>Ga0206128_1000382_pt1 | contig 51340 bp, 51 predicted proteins | sample Helgoland_Spring_7_FD_148601 | JGI IMG/M metagenome (GOLD analysis project Ga0206128, IMG submission 148601) | Pelagic subsurface seawater microbial communities from Kabeltonne, Helgoland, North Sea - Helgoland_Spring_Bloom_20160426_1 | ecosystem: Environmental > Aquatic > Marine > Epipelagic ... | reverse complement strand
CACCTGGGTTGTCTTGGGCATCAGCAATAACAACGAGTTGGCTATTATTGAGGGTGGCTTTTTTGGCAGCAGTGTCGGCAGAAAATAAGGTTTGAGATAGTGCTGCTTCCTGTTCTAATACTATGGCCGTCATAGTATTTATGGCTGTGTCGACGGTTTGCTGGTCAGTACCATAGGCCACTAAGCAGGGCCCACAATCGTAGGTGTCGGCGGCGGGGAAACCTAAAGCAAAATCTAGTGATATTAATGATTTATAGGTGTTATTTAACTGCTCTAAATTTTTATAAATAGACTTGCATGGCTCTAAGTCTGTACATTGGCTGGTGAGTGGTACCAGAAATGGTAGTTGGTGCATGGTTTTTTGCAGAGGTTTACCTGCTGATAAGTGTTGCAATAATGTATATGCTCTGGCACCCGATCTGGCCATGTCAAGGTGGGGATAGGTGCGAAATATGGCTATAGCAGAGCTTAATTCGACCATGGCTGGGCTAATATTGGCGTGTAAATCCAAACTGACCACGATGGCCAGGCTTGGGCCTACTAATTGCCGAATACGACGCAGCAGTTCACCTTCACCGTCTTGGTGGTTTTGCACCACCATAGCGCCATGCAAGTCTAAATAGATGCCGTCTAAGGACTTAATTTTGGCTATGCCGTCACATATTTTTGTAGCAATCTTATCAAATGCATCTTGGGTTACGTAACCACAAGGCTCTGCAGATGCCCAAACAATCGGGTGCAGTAGTATATTCTTATTTAATAATGCCGCTTCAATAAACCCAGCCATAGGCAGGTTCATGTTTTTCAGCCTAGCTATTATGTCGTTCTTTTCTATTAAGCTAGGCCAGCTATCTTCTTTCATAAACTCAGCATAGGTGGCTAAGTCAGGGGAGAAAGTATTAGTTTCGTGCTGAAAACCAGCAATGGCAATGTTGGAGTTGGGCATAGGCACTATTTCGGGCAACTAATTAAGATGACGATATATTAATACCGAAAAATTAGATTAACAATTTCGCTACTGCGCTATATATGACGCATTTTCACACGCTTAGGAGTGTAGTTGTTATTAACGAATGCCTAGTGCAAAATGCTTGGTATATGCTATGTCATTAATATGGTCTAAATTTCGTGTCAAAAGCTAATTTTTCTAAAAACCTGCGTCTAGCCTGTGATCAGCAGCGGTCAGTGGCTCATATTTGCCGTTCGCTTAAAATTAATCGACAGCAATTTAATAAGTATTTAAGCGGCCAGGTTTTTCCTTCAAATCATAATCTAGCGACCATTTGTGAGTTTTTTGATATTAGTAAAGATTCGTTCGCGTTGTCGAAAAAAGATTTTCAGCATGTGCTGGAGGATCAACAGCTTGGTACTGGACAGGTTCACAAAAGCCATGTTGATCGTGTAATAGAGTCTTTGCCTAATAACATTGATGCAATGAGCCGTTACGAAGGTTTTTATAACAGCTATTTTCATGCTTTAGGCTACCCTGGCTATATTTGTCGTGCGTTGATACATATCTACCGAGAAGGGGATCGCTTTTTTAGTAAAAACATCGAGCATCTGTGGGATAAGGCTCAGCCAGGTATAGCACCCAATCGATTTAAATATGCAGGAACCGTAAGTTACTTAAGCGATCGCATTTTTATTACTGAGTTTGAATCACTAACTAAGCAAAGTATCGCCCACACTATATTGGTGCCAAGTTATCGAAATACGGTTTCTATGTCTGGTGTTACTCTTGGGGTAGCGAGTTTAAACTCACACCTGCCCAAAGCATGCCTAGTGGAGTATCAGTTCTTAGGTAAACAAATTGATATTCGTGCAGCGCTAAGAGACTGTGGTCTTTTTAGTGTTGATTCCGATGTCATTCATGAAGGAATAAAACAAAGAATCAAAAATCAGATTCTACCCCACCAATATATGCTCACCGGAAATGAGTAGATTTTCTTCTTAAAGCGTCTATAAGTGCGCAGTTGCGAAATTGAACATAGGCTACGCTGGCCGTATTATTGATCTCTTTTAATAGAATCTTTAGGTATTCGGTATGCGCTGTATAGTTGCTATGTTTCAGCATGAAACCAATACATTTTCTCCTATTGCGACCCCCTTAAGTGCCTTTGGTTCTGGAGTGGGTTTGGTTGTTCCACCGACTGGTGACCAAGCTGTTGAGATGTACGGCAATGCCGATTTTGCTTTTGCCGCAATGTTGCAGCAGGCCCAAGCCAACGCGGATGAGGTAGTCGTTCCAATTGCCGCCTATGCTGAACCCAGTGGCAAGGTGGATGATCAAGCCTTTGAAAGTATTTGTGATGCTATATGTATTGCTGTGAGACAGGGCTGCGATGCAGTGTTGCTAGATTTGCATGGTGCGATGGTTACTCAGTCGTTTGATGACGGTGAAGGAGAGTTGTTACGGCGTATAAGGGCAATCGACTCGCGAGTACCGATTGCTGTTGCATTGGATTTCCACGCTAATGTCACAGCCACTATGGTGCGTCATTGCGCAGTTATCGATGGCTATAGAACCTATCCTCACACTGACATGTTTGACACAGGTAGACGGGCTGCAGAGACGCTTTTTTTGATATTAAATAACAAAACTAAAACCCGTATGAGCTGGCACTCCATTCCCTTAATGACCCATATGTTACGGCAAAGTCCTGATAAAGAGCCTATGCGCTCTCTAATGCAACAAGCCATCGGTGCGGTGGAACAGGGGCAGTTATTAAACGCATCGGTATTTGGCGGATTTCCTTTGGCCGACATTCCACACGTATCTTTGTGTTCGGTTGTGGTTGAAACGGTTATTGAAGAACCGTATTCGGCACAAGGAGTGAAGTTATGCGAACGCATTGTAGACCAGGCCTGGCAGCAGCGTGATGAGTTTCAATTTGTGGCTGAGCCCTTGGTTGAATCTATCGCTAGAGCGAAGATTTGTAGTGAGTTTCCTGTAGTTATTGCTGATCATGGTGATAATAGCGGAGCAGGAGGCAGTGCAGACGACCTTACCGTGTTAGAAGAAATGCTTGCCCAACAATTAGAGGGGATCATCGCTGGGCCTATTTGGGACCCACAAGCAGCAGTTGAATTAGCTGCCATGGGTATTGGAGGGCAAGCTACACTCTATATTGGTGGAAAAACAAACGTTAAAGCAATTCACCAAATTGGTAAAAGCCTGCGAGTTAGTGGCACGGTTACAAACATCACTAATGGACGCTTCGTGATTCAGGGGCCGATGCAAACAGGACTTAACGTGAACATAGGTACTTGTGTAGTATTTGACATAGGAGCGGCTAAAATTCTTATTAGCTCTGAACGTTGGGAGCCCTATGACCCTATTTGTTTTACTCAGGCTGGCATTGACCACTTGCAGGCTAAATACATACTAATAAAATCCCGCCAGCATTTTCGAGCCACTTTTGAAGACTTTGCTGCTGAAATTATTCTGGCGGCAGGACCTGGGGTATGTAGTTCTGATTATAGCCAATTTAACTTCGTCAACTTGGGAACGGGATTGTACCCCATCAATCGAAAGGTTGGCATGGAGCAAGCTATTAGCTTATCAACCATAACTGACGCAAGTTGACGCTCAATGACCAATTCTTGCGTCATAAAAAGTTATATTTGCGAAATTGTTAGTCGAATATGTTTTTGTTCTACTAGGAAGTAGCTTACTAAGGCTATGACGAGTTTAGGTATCTTATCTGTCCTCTAACGGTAGATCAAAAAATATAAATATAAAAATAAATATAAATATAAATATGAATATGAATAATAGGAGTTTCCATGACTAATTTAAAATCTCGACCATTGACCGTAGCCGGTTTAAATCGGCGTCGTTTTTTGCAAACATCTAGTTCCTTGGGCATTGCTGCGGCAACCATTGGTGCAACTGAAGTGGTATTTGCTGGTAGTAAGAAAATACTTAAAGTTCGTGCTTATGCTGATTTGCGAAGTTTGGATCCGGCCTTTTCTCAAGGGGTTGTTGATGAAGAAATCCAAAGTAGTATTTATAGCAAGCTAATTCAGTATAAGCCCGGTCGAGAATGGGGTTATCAACTAGACGCTGCTGAGTCTATCGAACAAGCTAGTCCAACAACTATTAAATTCAAGCTAAAGCCTGGAATTATGTTTAGCAATGGGTTTGGGGAAATGACTGCAGAAGACGTAAAATTCTCCTATGAACGCATTCTTGATGACGCCCTAAAATCCACCAATACGCCAGATTGGGGTTCATTAAAAGGTGTTACCGTGCTCAACAAATACGAAGGCATAATCGAATTCTCTGATCCTTATCCACCAGCTTGGAACATCGCTTTACCTTATATTGTTGGTAATATCGTTTGTAAAAAAGCCTGGCTAGAAGCTGGTGGCAAGGTGGATACAACAACGCCTTGTGTGTCAGGTCCATATTTACATGCGGATTGGCAGCCTAAGCAGCGCACTGTGCTAAAACGCAATCCAGAGTGGCATGGTGGCATTGCAGAATTTGATGAAATTCATATTTTGCCTATTGATGATGAAGGTTCTGCACAAATCGCTTATGAATCTGGTGACTTGGATTATACCAGAGTGCCATTGGGTGCTGTTGGCAGCCTAAAAGACTCAATGCCCGCTCATAGTAAGCTGGAAGAATACCCATCTTTGTTCTATGTGTGGGTAGGTATGAATGTTGAAAATGAGATGCTTAGTAATGAAAATCTGCGTAAAGCCATACAGCATGCGATAGATGTTCCATCTATCATGGAAGCCTCTTACTTTGGCGCTGCTCAACCTTCTACTGGCATCATCGCGCCTGGCTTAACGGGTAATCGTGCACAAAGTAATGTGCCGCCTGGTGCGAACTTTAAGAAGGCTAAAGAATATTTAGCCGCTGCGGGAATGTCTGATGGGGTAACCGTCACTTTGGATGTGCTAAATAAGGCCGCAAACGTGACCACTGCTCAGGTAATTCAGGCTACTTGTGCTCAAGTGGGAATTACTATTGACATCAATCTCCATGAGTCTGGAGCCTTTTGGTCCTTAGGTGACTCTAGTGCTGGCGAACGATATAAAGATATTCAGCTGATCTTAAACCGTTACTCAATGGCCCCAGATCCTTCTTATGCTACGGCTTGGTTTATTACCTCTCAAAAAGGTATTTGGAACTGGGAACGTTTTAGCAACGCAGAATTTGATCAACTGGAAACAGCCGCTAAAGCTGAAGTGGATGTTAGTAAGCGTGACACTATGTATCAACGGATGCAAGACATCATGGAAGACAGTGGCGCTTATCGATTCATTACCCATGAGGCGACCCCAGTGATTTATAGCGATACCATTAAGCCTGCATTCCGGCCAGATGGATTACCGTTGTTCCGATACTTTTCCCAATCTTAATAAAAGGCCACAAAGCGACATTGTTTTGTGGCATTCTATTAAAGGGCGAGGTTTACCCTCGCCCTTTTTAGTTTAGGGATTTATTGTGCTGATCTATTTATTAAAGCGAGTCGGTTTAGGGATAGTTATTGTTGTCCTAGCCGTGAGTTTACTATTTATTATGATTCATATGGTGCCGGGTGATCCTGCTCGTATCTTATTAGGCCCGCGCGCTACTCCAGAAATGATTGCTCATTTGTCCTTCAAGATGGGGCTTGACCAGCCTTTATTTGTGCAAATTCTCAAGTTCTTTGGCAACTTGTTGCGTGGAGACTTGGGCATGGATGTAATTACGAATCGCACCGTAGCAGATATTGTATTTGGACAGTTGCCATATACGCTCTGGTTAATTTTCACTGCAATTACTGGGGCAATAATCATAGGTATACCCTTAGGTTGCTATTCAGCGTTGCATCGAAATTCTATTATCGACAGGGTCACTGGCATTATTTCGGTTGCATGTATTACCGCTCCTGCTTTTGTGGTTGCACTTTATTCCTTGTTGATATTCGCGGTATGGCTGCACTGGTTTCCAGCTGTTGGCGCTGGTGAAAAAGGTCAGTTTTGGGACCAAGTTTCACACATAGTAATGCCGGCTTTTGCTATTGGCCTCTCCTGGGTTGGATACTTGTCTCGCTTGGTTCGGTCGTCGATGCTAGAAGTGCTAGGCGATAATCACATTCGAACTGCCCGTGCTTATGGGCTAACTGAATCTACCATAGTCTATCGGTATGCTCTAAAGCTAGCTGTTTTACCTACAGTTACTGTCATTGGTGTTGGCATGGGGTTTTTGTTATCGGCTGCGTTATTTACAGAAATTGTCTTCTCCCGCCCTGGCATTGGGAAGCTCATCTTTGATTCTATTTCAACCCGTAATTACCCAGTTGTGATGGGGTCTGTGTTGGTCAGCACGATTTTGTTTGTCATCAGTACTACGTTATCAGACCTAATAAATGCTTGGTTAGATCCTCGAATACGAGCTGCACTATGAATGGGGTCTTAATATGAAGGAAGTCATCAAAAGAGTGGCCGCAGATCCTCTGGGACTAATGGGCTTATGCCTTGTTACATTCATGGTGCTCAGTGCGATACTGGCTTCATTAATCGCACCCTATAATCCTATCGCATTAAATATTATGGACCGCCTGCAAGGGCCATCATGGAGTCATTTATTAGGGACTGATCAGCTAGGACGTGATCTATTTTCCCGTGTACTTTATGGGGGTCAGGTCGCGCTTAAAGTGGCACTTGTGTCTACGGGTGTTTCGATCACCATAGGCACGGTTCTGGGTATGATTGCTGGATTTGGTCCCCGCTGGTTCGACGGTATTATTATGCTTTTTTTCGATACCATTCGCTCATTCCCGACGGTTATGTTTGCGCTGGCTACCGTTGCTTTGGTTGGCCCATCATTAAGCACTGTTATTATCGTTATTATTGTCACTCAGATTCCTACCTATGGCCGAGTAGTGCGGACACAAACCTTAACGATTAAATCAAGTGAGTTCATTAAGGCAGAAATCGTAATGGGTGCGTCAACCTTTAGGATTCTGTTCGTACATATCTTGCCCAATGTAGTAGGTCCATTATTAATTTTAGCATCAATGGACATTCCAACAGTCATCGCGCTTGAAGCAGGATTGAGCTTTCTTGGAATGGGTGTTAAGCCACCCACTCCATCATGGGGAAGTATACTCAACGACGGTTATACGCTAATTCGAAATACACCTTGGCCGATCATCGCTGGCAGTATCCCATTAGTTTTAGTTACCCTTGGATTCACTTTTTTGGGTGAATCCCTTCGTGATCAGCTTGATCCAAAGTTGAGAAAGTCACTATGAGCAAAGTACCCACTGCTGGAAATATCCTCACGATTCGTGATTTATCCATTGAATACACCACTGATCGTGGTGTGCTAAAAGCAATGCGTAATGTGAACCTTGACATACCCAAAGGTTCTATAGTCGGCGTTGTTGGCGAAAGTGGCTGTGGTAAGTCAACACTCATTTCATCCATCATCGGTCTGTTGGCGTCCAATGCAAGCGTGTCTAATGGCTCTATCGAATTTGAAAAACAAGACTTGTTGAAATTATCACAAGACGATATGCGAATAATTCGTGGTGCTCGTTTATCAATTGTTTTTCAAGATCCAATGTCCACTCTAAATCCAGTATTATCGATTGGTCGCCAAATGACTGATATTCAATACCGAGACAAAAAGACAACGTCAGAGAAGAGGCAGCGGTCAATTGATATGCTCACCAGTGTAGGTATTCCAGACCCAGAAAGTCGCTTGAATCAATATCCTCATGAATTTTCAGGGGGTATGCAGCAGCGTATATCGATTGCTATGGCATTACAAGCCGAACCATCACTGCTCATTGCAGATGAACCAACAACTGCATTAGATGCAACGCTCGAAGTGCAGATTATCCATTTGCTGAAAGAGCTGCAGTCAAAAATGAATTGCTCGATCCTATTCATTTCACATCACCTTGGTGTGATTGCTGAACTCTGTGATTACGTCGTTGTTATGTATGCTGGTGAAGTCGTGGAACAGGGGACTACTAAAGATGTATTTAAGAATCCTACGCACCCTTATACAGCCAAGCTGCTCGAATGTGATCCTGCCAGCATCGCAAAGAAAACCCGGTCGCTACCAACTATTCCGGGTGAAATACCCGATTTAGTGAGTTTGCCACCAGGCTGTGTTTATAAAAACCGCTGTGATAAGGCGATGGAAGTTTGCGATTCCAAAACGCCGTCATGGACTGAGTTCAAGGGTGGACATTTTGTGAGGTGTCATCTGGTGGAGGAAGTATGAGTACTGTTCTAGAAATAGAAAACTTACGTGTACGTTTTCGGATCCAATCGTCACTGATGGCCATGCTTAATAAAAATAAAGACCCCTACATTGATGCTGTGCGCCAGGTCTCGTTCAAGATTGAAGAAGGTCAAACCTTTACGTTAGTTGGAGAAAGTGGTTCAGGAAAGTCTACTCTAGCATATGCTGTGGCGGGGCTACTGCCCGTAGCGGATGGATCTATTATGTTTAATGGTGACGATGTCACAAAAATGAACCACAAAGATCTCATGGACTATCGAAAACAGGTTTCTATGATGTGGCAAAATCCTGTGGGTTCGCTTAGTCCACGAATGAGTGTTGGAGGATTGATTACTGAAGCCTATAAAATTCATGGTTTGAAAGATCGTGATCGGAAAATGGAAGCTAGTCGCCTACTAGAGATGGTCGGCCTACCCAAACATTTCAGCGAACGATACCCACATCAATTGAGCGGTGGTCAAGCAAGGCGTGTGGGTGTTGCTCGTGCATTAGCACTCAGCCCAAAACTAATTATTGCGGATGAGCCGACTGCAGGGCTTGATGTATCAATTCAGGGTGAAATATTAAATTTACTTAATAAGCTCCAGGATGATCTTGGCGTCAGCATGTTCGTTATTACACACAACCTAAACGTTGTTCGGCACATCTCAGATCGAACTGCAATCATGTACCTTGGTCGATTTGCTGAGCAAGGGTCAACAGATGATATTTTCGCCAACCCTAGGCATCCCTATACTCTTGCCCTGTTATCAGCTAACCCTGAACCTGATCCGGAAGTAATTATTAAGGATCGTATCGAGCTTAAAGGTGAAGTGCCAAGTCTAATGAATAGGCCCAGCGGTTGTGAGTTCCATACACGTTGTCCTTTTGCTGCAAAGGATTGTGATACTGTTTTTCCACCGATTGAAACAGTGGGTGAAGCGCACCACTTAACTTGCCATTATCCGCGAGAATTAAAAGGCCTTGGCAGCTCTGATGGAGTTTTTCATGATGAGTATGCCGATCAAATAAATTGATGATGGCGACACTGTGATTGAATAGACAGCGCGCAGGGTTGGTGCAATGGTAGCGCAGACATTACTAGACCTGTTGTACCAGGTCTTTTAATGATTTATTTATCTCTGTTGCCAGCTTACGCATGACGATAATTTCTTTAGTTCTCAATCCATGAACATAGCGATGGTGGCTCTTTCCGAAGGTCGGGTTCGTTGGCCCTGTAGAGTCTCCACCGTGGCGTTTGCATCGACCATTGCGAATGTTGCCCTTGTGCTTACATAGGCCGCCTGAGCGTGTTTTGGCCCCGCAAATGGGCAACGTGCCCAGGTCAAACTGATTAGCCGTCACATGGGCTTTATAGTCCTTTTTTAGCATTAACCCCCACCCCCTCATACACACCAATAGCAGCTTGGCCACCAGCTTCAATATTTATCTTTTCAACTATGATCCTTTGCTGGCCTTTGCCTTTCATGCGTTCAAGTGTATTGATCTGTTCTATGCCTAACCTCGATAACTTGGTGTACAGGTTGCCCAAGCTGTTGATCGTTTGAACGTCTGAGTAGTTTTGATCTAATAGCCGTGCGCTTTTGCCTAAGGTGATGTGGGTCATAGCCAATTGTGTCGCGAGCATGAGTTCAGATTGATTTTTAGGATCAGACGCTGCGATGAGCGTTATAGATTTATTAAGTGCGCTGCCAACATCATCACCATCTCGATTAGCAATTAGGTTGATTAAGGGACTCATTATTGCTTTGATTACATCAAGCGCTATGCCTTCAATACCTGTTTGTTTGATCAACTTCATAACAGGGCTATTAGGTTCTTGGGAAATTTTTAGTTCAATATTGGCCATTTTTGATTTCTTGCTCATTCCTTATCCTCGTATAATCAAAGTTCTAAAACTGTTTACTCAAACCTTATGACCAACCTAGCGGTTACCTACGCTCTATAACTGTATTGTTGGAGCTATTGGCGAATTGGTTATCAACAGACTGTTGCGCCAGTGCTAGGTCATAATGCCGTGGGCAAATCATGGTAAAGACTTGGCCGTTTGTTGTGACTTCATAGACACGGATTGGGGGACGCTTTAGCTCTGATACAATCTCAGGCTTTGCTCTCAGTAAGCGCGCTTTATAGACCTCCGTAATAGCTCCCTTGGGGCCAGATAGACGTAAGTCTTTGCCATTAATTGTTAGCGTCACACCAAGCGCTTTGATTTCATTTAAAAGCAATGCAGTTTGAGGTGTCATAGGTTCATCACCTCACCTTTTTGGCTGTCTCGTTGTAATTCTGGCTTCCAAGGCGCTACATCGCTACAAGCCCCGTCATTAGTGGATTTCGGTGTAGCGCTTTGGTTGTTTGCACTCCCTTCTAATTCGCCAAACGCTACATTGGAAGCTTTGCTATCACCGGCTTGTAGCGTTGTAGCGTTTTGAGGCGGGTTAGAAACAAGGTAACGGCTAAATGCATCCTTAAATACGTTAAGTGTGTAACCTTTTAAAACGGTGTGATTGACACGAATGTCTTTAGATTTTATTGAAAACGGCTTTAGTAATTTGGATAGCGTCATCTTAGTCATGGGGAATCCCCGCTTCCATTCACACCAAGGGCGATCCTCAATATCAATCAAATAATCGACCAAATCTTGGGATGATATACGCTCGGTTTGCTTGTCTACAAAAGCCTGTTTGATGTCGGTCAATATCATAACGCCAACACTGTCATCATCATCCGATTTATGGCCCTCAATAGTGAGCATGGCGTTTGTAATGTATGCAGGCCAATCACCTCCCAATAGTTCAGCAATGGCCATTAATGGGAACCAATTATCTTCCGCTCTATCATTGCCTACATTAGGTATCTTAGGTTCGGAATGTTCTAGCTTTTGTTGGTTATCGTTGTGCCAGCGTTGGCACTTTTGGCGTATCTGATACCATGACTTTAGCGGCTCTCTAGGAAGCTTGCTGATCTGCTCCCCTGATTGCTTGCGCCTAAGTAAGATCATTAATGAACGGTCTTTGATGGTGTCTGGTGGTGCTTTAATCATAGCAATAGCCATGGGTGACCATGTGCTGAACTGTTTCGGCATCATGGCCGCACCTTCACCATCCACGCGCAATACAAACGCACCGCTTCGCCTATGGCCCGAATTTATAATACCTCGCATTTCCTCATTACCGCCAAGGAAGGTATCAGCCTCATCAATCAATAACGTGGGCTGCCAGTGTTCAATAGCTCTAAATATTGCAGCGGGTGTAACGTTAGATGCGTTGAGTTGCTTACATACTAATGCGCTTATAACTTCTAAAGTGGTTGTTTTACCACATCGTTTCTCAGGTGAGGTAAGGCATAGTTTCGGGAATATACGGAATGCGTTAATGGTGTAACTCGCCATACACCAAATGGATAATGCCACCTCGCCACCAGCGGGCAACACACAATGTTTTTTGAATAAACCCCTGATTTCAAGTGCAAGTTGGTTCCCATCAACTGGATGGGGCCAAGGCTCTGCACCTGTAAGTAATTCATTCGCATCATCACGGGCCTTTATTTGACGCTGTCGCTGCTTTACTTCAGCATCAAGTGAAGACACCCTATTAACCCCCAACCCTTTTGCAGCGGTTTCGCGTTGCCGCTCGTAATCCAACTTGGATAGCTTTGCGAGTCGGTCAATCTCTAAATCATCACATTTCTGCTGCTTTGACGGTTGATCACCAAGTGTGGGAAGTGGCAATGAATCAATCTCGTCTAACGTTTTGTTTATTGCTATTGTTGGGCTATTCATTTAACGCCACCTTTAGCTTGATAATGCGATGTTGACCAAGCAATCTCCGCTCTTGCTCAAGGGTCGTAAGTGGGCGCTCATTTACCTCCGCAGAATTGATGATGGCTACTTGTAAGCGTTCAGTTATTAGGGCTTCTTTATATCGACTGCGCTTCCCTTTAGGTATTTCATTACCGGCTAACTTGTTATAAAACAGGTCGGCTAGACTCAGGTCTATGGTTGCCATCACGTCCTCAGTTTCACACCCAGCAAAGCAATGAATTAGCACCCTGTCATCAGCCTCACAAATAGCTAAGCTAGGGGATTTATCATTATGGGCTGGACAGCGAGCCATCCACTTCCCTTTCCCACCTGTGACTTGTTCTAGACGATCCAACACATCCAAAGCGGTCATAGTGCCACCCCGCTAACCGCTGTATTAGGTTGGTTGGCGAACTGGTCTAGCCATTGGTCAAGGATTAGACGGTCATATACGACCTTTCGACCAATCTTTCTATAAACAGGTGCTGGGACACCACATAGAATCCCGCTGACTCTTGATCCGCGCAATGTGTTAGATGCTAGGCTTATATGGGAAGCACCTTCATGCGTATCTAGGCGAGATTTGTGGGTTTGATTCTTAATGTTCATTTTTATAGCTCCTGAGATTTGTTTGGTTCTCATTAGCTATGCGGGAGCTGATCAAGGGTTGTATGTTTAATTCATAAACATCAATAACTTGCGCGGCATGGTCAATATATTTCTGACTAAGCGTGACTAAGCTTTCACACAAAAAACGCTAGTCAGCATAATCATCGGGGTTGTGATCTTCGTCGTTTGAATTAAGCCAGACATCACCAGCATCTTCCTCGGTGGTCCCATGAATATTGTCATTAAATTCGACTTGGCTCTTTTTCGCTGCTTGCTTAGCCCTCTCATCTTTGGGAATTCGCCACTTGAATACCGGGCTGCAGCTAATGAATGGCGATTCGTCTATGTCGAAAGCATCCTTTAGCCTTCGTGTTAATCGGGTCAAGGCGTTGTTTTGTATTACATTATCCCCGTTGATAATGGACACAAATAACTTCCCCTGGGCATTAAGGGTTACTTTGCTAGATTTATGAGTGAGACCTAAGTCCGAATACGCTACCCTGACTTGTTTAAACCGAGCAGTAACTCGAATGGATGCGTTTTCTGGATCAATAGTGAACCGAACCTCCTTGAATGATAAGTGCTTCATCTTATGAAACAGTTGGAGTGGCATGGCAGCGCCACTGAGTTGTCCTGGCAGCTCAGTTAGCCTTGATTGATGAATTTCGGTTGACTCAAAAGGTTGAGGCATTATTAAAAGATTTGCGCCGTCTATATCAGGGTTGCTAAATGAACTCCTTAGCTTAGTTAACCCATAAATATAACTTCTTAGGTATTGTTCGGTATATTGGTTGCTGGGTGCGGGATTTAATAACTCCTTTGCGAACTTGTCTAACAGGCCGCTCAAGTTAAGAGGCGAGTCGAATTGTTTACCAGGATCTTGTGAGAGATAGCCTTGAAAAACCTTGAGCGTCTCATCATCCATTACTGGGGGAAGGCAATAATCTTGATCTTTGCACCATCCTACAATACTTGTGAGAGTGAACCTTGATTGCCTGTCAATTGTTCTCATTCTAGAGTCGCTAAGACATAGAATCGATCTATCACCGTTGTTCGTTGGGTGTTTGGTTTGGTCGTTATACGTGTCAACAATTAAATCAGCGTATCTGAAGGCGTTAGCCATTGAGTTCACAATGAAAACTCCACCATGGTCGGGCGTATGATCATATTCAATAAGGTCAGGCCAGCCCTGGATGTAGTTTGGCACTTGGCGTGGATTGCTTCTACTATTTTTGTGTCGGTCAGTAAGGTCAGTGTTTAATCGATCAAATTCTTTCCAGTTGAGGTAAGGAAGAAACGTTAATCTAATGCCAGCCTCAATAGCGGATATACCAGGGTTTATCATCGTCGCACCTCTACGGCCTACAATAGGTGTGCTGTGCCAAGGTGAGTAGGTTGTTCACCATTTCGGTAATGAGCCTAGGCACAGAAATTCGGTTAACCAGTGATTGAAACCACTTTGTTTGGCCCTAACTCTGGTTCAATAATGTTGTTCGCTAGCCAGCGTTCCCATGTTTTCATAGCTGCTCTTTTTTCTGGCATATATTCATATTGATCGTAATGTTTACCGCTAACGTCACTAACAGCGTGGTTTTGTATTCGATCCCTCATTTCCTTAGTGATGCCAGCTTTGCCCATTAGGGTTTTGACTGTACGGCGAATATCTCTGGGGGTAAATGCTTCAATGGGCAAGTGAGGGCGCATGTCGGCCACTTGGTTTGATAGCACGCTTACTCGGGAATATATATCACCCTTAGGGTTTGATACGCGGGAAGGAAATAATAAGCCACTGCTGTCGGTATTGGCTATTAGACATTGTATTTCAGACCATGCAAATCGGTTTAGGGGGATTAGATTAGGCATTCCTGACTTTGTTTTCGTCATGTATATGGCTTTGTCCTCAACCTGAATGTCCTGAATTGTGAGTCGCATTAATTCGGCCGGATGATAGCCAGTACAGATCATGATTTTGAGAAGGCTCGCATAAACAGGGTTCATGTGGTCAGCGCACGAACCCCAAACAACGCGCAGCTCTTCAGGGTTTAAGAACCTCTTTAGCGCTCGCTCAAATTGTTTTATTTTTTTAACCTTAGCGACTGGGTTAGTGCTGATGTCGAAGCAAAGGTTGTCAGCACGCTGGATAGTAATATCGTGGTCATAAGTAAGGCCAACGTTGAAAGCAGCATGTAGGTCACCACGGGTTCTGTTTATTGTGGTGGTAATACCCCTATCATACATCGCTTTAAGAATTAATTTGATGTCGTCAGCAGTGATCAAGTTGGCTTGCTTACTGGCTAAGTCGGGGTATGGCTTAATCACGTACCGCTCTAAGGCGGCGTAGACCTTGGCATACGATGACTTATCCTCAGACTTCATCTTGTCACGATAGACTTCACAAAGCTGTGACAGGGAGCCTAGGCTGTCCAGGCGTAGGCGTTCGCGGATTGCTGCGGCCTCGGCTTCTTTGGTCTTGCGTTTCTCTTCTTCCAGTTGAAATTTTAGGTTAGATACTGCCGCAGACTTGTTAGCCATAGATCTGCCAGCATCCCTTGCTTCAATCAAAGACCTGAGGGTTTCAGTTGTACCCAGCTTGACCGTAATGTCGTTGCCATTGCTCCGATCTCGGAAATAATATTCTCGTATGGGGCGTTTGCCCTTTCTGTATTTGATTAGCAGAGAACCACCTGCATCTAGCGACTCGCTCCGCTTTTCACCGGGCTTTAATCCCCTGATCATGGTGTCGGTGAGCTTAGTCATATGCTTGGTCCCCGTTTTGTAAAATTTGGTCCCCTATTTGGTCCCCGTTTATACAATACAGCCAGGAGCAATCACATACAAGTAAATATATAATAGCAATAAAAACAATGGGTTATTAATCTTATAGTTTCATCCGCATACAACCAAAACTATTGAATTAAAAGATTCCGATCCTGTTGGTCGGGGGTTCGACTCCCTCCTGGCGCGCCATATCATCCATGTAACCATCTGATTTAAATGGCCTTTCGTCAACTATGTAACGAGGGGTAGACCATATGGTAGACCAAAATAAAACCTATACCTTTTTTAAAAATTGAGTTTACTACTTTAGTAAGCGAGTTCCGAAAGATTTACAAAATCATTACCAAACAAATTGTCTAGTGTTATGCCTTCATACTCGCAGTGTTTCAAAAGCTAGTTATGCAGCCCGTTCAGTGTTGGCGAAGCTTGAAGATTACTGGCTTAAACTGAGAATGTCTGAAATGGAAATCCCTACTTCAAATAAGTTAATGCCTTCTGCTGGTGACGCTTCTCATGCTATTACTTTGAATGAGGCTCTAGACCTCTATTTAAGACCCAAGGGCTATAACAAGCAAAAACAGTTTGAGGTAACAGCCAAACGCCATATTCAATATGTAGTGGAGTGTTTACGTAACAGGCCGATAAAGACAAAGCACTTACCATTTCGCTACTAAATAGCTTTAAGTCGATTTTGGCGCCATTGATGTAGGCTATGGAGAAGTAAGGTGCCTATCACTAAGGAACCGCCCTGTAAGGCTTTGGAGCTAGGTTCTTCGCTGAGAAATAACCAGACCCAAAATGGCCCCACTGCAGTTTCTAGTAACATTAACATACCTACTTCAGCAGCAGGTATACGCATTGGACCAATAGTGATCAAGGTCAAGGCCAATGGACTCACAATCAGGCACAACGCCACCATATACCACCAACCATCGCCAGAAAACCCCATAGGATTACCAGCAAAGAAGCTAACTAGAGCCAAAATTAGCCCCGCTACGATTAAAGATGGGGTCATATCTCTATGGCTTACCGAACGATCATTAACAAACCTAGCAGCCAAAGCAATACAGCAGATTAAGGCCAACAAGTCACCTGTAAAGTTGGGCTTAGACCACGAGCCTGTTAATACCCAACCAATGCCTATCATCGACAAGAAGATGGCTGCCCAAGTAATAGGTTGGGGCATTTCACGTAAAAATATCCAGCCGAGCATGGCAGCGAACAGTGGTGCAGCACTAAGAATCACCAGAACATTGGCCACACTGCTCAAATTGATAGCCATCACAAAACCTACAATGTGGATAACCATAAAAAGGGAAGATCTAAGGCTTACCGCGTCCATAGGTAACCGAGAACTGGTAGATCTTTGTATTATGAGCACGATAGAGATGGTAATACTCATCAATAAACCACGCCAAAACAGGAGATCAAAAGAATCTGCCGCAATTAACCGAATTAACAAACTATCAATACTCAGTATTAACACGCCTGCTGCAGTGAGCAAAATTCCCTTTAGATATTCTGACATGGTTTCTTAGCCTTTTTTATTTGTATGTATTACGTTTGCACAAAAATCTGACTAACGTAAGTCATTGTAACTGTCGTTAATTGCTTAGATTTATCAACCAAATGTATGACAGCATCCTGAATCTGATCTTCAGAGCATGCCTTATACATATTTGTAGTAGGTATTACCTTGAAACTGCACCAAGCATTTAAAGTTAGGTTATTTGACTTTATATCCAAGAATTTCCCAGAGAATTATTTTTAAATCATTCATTGCTGGCCCAATATCAGTATTATCATGAATATAAGAACAATAAAAAATGCCATCGATATGGGTCGATACAAAAGACGCTATAAAAAGTGGGTCAACGTTCTTAAAGTAGCCCAGTTCGATGCCTTGTCTTATATTCTCAGCCAATATTTTGTATTCCTCATCATAAAAATTTGTAATTGCCTTTGAAATAGATGGTGAGCCTTTGCGTGTGGCTGAATAGTCAAACATAATTCTGACCAACTTGCGAAGACTAGCAGCAAGTGTGACATTACTAGAAAACCAGTCTTCAATTAAATCTATTGGATCATCATGATATTTACGAGACTCCTGATAACATTCAATTGTCTCCTCAATCAGACTCCTGACCGCGCGATTGAATAATTCTTCCTTATTTTTAAAATGATAATATACTAGCGAATGAGTAACCCCAGCGCGTGCTGTAATGTCCTGAATAGTGACTTTCGAATAGTCACGTTCAATGAATAAATCTATCGCAGCATTCATCAGGCTTTTGCTACGATGATTGCCTTTAGTGCTTTGCTTTCTTGATAATATGTTGCTTTCGTTTATATCAGTTGTTTCCACAGTTAATCTCTCAATAATACAGCATCGGGTTCAAGCGCATGAAGACTCAAAATGTCCCCCGCTACCACGCTATGATCGGGAGATACACGGAACATAATTTTAGACTTAAATTGTTTTCCAGAATAAGCATGGCACAATTTGTGCGTCCCTTGAAAGACCACTTCTCTAACCTTTGCCTCTCCAAGTGAAACCCCCTTTTTATTGCTGGCAACCCCAATTCTAATTTGCTCTGGACGAAGTAATATATGGATATTGGAACCCTGCTTCGCTTCACCACTGATGGTTAGTTTACCAAAGCTAGTATCAACCTCGACCTGATTATTGTCATTATTTAGTACGGTCCCTTCAATAAGATTGCTATCACCCATAAAATTAGCAGCAAATAAAGTTGCTGGCCTCAAATATATACGATCTGGCGGACCATAATCTTCAACTTTACCATTGTTTATTAGGGCAATATTATCAGCGATGCTCATAGCTTCTTCCTGATCATGTGTAACATGAACAAAAGTAGCACCCAATGATTTTTGTAAATGCACCAATTCTGCTTGCATTTGCCGCCGAATCTTCAAATCAAGCGCACCCAAAGGTTCGTCAAGCAGCAAAACTGCAGGTTCCACTGCAATTGCGCGAGCGAGTGCAACGCGCTGGCGTTGGCCACCTGACAGTTGATGTATACCTCTGTCGCCATACCCAGTGAGTCCCACAGTATCGATACATTCCTCAGCACGCTTATAACGAGCAGCCTTGGGAACCTTCTGCATCGCAAGGCCAAAACTGACATTTTCGAGCACAGACATGTGTGGAAACAGAGCGTAATCCTGAAATACGGTAACTGTTGGCCGCAATGCTGGTGGAGTTTCAGTTACGTCCTCACCATCGATGATTATCTGCCCTGATGTAGGCACTGTGAAACCACCCATCATAGATAGGATGGTTGTCTTGCCGCTTCCAGAAGGCCCAAGCAAAACGAGAAATTCGCCTCGAGAGATTGTAAGGTTTACATTATCTGCGGCAGTAACATTACCATATTTCTTAGTAACACCCTTTAAACTAACTAAAATGTCATTCTTCATTTTTTCCTTCCAGAAGTAAGTGCTGAAACAGTAATCGCTGCAGCGATAACAGTGGTTACTGAGATCGCAAAAACTAAAGTGCCAGCGGCATTAACTTCAGGTGTTAGACCTGAACGAAGCATTTCAAAAATAATAACTGGCAAGGTGACATCAAACCGACTAAGTAAAAAAGCAATAATAAATTCATCCCACGAAAGTGTCGCTGACAAACAGAATGATGCAAAAAGAGATGGTTTCATAACGTGAGCAATTACGTGAAGTAAGGTCTGAAAATCACTGGCTCCTAGATCTCGTGCAGCATCGTCAATATTACGTGTATGATCACCAAACTGAGAGTAGATAATCGCAAAACAAAGTGGCAAGTTGATCACTACATGGCCAATACCTACAGCAAATAGTGATTTTGAGATCCCCACAATGTTGAGGGTTATCAGTAACCCGATGCCAATGATCAGGTAAGACACTGTCAATGGAGCCATTAGACTAAAACGAATGCCACCAGCAAACCGTGGCGTGCGGCGTGCCATTCCATAAGCTGCAAGAAAACCGAGGAATGTGGTAACAACTGCCGATAAAATTGCAACAACCACTGAGTTGATCAGGGACGCAATTAGCCGTTCGTTGCCAAACATTTTTTCATACCAATGTAGGCTGGGGCCGTTGAAGGGTGGCACAGGTAAGGGACCATCTTGAAATGAAAATAACACCAAAACCACAACGGGTAAATAGATAAAAGCCAATACCACTAGAAGATAGATGGCTGCTGGGGTATTTCGTACCCATGTCCGCATAACTAAACTCGCTCCATCTTTAAGTGCTTCGCAGATACGAAGTAAACGACAATAACGACAACCATAAGCATGACACTCATTACTGAGGCCATAGGGAAGTTTGCTGCCCGTGATACCTGCAGGATAATAGCTTGTGGTATAAGCACTTCGTTACCACCACCAAGAATTTGTGGATTGATGTAGTCTCCAATGGCAATTACAAAAGTAATAAATGCACCAACTGCAACACCTGGAATACTGAGTGGTAACGTAATACGAAAGAATATTTGTAGGGGACTCGCCCCAAGGTCTGCAGCAGCTTTGTGATACGTTGGTTTAATTTGCACTAGATTTGCATAGATTGTCAGTGTCATTAACATAGTAAAAAAGTGCACAAACCCTAAAACTGTAGCGCCGCGGCTATAAGCCATCTCCAAGGGTTGATCGATTAATCCAAGGCTGGTCATTATCACGTTAATAATACCATTTTCTGAGATGACCAAGAGCCAGCTATAGGACCGCACCACGTAGGCAGTCCAAAAGGGTAGTATTGTGAAAATCAAGACGAATCGTTGCCAGCGCACGGGTACCCGAAAGGCCAAAATATATGCGAGGGGATAAGCAATAAGAACACTAATCACTGTGGCGGTTAATGTGACCTCAACTGAATTCACTAGGGCTTCAACGAGATAATCCTTACTGAAAAATTTATTGTAGTTAGCAAACGTCCATGTTGCAGTAAGCTTGCCACCGATACGCTGCCAGAAACTAACAATAAGCATAGCCAAGAGTGGCAAAATAAAAAACAAAAATGTAAATAATAGTGCTGGATGAACTGCCCAACGAGTGAACTCAAATCCTTTCCTTTTGGTCAGTCTGGCCTTTGATAACATCTGCTATCCTCCCAAAGCATGTTTAATTTATTTTCATGAGTCCCAGATATAGATGAAAAACTCAGACTATATCTGGGATAAAGTTACAGAAACTTCACATCTCTATTTCTGCAAGAACTCTGTCCATATATCAAGCATTTCGGAATCAATATCAGCCTGGCTGATAGTTGATGGCACAGAACGATCAAGAAACCCTTGCTGCTCGTCCCAGCGCAAAATACTTTTTTCTGCGTCACTTAGGATAGTCTTGCTATTAGCAGGCATCGCCCAATAGCATTCAGAGGTCGCCAAATTACTCTGTCCTTCAGGACTCACCACATATTTTATAAATTCCAATGCAAGGTCTTTCCTTTCAGATCCTTTTAATATGCTGAGACCTTGAATCCATATCAGGCCACCCTCGTCAAATATAGTCCAATCAAGATTAGGCATGGAGGGCATTAAGTTAGAAACAACGAACTCTGCACCGCTGACAACTATGTCCACATCACCGTTCACAAGCGCATTTTGCACACTTACAATATCACCAACCATTTTCACATTTTCCTTCATCGCAAGTAGTCTTTCGCGAATTTTTGGCAGGTCATTCATTTTTATTTCATTGGGTTTAATACCCATGGAGATGGCAATCAATTGCATGGTTGGGAAGTAATAATCATAGACAGCGATCCGGCCTTTGTATTTTGAATTCCACATTACCTGTGCTGTTTTCATATCAGCAGGATCGACTTTTTCACGATTATAGGCAACCCCGTAATAACCAAATTTTTCGGGTACTGTATAACGGACCCCATCTACTTTGTTAAAATTGGCGGATGTTAGCGATGAGTACAAATCATTTAGTGGTAAGCTACTATCAGTTAAGGGCTCAAGCAGTCCTAACTTCGCTATTGATGGTGCGTCTGGTGCATCAACCATTAACACATCCCAATCACCTAGTGCCGACTGTTCAATAATTGACAGCGCTGCGCCCGTGCCTTCATATGTTTTAACATTAACCTTGACATTAAACTTGGCCTCGAATGGTTCGAGTAGTTTTGGGTCTGCGTGGTCACACCAGACAAGTGCATTGAGTTCGTCCGCTGCATTTGCTGCTTGTGGCATTAATATACTAGTAAAAGCTACCGCGATAACGCTAGCAGAGAATGAGTGCATACAGAAACGTCTTTTAGATAAATGATTTATAGCCTTCATGAAATAACCCTCTCAGAATTTATTTTTAATTATTTTATCCTTTTCCTTGTAAAAGGGAGTTAATGCCTTTTTACTCCCAAGTTTGGTTGAAATGGCTATCCTGCCTCATGCATACCAAAGTTGATAAGCTTTGCTCCAGTGCTTATTTGGTTAAAACTTCCATCCCGGCCGACGCAGAGATGCATCTAATGTTTTACCATGAACCTTTTGAATACCTGCCATGATTCGCAGGACTACTGCGACAGCTGTCCGACAAGTTGATTCACTCACATCACTCATTGGACACAGTTCTGTTACATCAATCACACTGATATGACCACAGTCAGATATCTTCTTTGCAATACGCATGAGTTCGCGTGACTCCAGACCACCCGTCTCGGTTGCTGTTACACCAGGTGCTGCAGAGGAATCAAGTATATTTAAATTTAAACTCAGATATTGTGCGTCAGTACCACCCCATACTCGGGCTACTGCGTCATCCATCACATCATCAATACCACGATCCAGTGCTTCGTACATTGGATAGAAGCGAAGACCTCTATGCTTGGCCAGATCTACATGATCTTTTAGGTTAGAGGAGTTACGGGCACCAATATGAGCACAATTGGCCATATCCAGATTCCTAAGTTCAGTGATGCGGGCCATAGCATTGGTGCTCAGGTGTGTTTCACCTGCCCAATTGTCAGCCATATCTAGATGAGCCCCTAGGTGCATGTAGCCCATTTTTTTGCTGACACCCAGATGATCTGACAACGCTTTGGCAACTGGAATAGAGATCGAACGGTCACCACCACAAATAATTGGAATTTTACCTGCCGCTAATACTTTACGTACTGCGTTATAAATACGCTCATGGGCAAGTTTAGGGTCTGCGCGGGGTAACGGTATATCACCAGCATCCACAACTGTCTTATGCAGGTCTACCATAAACTCGAACCAGAACGAAAAGTAGTCCAGTGACCCCACACGAAATGCAAGCGGGGCTTCTTCAGAACCAGATCTGCCTACACTACCCTCGCTGAATGGCACTCCAATAAAGACATAAGGGGCATCACTTTTAGCTAGATCGTCACCCTCTAGAGAAACGAAGGGCTGCCGCAAGAATGAAATATGACTTGGGGATCTGTAGTTATCTGCACCTTCACCGCCTAAAGGGGAAAATAAGTGCGCATAGGCTTTTGCTGGATTCATGTAAATTTCTCCTATTAAGCTCTGAAATTCATTATCATTATATTGTCAGTGTCATGGAGCTTGGTTTTGGCTGCGCAGCTTAGCAGCTCGACTACCTAAGTACTGGTAAATCAGGGTAAAAGCGAGTTTGGCGCCCATTTTACGAATCTCATGGCGATCAGGTGCACAGTATGGTACCCCCATAAAGGTTAAGACCCCTTCGGCTTTAAAATTGCCATTATGCTTTTCTGGTGAGAGGATATGAATGTCCTCACGAGCTTCCTGATGCTGTTGAGGCGCAAGTGGCCATGTATTTTTAGATGAAGATGTCATTAGGTTGCTTTCTCCTCACTTTCTTACTTATATGTTCTTGGTTTTCTAAAACGTTTTCTAAGCTAGTGGTTGAACAGAATTAAGTTCAGTCTTTTTAGTCATCGTATCTCCAGCCTGAACGACGCAGCGATTCATCTAGTGTTTTACCGTGAACCTTTTGAATACCTGCCATGATCTGTTGCACAATTGTTACTGCTGTGCGTGATGTGGAGCCTGCCACATCGGTCATTGGGCACAATTCTGTTACATCAATCACACTGATATGCCCACGATCAGAAATCTTCTTTGCGACACGTATGAGTTCACGTGAATTGAGGCCGCCAGATTCTGTAAATGTTACTCCTGGTGCAGCTGATGAATCTAGAATATTTAAGTTAACACTAAGGTACTGTGCGTCAGTACCATCCCACACACGGGATACAGCTTCATCCATCACATCATCAATACCACGATCCAGCACTTCCATCATGGGGTAGAAACGCATATGTCGGTTCTTGGCTAGCTCTACTTGGTCTTTCGAATTAAAGGCATTTCGGGCACCAATATGAGCACAGTTGGCCATATCCAAGTTCCTAAGTTCAGTGATGCGGGCCATAGCATTGGTGCTCAGGTGTGTTTCGCCTGCCCACCTGTCAGCCATATCCAGATGAGCCCCTAGGTGCATGTAGCCCATTTTTTTGCCGACACCCAGATGATCTGACAACGCTTTGGCAGCTGGAATAGAGATCGATCGATCACCACCACAAATAATTGGAATTTTACCTGCCGCTAATACTTTACGTACTGCGTTATAAATACGCTCGCGGGCCACATCAGGATTTACACGCGGCATGGACACATCACCAGCGTCCACAACTTCACCCTTTAGGTCAACATTAAACTCAAACCAGTATGAAGGTATTCCCAGGGATGCAACCCTGAACTCTCTTGCACCATCTTCACAACCTGGCTTGCCTACATTGCCTTCATCAAATGGCGCACCAATAAAGACATAAGGCGCTTTATTACTTGATAAATCGTCACTGTCGACGGGAACAAAAGGCGCACCCATGAACGAAATATGGCTGGAGTGATCTGTATCCTCACCTTCTAGAGGCGAGAATAAATGGTTATGTTCTGCTGATGCGTTCATAAAAATTTCTCCTATTAAGCTCTGAAATTCATTATCTTTATATTGTCAGTGTCATGGAGCTTGGTTTTGGCTGCGCAGCGTAGCAGCTCGACTACCTAAGTACTGGTAAACTAGGTTACAAGCTAGTTTGGCACTAATGTCGCTTACATCAAAAATTGGGGCCAACTCGGCTAACTCGAATACGTCCACACCGTACTCTCCAACTAATCGAGCAAAAGCTATAGATTCGCGGGCATTTAGGCCATAACTTTCAGGGCAGCTAGTACCTGGCATGATGCTACAGTCCATTGAATCAGTATCCCAGGATAGATATACCGCCTCAGTCCCATTCCAAGCACGGTCTAGAATTTTTCGCCCACAAGTTTCAATACCCCTTTCAATTACCTCAGACATAGGAATAATTGGCATGTCATTATCAACCCAAAAATCCATCCAGTCCTTTGGGTTTAAACCGTTACGTGACCCCATGTGTGCCATATTTTTGCTGCTGACATTGGGCATTTTCAGCGTTTCAGTCGCCCCTGACGCGTTGGTGATTTCAATGCCAGCCCAGTCAACTGCAGCATCTAGGTGACAATCTACGTGCAAATAACCCATGCTGGCATCTGGTTTATTTCGGCTCATGTATTGAGACAGGCCACGGGCACCAGGAATAGGCACTGAGTGATCGCCACCAACCAAGATCACTTTCGCACCACCTTCCAAACATTCGGTGACGTAATCGCACATATATTGCTGAGATAGTTCATTATTACCAGGGACAATAGGGATATCACCACAATCGACCACTTTAAAAAAGGTCAACAGGTCAACGTCATATTCGAATAGGTAGGAAAAGTATTGTGAAGAGGCTTCACGGATACCATGTGGGCCACTAGAGGTGCCAGTACGTACGATGGTGCCCTGATCCCAGGGCGCCCCAAGAAAGCAGATCTTGGCACCCATTTTACGAATCTCATGGCGATCAGGTGCACAGTATGGTGCCCCCATAAAGGTTAAGATCCCTTCGGCTTTAAAATTGCCATTATGCTTTTCTGGTGAGAGGATATGTGCGTCTTCACCAGTTTCCTGATGGGGTCCTTGATGCTGATGAGGCGCAAGTGTCCATGTATTTTTAGATGAAGATGTCATTAGGTTGCTTTCTCCTCATTTTCTTATTTATATGCTTTCTAGCCTTAATGATTGCTGAACGTTAGGTGGGGTAGGAAAGGCCTCTTCTGTTTTAAAAAGCTCTAAGGAAGCCAGTTGCATTTCACGCCCTGTAATAACTTTGTGAGCGGGCATACCACAGTCAAGACAGCGAAAACTATACCGCCCTGATGGGGCTTTTATAGCGTCGCATTTACCGCAATATACTGTTAAAGGTATTATTTCAATATTGAGAATAGCACCTTCACAAGAAGTCCCCTCCGCCACAGAGCTAAAACAAAAATGCAATGCACGTGTCATTGCAGACATCTCTCCCAGGCGCACATTAATCTGTTTTATATGTGTCACATGACGCTCAGCAGCATACTCATCAACTATTTCTATTAGACTCCGAGCGAGCGCTAGCTCATGCATAATACTTAGTGTCTTCTGTAACAGAAACAGGCGTGGATTGAGCTGTTAAAGACTCTGTCCGATCTATGATCCAATTTTTCCAAATTTGCAACCCTTCACCAGTTTTGGCAGATAGTTTGAGTACTTCTATATCTGGGTTTATACACCGTGCATACTCAACTGCCTGGTCCACATCAAAATCTACATGCGGTAAGAGATCGATTTTGCTGACGATCAGCAAATCTGCCACAGCAAACATGTCTGGATATTTAATTGGCTTATCTTCACCTTCGGTGACAGACAATATGACGACTTTAGATGCTTCCCCAAGATCAAACGCTGCTGGACAAACAAGATTACCGACGTTTTCAATCAAAACTACACCTCCTGCAGGGAGAGTAACCTCTTGTAATGCGTGGCCAATCATATGAGCATCGAGATGACAGCCTTTGCCAGTATTTATCTGAATCGCAGGCACGTCAATTTGTCGTATTCTGTCAGCGTCGTTATCGGTTTGCTGGTCACCTTCAATTACTGTAACTGGTATTTGGTGCTTAAGGGATTTCAGCGTTTCAACCAACAAGGTTGTCTTACCAGCCCCAGGACTAGAGACAAGATTGAGCGCTAGTAAACAATTTGAATCAAGCCACTGTCTATTATTTTCAGCATATCCATTATTTTTTGACAAAATATTGCGTTCAATCTGCACTAGCTTGTTTTGGCTAAAGCCCGCAACAGTCGCACCCGCTTCACCTTGCCCATAATGAAGACCCTGATTGTTATGATGATGATGATTATGATTATGATTATGATGTTCGTGTTCTGAAGTAAATTCGTTACTAGAGACATTATTGCTATGCTCATTATTTATTGCTGGGTCACATCCACAGACTGTACACATCGTCTCTACCCCTAAAGTCAGTTTTAACTCGAGTAATATTGCCAGCTTTTATTATTTTACTGACTACTCAGTCTAATTAATTAAAACTAATACTGACTAGATAGTCAAGTTTATTTTTATATGAACTACCTATCTGAAATATATATATATTTTTATTGAGGAGATGAAAAGTAATCAAACAGCACAGGGTATTATTTATAATAATCCAATCTAATTTAACACTGACTAATTAAGGCTGTTAAAAAGTGCAACTGGAACCACATATCTCATGAGGTTGGTTGTAAGGTCGCCAAGCTGGTATCGAAGTAAACAGAGTTTTCCCAGAGAACTGGATGTGACGTTCACCTTCACAAACAAAGAAATCCACTTCCACTATCTCTGAGTCTTTGGAAGCGGATAGCTCTATCTCAGCACGGTATTGAAGGCTGAATAACAGTTAGCTTTATGCCCGATACTTCACACCTGGAAATACACAAAGCATCTCAAACAATAAATTAGCTGCCGTCAACGCTGTATTCCCTGTCGTATCATAAGCGGGTGCTACTTCGACTAAATCACCACCCACTACTTCAAGTCCACGGCACCCGCGAATAACCTCCAGCCCCTGGTGAATTGTCAGGCCTCCAATTTCGGGCGTACCTGTGCCAGCAGCATAAGCTGGATCCAGTCCATCAATATCAAAGGTGATATAAACTGGCCCAACACCCAGCTGTTCTCGAACTTCAGACATTAATGGTTTGAGTGATTTATACCAGCAGTCCTCAGCTGGAACGACCCACACCCCTTGCTCCCGGGGCCAATCAAAATCGTCTGCTGCATATCCAGTAGCACGAAGGCCAATTTGTACCATTCGTTTGGGATCAACTAGTTTTTCTTCAATCGCGCGGCGAAATGGAGTACCGTGCGCTATACGCTCACCAAACATTGTATCGTTGATGTCGGCATGGGCATCGACATGGACTATTCCAACAGGCCCATATTTTTTGGCGATTGATCGCAGAATCGGTAGGGCAATCGTATGGTCACCACCCATTGTCAGTGGTTTACAATCCTGTGCAAGAATGTCATCGTAGGCTGACTCAATAATGTCCATCGACTTTTCTATATTAAAAGTATTTATGGCAACATCACCAATATCAGCGATTTGTAACGAATCAAATGGCGCAGCCCGAGTCGCCATGTTGTAGGGTCGAATTAAACAGGATTCACTGCGAATTTGCCTAGGGCCAAACCTCGCTCCGGAGCGGTTTGAGGTGCCAATGTCAAAGGGAACACCAACAAAAGCAACATCAAGATTCTTTGCATTAGCTACATGGGGAAGTCGCATCATGGTGGCAATACCACCAAAACGAGGCATATCATTTCCGCCTGTTGGTTGATTAAGTTTTTTCATAACTATACCTTCCTTAATGGTTTTTACTATCCAACCAATTGCGAATGAGACTTCGGTGGCGTTGTGCACCAAAACTCTGAAAGTGACCACCATGCACAATATTAACGGGTAATTCCAGTAGACGCTCCATTGATTTTTGATAATCGGATGGGTTTGAGTGATAGGTATCTTCTATCAAAAGTCCATCATAGTGTAAGTCACCAGAAAAAAGGATGCCTGTTTTACTCTCCCATAATGCGATTCCTCCTGGAGAATGGCCAGGAGTATGGATAACTTCAAATTGCCTATTTCCTAAATCAATAATGTGACCATCTTCAACTATTTGAGCATTTGAGGTCTTTCTTACCGAATAGGTTTCTGATTGATAAGGCTGTGGTGGTAATTGGATGAAGATATCATCCTTAGCATAGCGGCTTGCTAGTGTATTTTCTCGGGTGGGGTCTGCCAAGAGCTTGGCTTCAGCTGAATGAACAATGCAGTGTTTAAATTCATGATGGCAACCAATGTGGTCAAAATGGGTATGGCTTGCAACAACAGCAATATCTTTTTCCGAAACAATTGACACCCAACTAGTCAGGGACACAACGCCCATGCCACTATCAACTAACATGTCACTTTGACTGCCACGCACATGCCAGATATTACAGCGATAAAATTCCTTTATATAGGGTTCACAGATATAGGTGACTCCATCACCTATCTTTTTAATCTCATACCAATTTTCCGGTGCTATACGGTTCATAGTAAATCTCGCATTAATAGCTAGGTAAAAAGAGTATATCCGCTTGGCCGCCTATACTGCCTATTATGGTGTTCTTTAATTTTGCTGGTCGATAAGAGTTAAAGGCGTGAATCCAAAATATCTTGCTAATCACACAGTAAAAATTAGCTAGTAAAATTTACTGCCTTCTTCAATTTAGCCAGACTCAAGTTAGATGCCAACGCGAGTAGCAAACTCTTTTCTTAAGTAGGTACTCACCCCTTCACATTAGCTTCAGTAACGGTTTGTTAATAACTGAGTCTTATTGACACAATACAGTCAGCAACATTTATATACAACCAAGCTACGGAAGTAGCTCAATCAGTGTTAAATGGTACATGCTGAGGAAGTGACTTAGGAGAAACCTTCAGATTTACCCCAGTGCCTAATTTCACCAATCCGAAGTTCGCACTGATGTACCTTTGGAAAAATAACACATCAGGCCCTTTCAAAGCCCCGGGCAATTTCGTAATCCGTTACCACCCTGTCGAATTCTTCTTGCTCCCACTGAGCACAGCGATAGTAATGGTCAACCACCGCGTCACCAAGGGCGCTTCGCATCATGGTCGATTTATTAAATATTAACATTGCATCACGTAGGTTGCTTGGTAGTTGCTCAGCGTTGGTTGCGGCATATGCATCACCCTGCAAGGGCGCTGGCAGTTCTAATTGTTCTTCAATACCCGCAAGGCCAGCAGCTAACTGCGCGGCCATGGCCAAATAGGGATTTAGGTCTGAGCCACCAATGCGGCATTCCACGCGGATGGCCGTGCTGCCCTCGCCACACAGCCTAAAGCCAGCAGTTCGATTATCGATTGACCATACGGTTCCTGTGGGCGCAAAGGTGCCCTTTTGGAAGCGCTTGTAACTGTTTACATAAGGTGCAAGAAGGTAAGTAACATCTGGTGCATACTTGATAAGGCCAGCCATGTATTGGCATAACACTTGCGACATGCCATGGGCTGCATGTTTATCATAAAAGGCCGACTTGCCATCTTTCCAAAGGGATTGATGGATATGGCTAGAAGAGCCCACACGGTCCTTGTGCCACTTAGGTAAAAAAGTAACCGCATGGCCTTGTTGCCATGAGATTTCTTTAACGGCATGCTTGGCAATAGAGTGATGATCGGCACAGTTGAGCGGGGCATCATATTTGATATTCAACTCTTCCTGACCTGCCTCTGCTTCACCCTTGGTGCCCTCAACGGGAATGCCTGCAGCATAAAGATGATTGCGGATGGGCCGCATTACATGCTCTTCTTTGGTGGTTTGAAAGATATGGTAGTCTTCGTTGTAACTGCTTATAGGCGTTAGGTCGCAAAAGCCGCCTTTGGTGATTTCATCAAAGCTCTTTTCAAATACAAAAAACTCAAGCTCTGTGGCCATAATGGCATCGTAACCTAGGGCTGCGAGGCGCTCAATTTGGGCTTTCAAAATAGCCCTGGGTGAATGTGGCACAGGTAAATGGGTATCGTGATCCAATACATCACAAAGGACCATCACAGTACCTTCCAGCCACGGCACTGGGCGTAAGGTTTCAAGGTCAGGTTTCATTACGTAGTCGCCATACCCTGCATCCCAGCCCGTAGAAGCGTAGCCTTCAGGTGTCGCCATTTCTAAGTCGGTGGCAAGTAAGTAATTGCAGCAGTGCGTTTCCTGGTAGGCGCTATCGGCGAAGTAATGGGCTTCAAGGCGTTTGCCCATGAGTCGACCCTGCATATCCACCAAGCATACGAGCACGGTATCAACTTCCCCATTGTTTATCTGTTTTTTCAATAAATCAAAACTTAATTTTGTAGCCATTTGACTTTTCCATTGTTATTTACGTGCACACAGCTATGCATACTCAAACCCGCTAAGGGCATCATCTAGTATAGGGTTGAACTAAGCTAATCTAGTGACTTTGTGAGCGTGACTTGTCGGCCAGTGCCACCTATCCTCGCTCGGCAACCAACATCAATGTGCCAGCGGGCTTTTAATTAAACCTTATTTCACTCCTGACAGGAATTTTTATTTACATTCACCATTAATTAGAGCGGCTTATCCAAAAAATATTGGCGTTATTGTCTTGGTGATAAATGCGAGTCTTTAGGCTACTTATTGATTAATCTAAACCCGTACTTTCTTGGGATGGAAGGGGCAAAAACCTTAGAAACCAATGCTCACTGCCGGCTCAGTTTCAAATCGTGATATGCCTTGGGCCATAAAAATGAAGAACTTGTCTTAGTCTAGCTACTTATTGTGATTACGTTTAGCAATAATCCCGCGGGTGTATCCACACCAGAGACAATTTCTAGTCATTGCACAGAGGTTAACTAATCCGCTTGTTGAGTAAAAAGATAACCAGCGCAGTACTAAAAATATCGAGGCCAAATTAAAGGCATATGTTAACCGGCCCAGTGACCGAACATCCAATCTCTGGGTTGAGAGCCCTACACAACCTGTCAGAAGACTTGTTAATTAGTGCTACGACTTCCATTTAGGGCTAACACGTATTAGGTCAAGTTGCCTGCGTTTAGCCCATTGAGTCAGCATAAGGTGAGTCATAAACCCGATAAAGAATCCAGCGACACAAGCTATAGTAGTAATCATAAGAACTCCAATGTTAGCAGAGGGATGTGAGTTTAGAAGACCAACCACGTTCTTGAAAACTAAAACCAAAACCGGTTAGTCTTCCTTGCTTCTCTCAAAGCTCAAACTATCAGCAACAGTGTTAGTGTTCAATAAAACTTACATAGACTTTACAGTTGTCTTGCTCGTTTTATAAAACCATTGAATGGCTAGCAAAAATGGCTTGGTAATTCTACAAATTCCTTAGTCACATTAGAGCTCTGTAACGGCCTCACCAACGTTAGCTTGTCGAATCAATAAGCGATCTCAGATTACGCTTTCTGATGTTGGGTTAGTTGGCCGATAGCATGCTAAGTTTTTCAAATTTACCTTTATAATTCCATAGCTAATAATTATTATTAGCTGGTACATTGATAGAAGCATGACCAAGCGTTTCTTGTTCAAACCACATGAACATAAAATCGGCGGTTAATGCTTGCTCTATCCCCATGGCCCGTTCCGTTGGACAGAAAATGGTAAACAATACTTGAGTGTCTCCAAGTTCAGAGGTGGCAACTTGAATATGGGGTTCAGGGCCTGCAATATTAATTTCTAATCGATTTTCAATTAATTGATTATAACGAACTGCAACGTCCTTAAAATCCTCACAATATTCGTGTGCCTTCTCATATAAACGATCAATAAATACAAACGGGTTGACGCTGCCATCACGCGTAATGGTGAAGTGGTGCATTGCATAGCGCTTTAAAAAATTCAAATTCTTAATGGATGACGTAATCAGCCTACTGTTGGGTAAATATAACGTCTTTCCCGTATATTCATAGGCATCAACATTGACCTCTAAAAGCGTTAACTTCATCCAATCGGTAGAATGTACTTCACCATAAGAGTCACCGACTTGGATCCAATCCCCTGTTCGATAGGGTCTACTAGAAATAATATACATAAAACCAATAAAGCATTGAATAAATTCTCTAGTCGCTAACACTATGGCCACGATAAATGCGGCAATAGAAAAAGCAAACTTTTGAATTTCTGTAGACCAAATATTGAAAACTACAATTAGCAGGATGACGCTAATTAAATTGTTGACCACATTTATTTTTGAGCGTTTATTTTTTGCATACTTTTGTTTGATCAAGCTAATGATTAAAAATTTAATGAATAAAATAGCCATAAAAACACAAAGTGTGATCGCAAGCTTATTACTCATTAAAGATACTAATACAGGATAAAAGTTTTGGCTCATATGCAGTGTTTTTTTCTATAGCCCTCCCCTTCTCAAATCAATCAGAGGAAGACGGTTTTTTGATTATGGCAGTTGTGGAGAGAGTCCCGCCAATTGCAAAATATTGTTACCTATCATTATAGATCCATTGTCACTCCGTAGCTAATAATTATGCAATTTCTTGCTCAACTGTAGGGTCAGTAAACGTCACACCATCTTCATAAACGCCTTTCGTTAGAACTATTTAAACCCTATGTTTTGGGCTTAATCTTGTGAGGTCCTGTGACTTATAATAAAAGTGAAATTTGACAGAGGTATAATTATGAAAATACATCGATAAGTCATTAGAATTTTATTTGAGTGCGACGCTTAAAACAAAAAACCTTAAAAAGCAGTGCTGTTGTATAGTGTAATAGGCGGCACCCTGTTGTAACTGATAGTGATCTGGCTAATCCTAAGAAGCTAGCGCCTATGAAATCCTTAGTTTTTGTGCTGCAACTTTTAATCCCCTTTAATTGATTGTTTTTATAACCTTGGATTGGGATGATGCATCTGAAATTAGATGCGTGTATGAGTATTCATTATTGACCATAAAGTTCCACCTTTATTTTCAGACTCAGGCATCGGTTCTGTTGCGCCATACTTATATACTGTCAAAACTCATGTTCAATTATGTGGGGTCATATCGACCACAGGATATTAAGTTTTCATATTTACCTGTATAATTTTGGCGCTTATAATAGTGTTCTAAAACACAAAAATGATAAGCTCACCTTCCAGATAAGGCCTGAATAGGTCAAAAATCGGCAGAGCTGGTTTAGAAATGATTATTGAGGATAAGCCATAAAACCTCAAATTCGTGATGGTTCATTCCATTTTATGAGATGCCTATTCAATGGCAAGTTTACTGAACGATGGAGCGAGTAGTAACTATGCGTCATAAAATAAACCTTTCCATTCTGCTAGCTTTATTTTGGCTGCTGAATTCTGGGCACTACAGTAATCTGATGCTTTTATTAGGCCTGCTTTCTATCGCGGTGGTTATCTTTATTGCTCATCGCATGGACGTAGTGGACCACGAGTCGCAGTCTATGGGCTTGTCTCTAGCATTCACAAAGTATGGCTTATGGTTGTCAAAGGAAATCATAGTCGCCAATGTGGCCGTTGTTAAGCATATCTGGCTTGGCAATAAAACCATTTCTCCCACTATGACCAAGGTCAAGGCGAGCCAAACAACAGACGTGGGTAAGGTCATCTACGCCAATTCAATTACCTTAACACCAGGCACTGTTAGTTTAGGGCTGGTGGGTGATGAAATAACGGTACACGCGCTCATTCGAGAAAATATCGAAGCCCTAGAGTCTGGAGATATGGACCGACGGGTGAGTCAATTGGAGAAGTCATGATAATTGCAGCCACTTTGGCCATTCTGGTAGTGATGGTGTTAGCGATCATCCGGGGCGTGATGGGCCCAAGTCTTTATGACCGCATTCTAGCCGTGAATATGTTCGGTACCAAAACTGTATTACTGATTTCTCTTTTGGGCTTTGTGATGGGGCGACCTGAATTCTTAGACATAGCGATGGTTTATGCCCTTATAAACTTTATTAGCGTGATCGGTGTGTTGCGACTATTTGAGGCCTTTACTGCCAAGCATAATGGCAAAGTCGTTGAGCCTGCACAGAGAGACTTATAATGGATAGCCTGCTTAATTTAGCCAGTTCTTTTTGCCTGTTATTGGGGAGTTTTTTGTGTCTATCAGGTGGTGTAGGCATTTTGCGTTTTCCCGACTTTTATACGCGCATGCACGCCGCTGGAGTAACGGATACCCTTGCTGCGGCTATGATCCTCATTGGCCTAATGCTGCAGATTCCTGAAACGTTGGTGATTATAAAACTCATAATCATCCTCTTAATGACCCTATTCATTAGCCCTTCAGCAAGTCATGCTCTAGGCCGAGCTGCCTTGCTGAATAGTTTAACGCCAGTCGTCGCTGGGGATAAAAACCATGCTGAACAGACCACTGAAGTAGGAGATAACCCATCGAAATCTTAATCGATATTGTCTTACTAACGCTTTTAGTGGGCATTGCCATTGCCATTAACCAAATCAAAGATATGTTTGCTGTCGTTATGCTGGCGGGTATTTATGGACTTGTCTCTGCCAGTTTTTTTGTGACTTTGGATGCGGTTGATGTTGCGTTTACTGAAGCCTCTGTGGGCGCAGGTATTTCTACCTTATTAATGTTAACCACTGTGGCCATGACTGGCCGCACAGAGCATGAGGCGAGTCATAAGCCAATGCTGGCTTTGTTCGTGGTCATGGTGACGGGTGGTCTACTCATTTACGGCACCTTTGATATGCCGTATTTTGGCTCTGTTGATGCCCCTGTTCAGAACCATGTTGGTCCTCGTTATATTTTAGATTCAATGCAGGAAATCGGTGTGCCTAATATGGTGACATCGGTACTGGCAAGCTATAGAGGCTTTGATACCTTTGGCGAAGTCACGGTTATATTCACAGCGGGTATTGGGGTGTTAGCCTTATTGTCGGTCGCGCGGCGGCCAGATGATGATACTGCCATTGAAGCTATAAATGATTCCATGCATGAGAAGCATCTAATTTTACGAGTGGTCATAAAAACCTTAATCCCATTTATTCTACTGTATGCATTTTATGTGCAATTTCATGGTGACTTTGGCCCTGGTGGTGGCTTCCAAGCAGGCGTTATATTTGCTGCAGGCATTATTTTATATGCCATGTTGTTTGGACTTAGCGTAGCCCGCCGCGTTATTAGACAACCCTTGGTGCAGCTATTATCCGCCGTTGGGGTGTTGATCTATGGCAGTGTGGGCGTGGTATCGATGCTCAATGGCGGCAGTTTTTTGGATTATGATGTGTTGTCCGCTGACCCCATTGCGGGGCAGCATTTAGGCATTCTTTTAATTGAGCTGGGCGTAGGCGTTACGGTGGCGTCAGTGATGATTATGATCTTCTTTAGTTTCGCTGGACGCAGTGAATATCAACAGGCGAAAAAAGGTGAGTCCCTATGAGCATGATACTGGGCCTTTATAACTATTGGATTGTGATTGTGTTGATGATGATTGGCTTTTACATCATCATCGCCCATGGCCACCTTATTAAAAAAATTGTGGGTCTAAATATTTTTCAGACGTCGGTTTTTATTTTTTACATCAGCCTGGGAAAGGTTGAGGGCGGCACTGCGCCGATCTGGCAAGAAAACATCACGCTCTACTCAAACCCATTGCCTCATGTGCTCATTCTTACGGCAATCGTGGTTGGTATAGCAACCACTGCACTTGGGCTTGCCTTAACCATTAGGCTTAAAGAAGCCTATGGCACCATCGATGAAGATGAAATCCAAGCTATGGACAATCAGGCTATGGACAATCAAGACAAGGAGTCTCAGCCGTGTTAGCGCACCTGCCCATATTACAAGTCATTGTGCCACTCATGGCGGCCCCTGCCTGCTTGATTTTAAGAAGGCCACAGCTGGTGTGGATGTTTACGCTACTAGCCAGTACGATCGCGTTTATTATAAGTATTCTTTTGCTGCAGCAAGTCATGCAGACGGGCACTATTAGTTATGAACTAGGCGGTTGGAGCCCACCATGGGGTATCGAATATCGCATTGATAAGCTGAATGCCTTTATTGCCCTTATTATTTCTGGCGTCAGCACTGTGGTGTTGGTGGCTGCCCATACCAGCATAGAAAAAGAAATTCCCCAAGAAAAGCACACGCTATTTTATATTCTCTACCTACTATCTTTAACGGGTATGCTGGGCATCGTGACTACTGGCGACGCCTTTAACGTATTTGTGTTCTTAGAAATTTCATCTTTGTCTGCATATTCCTTAATCGCGTTGGGTCGAGATAGACGTGCCCTGTGGGCCTCTTTTCAGTATCTGATTATGGGCACCATTGGTGCAACTTTTATTCTTATCGGTATCGGTCTCATGTATCAAATGACCGGCACCTTGAATATGGTTGACCTTGCCACTCGCTTACCTGAAGTCGCAGAGACGCGCACAGTGACTACTGCTTATGTGTTTTTTATTGTGGGTGTGTGCCTAAAGTTAGCGCTATTTCCTCTGCATTTATGGCTGCCCAATGCCTACGCACATGCACCATCAATCGTCACTGCATTTTTTGCTGCAACCTCGACCAAGGTGGCCGCATATTTGCTGATTCGCTTTACCTTTTCAATTTTTGGGGTGTCGTTTTCCTTTACCACCTTGCCTATGGAAATGGTATTTTTAACATTGGGTTTGTTAGGTATCTTTGTGGCCTCCACCGTGGCTATTTATCAAGATAATATAAAGCATGTGTTTGCTTACTCTAGTGTGGCGCAGATTGGTTACATGATTGTGGGCTTCAGCATGACCACTAGCGCGGGCTTAAGTGCCATGCTGTTGCATGTGTTTAATCATGCACTGATGAAGGGAGCTTTATTTCTGGCCTTAGGTGCAGTGATGTTGCGTGTGGGTAGTACCCAGCTGAAAGATTTTCAGGGGTTAGGGCGTCAAATGCCATTAACAATGGCAGCCATTGTTGTGGGTGGCTTAAGCCTCATAGGGGTGCCTCTAACTGTGGGCTTTGTGAGTAAATGGTATTTAGTGGTGGCGGCTCTTGAAAAGGGCTGGTGGCCCGTGGCAGGTCTGGTTTTACTGGGGTCTTTATTAGCCGTGGTCTACGTTTGGCGTATTGTTGAGACGGCCTATTTTAAAGCACCCTTAGCACCTATCGCAGGTAAGGAGCAGGTCAAAGAAGCGCCGATGGCCTTTTTGCTACCCGTTTGGATGCTTGTTAGTGCTAACGTCTACTTTGGCCTTGATACGCGCCTCAGTGTGGAAATTGCCACTGCTGCAGCCCAGAGCTTATTTGGGGTTGCCCCATGAATTCATCCCTAGCCACAATGCTGCAGTTGTGTATTCTTTTACCGATTTTTGCAACCTTGGGTATTGTGGCGTTAAGACGCCATCAAAACCTAAGAGAAGCGGTTAGCATTGGCACCAGTGTGCTGGTGTTTTATGCAGTGGTTACTATTTATCTCGGTGTCGATGCTGGTGAAACTATCACTGTCCATTGGCTACAAGTTTTACCTGGATTGAGTGTAAATTTTTCTGTAGAACCACTGGGGGTGATATTTTCATTGATCGCAAGCTTTTTATGGTTTGTGACTATCATCTATTCCATGGGGTACATGCGTGGCCATAATGAAGACCATCAAACACGGTTTTTTTGTTGCTTTGCCATTGCCATAGGCAGTGTCATGGGAGTTGCCTTTGCCGATAACTTGTTTACCTTGTTTATCTTTTATGAGGTACTCACACTCTCCACCTATCCTCTTGTTACTCACTCGGGGACAGAGGGTGCAAAAAAGGGTGGGCGAACATATCTCGGTATTTTACTTGGCACCTCTGTCGCATTTTTTCTGTTGGCAATTGTGGGTACATGGGTGGTTGCTGGTAGGCTAGATTTCACTTCAGGTGGCGTATTTCCAGCAGAAGCAAACACGACTTTGCTAGGTATAATTTTAGTCCTATTTATTTTTGGCATTGGTAAGGCTGCCATTATGCCTTTCCATCGGTGGTTGCCGGCTGCCATGGTCGCACCAACTCCCGTCAGCGCCTTACTGCATGCAGTGGCTGTAGTTAAGGCGGGCGTTTTCACCGTAATGAAAGTCGGTGTGTTTATTTTTGGCCTTGATTTATTAGTCGTTTTGCCCACTACACAGTTTTTACTATACCTAGCTGGCGCTTCCGTATTGCTTGCTTCATTCGTTGCTATGCGACAGGACAATTTAAAAGCCAGGCTGGCTTATTCAACAGTTAGCCAGCTGGGCTATATTACTATTGGGGTACTCTTGGCCACATCATCAGGCGTTATTGCAAGTTCAATGAATATCGCAATGCATGCCTTTGGAAAAATTACCTTATTCTTTTGTGCGGGTGCAATTTTGGTGGCTGCACACAAAAGTAACATCAGTGAAATGCGAGGTCTGGGTAGGCAAATGCCTTTTACTATGGTGGCGTTCTTTATTGGTAGTCTGAGCATTATTGGCTTGCCTCCCACAGGTGGAACATGGAGCAAGTGGTACTTGTTAATGGCTACATTAGAAACTGAACAATTAATTATTATGGCCATCCTAATGCTCAGTTCACTACTCAATATTGCCTACTTGATGCCAATACCTTTTCACGCTTTTTTCTCCAATATTCCAGCTAAAAGTGAGCATGGAGAGTCTGCTGCCAAAGTTCAAATAAAAGAAGCGCCTATGGCTTCATTAATCGCCATAGGTATTGCAACCTTGGGTTGTTTGGTCTTGTTTATCTACCCCAACCCTCTTCACGAATTGGCTTCTGCTATTTTAGAGCCTCAGCAATAGACTCATGGAAACTAATGAAATGACTCAGTGTCCAGATATTAAGAATGATAAAAAATCAACGTCAATAGTATTTTCACTTGCATCTGAAGCTTGCCATTTGTTAACAAGAATTGTGTATGGCCTTCTCTTAAAAATCCAGAGTGGAGAGAAAGTATGAATGAGCAAGAGAAGCATTGGCTCGTTAGAGAAAAGACCATACGCTTACTTTGGCGAGGCGGCATTGCTATGTTATTTCTACTCGTCATGGCTGATTTTTTTATTCATGCTCACCCTTACTTCCAGATAGACGGTACGTTTGGCTTCTTTTCCTGGTTTGCGCTTGTGACCTGTATCAGCATGGTACTTTTTGCTAAGGCACTCGGTCTACTTTTAAAGCGCAAGGACACCTATTATGACAATGAGTGACTTCCCACCAGGCCTAGTGCTAATTATTGGCGCATTCTTACTGCCGATCATAGGTCAAAGACTAAGACCTATGCTTACACTAGGGCTGCCGTTGTTAACACTTTACCTCGTATGGAGCTTGCCAAACGGCACTTTCTCTACTTTGTCTCTGTTAGATTATAATCTTGCCTTTATTCAGAGTGATTCAATAAGTCGTCTGTTCGCCACTGTTTTTTCTATAATGACGTTTGGTGGAAGCTTATTTGCACTCAAGCAAAAGCGAGTATTGGAATTAGTTTCAGTATTTGTTTATGCGGGCAGTGCCATTGGGGTTGTCTTTGCTGGAGACCTCATAAGCCTGTTTATTTTTTGGGAAATAATGGCTGTTGCGTCAACAGTCGTTGTTCTTTCGGCGGGTGGCAAGCGTTCTTATCAAATCTCAATGCGATATTTCTTTGTCCACGTTTTCGGTGGGACACTATTATTAATAGGCATATTGTCACATATTGTAGAGACTGGCTCGACTGCATTTACTGCCATGGAACCCAATACATTCGGTACCATTTTTATACTTATGGGCTTCCTGATTAACGCTGCGGCACCTCCTTTATCAGCATGGTTATCTGATGCCTATCCAGAAGCTTCTTTTAGTGGCGCAGTATTCCTTTCGGCTTTTACCACTAAAGCCGCTGTATATGTTTTGCTACGTGGTTTCCCGGGCACTGAAGTGCTGATTTTTATTGGTGTATTCATGATATTTTATGGCATTATTTATGCCCTGCTAGAAAATGACATGCGCAGAATTCTTGCTTACAGCATCGTAAATCAAGTGGGCTTTATGGTGACTGGCGTTGGCATTGGTACGGAAATGGCGTTGAACGGTGTTGCTGCACATGCATTCACACACATCATCTACAAGGGCTTACTGCTCATGTCGGCTGGATCCGTTCTATACATGACGGGCAGGCGCAAGTGTACTGATTTAGGAGGTCTGTTTCAGAGTATGCCACTCACAGCCTTTTGCAGTATTATTGGTGCACTGTCGATTTCCTCATTCCCATTGACTTCAGGATTTATCAGTAAGTCTATGATCAGTCAAGCGGCTGCAGATGAAAGTCTAACTTTCGTCTGGTTTATGCTAATGGCTGCATCAGCTGGGGTCTTTCTTCACGCTGGAATCAAATTCCCTTGGTTTGTATTTTTCCAAAAAGATTCAGGTTTGCGTCCTTCAGATCCTCCTTGGAGTATGAGATTAGCAATGATCCTGTTTGCAAGTATTTGTATTGGTCTTGGAATTTGGCCAGAATATTTATATGCAATGTTACCTTACGAGGTCACTTATGTGCCTTATACTGTGACTCACGTTGTGCAGATGTTGCAGCTGTTATTATTTTCAGGTTTTGCTTTTTTTATTATGCTTCCTTTGATGAAACGAACACTCACTATTACTCTGGATTTCGATTGGACTTATCGACGTTTTTTCCGTTTAGTATTACGTCGTTTGTTTGCCACTATTTGGAAGATCGATGGCATGATTCGTCGCAGTTTTCTGGCCAAATTAGATTCAGGTTTAAACTATCTAGCACAAAGGCATGAAGGCCCAAGCAGCCTACTTTCCCGTGATCACCCTGCAGGTAGCATGGTTCTTTGGGTTGCGGTTCTGCTGGCCATTTACTTGCTCATAAGTTTTCTGCGTTGATCACCTTTTTAGGGTTCTCTGAGATTTAAAGTTTGGAGCAGTTGGGTCTTTGACGGTTATGAGAAGCCGTGTCTATGGCGTCAGCTTTAGTCAATGGAGTGAGCGTAAACCGTATTGCGCGCCACCCCAAGTTGTCTTGCAGCGAGGGCAACATTGCCCGTACATTCCCGAATCATTTTCCGAATTTCGAGGCACTGCACTTCTTTAGCCATTTGGCCAGTGCATCGAGGGCAGGCGACGATATCAAACTCATGATGCCCTAAAATTCGAGTGACACCCTCAGCGCGTATAATACCCTCATGATGCTGAGAGGCAAGGGTGCGAGAACTCCAATCTAAATCAGATAAATTATCAATGCTAGAGCTTTTCCTCAGTGCGTCAATGGCACAGTTTGATAAGGCATGCTGAGGTGAAATTGACCTTAGCATCGCATTGCAAACATGCTGAAAATCAGACCGGTGATTTAGTTTGGGCAAGAACAGTGAGAATCCTGAAAGACGTTTGATTAGCGGTCCAAGTGGCCCTTTTGAAGCAGTCTTAATTTCATCGGTATGAGCACTACTAAGGATGACCCACTCGCCATCACCTAACAGTGGGTTGCGTCTTTGCATGACTCGATTCAATAATGTGTTGAGCATGGGAGCAATGTCAGGAGGCAACTGATCAATTCTGTCTAGGTAAAGGGTGCCCCCTTTATTAAGGTCAATTTTATCAGGAGCTAGTTCGCCAGATTCAGACTTGGATTTCATTTGCGCAATTAGTTGGCTCTCAACTGAAGTCTCATCCACTGTTGAGCAGTCAACCATAATAAAGTGTTGACTTGCATGCAACTGCTCATGCATTTCTTCAGCAATGGTATTCTTGCCTGTGCCTTTTTCACCCAAAATCATTACAGGCAGGCCTTGTTGGGCTGATTTTTTGCCTAATCTGAGGTTATGCCTGAGGGCTTCATCCTTAAAAATGCGCCCTGACGTTGAGCTTTCGGTTGCTTGGCGTAAGTGATAGATAGGATCAGCTGGTAAAAAGAATTGTGTTTTTGAAAGTGAGGCTTTAACACTATGTGTGAGTCTGAGACGGGCAAAATACCCAGAATGCAGCCAGTCTTTAATCTGTACCACTTCACCCCTACAAATGCGCCCAATGAGAGAGCGGAACTGGCCCATAAACACGTCTTCAAACTTGGGTGTGCTGGTCAGTTTTAGGCCTGTTAAAAGCTCACTAGTGCGGCGGTTAGCACCGGTAATCGCACCGTCCTGATTAAAGGCGATCATGGCCACATTCTGCGTATGAAGGTATTCTTGCCGTGGATGAAACTGGATAATATGGTGACCCCGATGATCGTCTACAAACAGTCGGTTTTCGACATTTTGGGCTGCTAAATTTACCAAAGCTAAGGTGTGGTATTGGCGCACAGTGACCTCTGAAGAGGCATCAATCAAACCAATTAATTCACCACCACTGTCAAATATTGGTGCTGATAAGCATGACACTCTGCCTTCATTAGAAAAAAAGTGTTCTGGGCCAGTGACGTTGCAGGGCACCCCACTGTGGAGGGCCAATCCAAGGGCATTGGTGCCACGGATTTCCTCACTCCAGATAGATCCTGGAATGATGCTCTTGCCACAATTTGACTGACTAAATTCGTTATCCACAATGCGATCTAGGATGACACCATCGCTATCAGCAAAAGCTAATAAAAAATTAGGCCCAGCAATTTGTGCGCTGAGCAGTTCTAGCTCAGGCCGAGCTAAACGCATCACAAGATCTAACTTATTACGGCGTTGTTGCAGGTCTGTGTGAGATACTACACACTCCTCTGGTTTGCTAATGGGGTCTAGGCCATGCCGTATGCAGCGTTTCCAACTGTCGGCAATCGATGATGGCATAGCGCCGTAAGCGAATTTGCCATTCAGCTCAAGGCCTTTGCGCGCTTTTTCAAATGCTGTTTGCACAATAATCTCCTAATTTGCCCAATAATATGCCAACTAATGTGTCATAAATAAAGGAAATTTATGAAAATGATCAATTTTTGAACACCTAAAAACGAAAGTTTGGCAAAAATTGAACACCCATGACTGACTTATTGTAGAAGTTTGTCGGTATATTCAATCGATAAACCAAACAGAGCGTACTATTTTTCGGAGATTTACATGAAGGCGCAAGTTCTACATACATACGATGACGATCTAACAGCATCGACGTGGGTTGAGTACAAAGATGTACCCGACCCTACCATTACCAAGGGTTCTGACGTGATTGTACGTATTGGTGGAGCAGGTGTCTGTCGCACCGACCTGCACGTGATAGAAGGAGTTTGGCGTCCGCACATGGACCCGACAGGAGATCAGCTGTTACCCCTCATTTTGGGTCATGAAAATGCTGGTTGGGTTGAGGACGTGGGTCCAGAGGTTGAAGGGCTCAAAAAAGGCGACCCTGTTATTGTGCATCCAAAGATTTCTAACGGCACCTGTATTGCGTGTCGTCGTGGGCAAGACATGCACGGCGAAGGCACTTTTCCTGGCCTTGATTCAGATGGTGGTTATGCGGAAGCTTTGGTCACCTCTGAACGTAATATCATCAAATTACCTGACTCATTATTACCCAAAGAAGTCGCACCCTACTCAGATGCAGGCCTAACCGCATACAGAGCAGCGAAAAAAGCCACGCGGCATTTATTGCCGGGCGAATATTGTGTGGTAATTGGAGCCGGTGGATTGGGACACATCGCCATTCAAGTTTTGCGCGCCATGTGTGCCGCAGAAATTATTGTAGTGGACACGTCGGCGAAATCACTTGAGCTTGCTGGCAAGTGTGGCGCCAACTATTTAGTACAAGCTGATGGTGGCGAGGTTGAAGCAGTTTTATCACTGACCAAAGGCATGGGTGCACAGGCGGTACTCGACTTTGTTGGTGAAAAAGGCACAACCCGGAAGGGTTTGGAAATGACCCGAGCTGCGGGTAGTTATTATGTAGTGGGGTATGGTGAAGATATTCAAGTTCCAACGGTTGACTTAGTCATCACGGAAAAAAATATCATTGGTAATCTAGTAGGAACATGGGCTGAACTGACTGAGCTTATGGAGTTAGCTCATCGAGGCCTGGTAGATCTGACTACCAAAGAATACTCGCTTAGAGACGCTAATGTTGCTTTGCGTGATTTACATGAAGGTAAGATCAGTGGCCGAGCGGTTCTGATTCCCTAAACTGAATCAAAAAATTAAACTAAACTGGAGTATAGTATGATAAAAATAAAGAAGTTTATTGGTCCAGCGTCGGCACTGGCGCTCGCTGTTGCGGCAGCATCGCCAGCAATGGCAAAGGACTATTCACAATTTGGTATTGAGAAGGATTTACCAGGCACGTGTAGCTACGAAGCTATTGACGCTAAGGATTATTCTGGACGTTCATTGAATGTCATCACTCACGCAATCCCTGTTATTGGTGAGCCAACAGCGCTGCACGCTGAGCAGTTTGCAGAACTTACAGGTGCCGAAGTGAACGTGGTTCACGTACCTTTTGGTGACTTGTTCCAGCGCATTATGATTCCCTTTCAAAGTGAGCAAAACGCGTACGACGTGTTGTTTTATGCATCACTATGGATTGGTGACTTTAATCGCTTCTTAGAGCCTGTGCCACAAAAGTACCTTGATTCAACTGGCATGGCAGATGTGACTGATAGTTTCACTGGCGTTGCCACTTGGAATGGCCAGATGATTCAATATCCAATGGATGGTGACCGTCACTACCTTAAGTACCGTACTGATATCTTTGATAATGCTGATGTGCAGGCAAAGTTCCTAGCTGATACGGGTAGTGAGCTAGTCGTGCCAGAGACTTGGGAAGACTACAATAAGGTGGCAGCTTACTTTAATGACAGCGACTGGGATGGTGACGGTGAGCTAAACTATGGCTCAGCTGAAGTAGCCAAGCGTGACGATTTGATGTTCTCTGCATTTATCAGCCGCGCCGCTCCCTATGCGAAGCACCCAAATGTTAAAGGTGGTTTCTTCTTCGATCTAGAAACGATGGAGCCATTGATTAACTCACCAGGCTTCGTGCGTGGTTTAAAGTTGTTTGTTGATGCACAGAAAAGTTTCCCACCAGGAGGCAATAACTTTGGACTTGGCGATGAGATCTTCTCATTTGGTGGTGGCCAAACTTTGATGAGCTATAGCTGGGATGATGCTTACGTTCAGGCTAACGGAGCTGACAGTCGCATCCGTAACATGGTTGCTGCCGCTCCACTACCTGGTGCTGGAGAAGTGTGGAACCGTGATACTGGAAAGTGGGACACCTTTGCTACGCCAAATCGTGCACCTTATATGACTTGGGGCTGGTCTTCAGCTGTCTCGTCAATGTCTGAAGAGCAAGATATGGCTTTTGATTTCTTGTGTTTCTTCTCGAACGAGGCTAACGCCCAGCATGACCTTCAGATTGGTCGTTTTGGAGTTAACCCTTACCGTGATGAGCATTTAGATGTAGACTTTTGGAAAGGACTGGGCTGGGAAGATAAGACAGCTAATTCCTATGTTTCGACTTTATCGAACATGGAAAAAAGCCAAAACCGTGTGTTTGACTTGCGTGTTCCTGGTGTAAGCCAGTTTATGTCATCCATGGCTAACGGTGTTGCTGAGGCAATGTCAGGTCAGAAATCTGCTCAAGAAGCGCTAGATGGTGTAGCCAAAGAATGGGCTGAAATCACTGATCGCATTGGTAAAGATCGGTTGCGTGAAGCCTATGCCAACGTTGTTAAGCTTGAAGACAACGAAGGTTGATGCTGTAGGGTGGGCGCCTTTTGGCGCCCACCAACAATCTCGGAAAAACTATAATGTTATCTTCAAAACACTTCTTTTTGCTACCCGCACTTTTAACTTTGGTAGCTATCATTCTTTTCCCACTTTTATTCACAGTTCGAGTTAGTTTTTCAAGCTGGGATGTTTTCCAGTCAGGACTCGATTTTATTGGCGGCAGTAACTACGTCCGTGTGTTCGAGGACCAGCGCTTCTGGCAAAGCCTTCAGCGCCTATCCCTACTATCGATCATTTCCGTATCTTTGCAATATACCTTAGGCTTTGCATTGGCCTTAGCTGTTTGGAAACAGGTGCGGGGAGGCCGCTTAATGCGGGTATTATTTCTTATTCCAATGATGACCACTCCGGTGGTGATGTCAGTTATTTGGCGTACTGTATTTCATGAAAGCCTAGGCCCCGTAAATGATATTTTAAGTGCGTTTGGCGTGGGTCCTGTGCCGTGGCTCTCGAGCGCAACTGGGGCATTTATCAGTGTGCTAATTGTGGAAGTTTGGCAATGGACACCCTTTATGTTCCTGCTCCTATTAGCGGGTTTGGTATCGCTACCTAAAGAGCCGTATCTTGCAGCCGCCATAGATGGAGCAGGCACATGGCGAACCTTCTGGCAGGTTACTTTCCCTCTGATGGCGCCCATCACCATTGGTGCCTTAATTATCCGACTGATAGAAGCATCTAAGATTATGGATACGGTTTACGTGCTGACTTCAGGTGGGCCAGGGACGGCAACTGAGACCTCGTCCTATTACATTTATATACGTGGATTGCGAGATTTTCAAATCGGTTATTCTGCGGCGCTGTCGTTGGTTTATCTAGTCATCATGATTATCAGTCTCACTATTATTGCGAAACTGTTGTTACGAATGCTGGTCGGGAAGGATGAATAAAATGAATAAGGTCTACCACACCCTTAAAACTATTTTTTTACTTGGTTGGTCAATTTTTGTAGTGTTTCCATTTCTTTGGGCACTCACGACTTCTTTTAAAGATGCTAATGCCATCACCAGTGGCGCAACCTATATTCCTTGGGTCGATTTTGAACCATCGTCTCAGGGCTGGACGTCACTATTTACCACTGGATCTCAGGGCATCAATATCATTGGCCCATTTATTGATTCTGCAGTGGTGACCTTAATTGCCAGTTTGGTGAGTTTAATTCTTGGCACACTAGCCGCCTATGGTCTGTCCCGTTTTGAGTATCGCTTAGGCTTTGTAAAGAATTCTGATATTACTTTTTTCTTTATCTCTCAGCGCATCATGCCACCTATTGTGTTGGCAATTCCATTCTTTCTAATGCTTAAAGAACTGGGTGCGCTGGATACTATTTTTGGTTTGGTTTTAGTTTATATCGCTCTATTGCTGCCAATAGCAGTGTGGGTTATGACCGATTTTTTTTCGGGCATTCCCAAAGAGTTAGATGAAATGGCCATGACGGATGGTTGCAGTCCCATTGGTGCTTTCTTCCGTGTGATTTTACCAAATTCTGTACCTGGATTAGTGGTTGCAGGCATGTTTTGCTTAATTTTTGGATGGAACGACTTTTTCTTTGCCTTTACCCTGACGTTTACAGAGACTCAGCTTTTACCCGTGTCTATCGTTTCCCTCAATTCCTCAGTGACGCCATGGTGGTCCCTGTCGGCCTTTGCCCTAATTTCAGTCGCACCTTTGGCTTGTGTTGCAGTCATTGTAGAACGTTACATGTCACGCGGCACTATGTCGGGGGCCATTAGGTAATTATTATGCTTCAGATTGATCATCTTACAACGGCTGATGCCAAAGTTACTTTGGACGATGTCTCATTTGTTTTTGAGGCTGGCAAAATTTATACCATCTTAGGCCGCACAGGTGCGGGCAAGACTGAACTTCTGCGAGCCCTAATGGGGCTCAACCCTTTGACTGTTGGCACTGTAAAATTGGATGAAGAGGATATTACTGAGCGGCCCATCAGGGCCCGCAATATGTCTCTTGTGTACCAGCAGTTTATTAATTACCCGCACTTAAGTGTGCTGGATAATGTGGCCTTTCCCCTGCGTCGCCAAGGGAAGGACAAAGCTGAGGCACATGCCCTTGCAGGCCAGATGTTAACCACGGTGGGTCTGGGAGAATTTCTGCAACGTCGGCCAGCACAACTTTCCGGTGGGCAACAACAGCGTGTGGCTTTGGCCCGCGCCATGGTCAAACAGTCGCGCATCTTGATGCTAGACGAACCCCTGGCAAACCTAGACTATAAACTGCGAGAGCAGCTGCGTGAGGAGTTTCCACGGCTGGTGGCGGATAATGTTGAAAGTGTCATCTTGTACACAACCACAGAGCCTCGTGAGGCCATGGAGTTAGGTAACACGATGATCGTCATGCATGACGGCAGGGTTATTGCCAGTGGCGCACCTGCCGACTTATTTGCACACCCACCTACCAAAGATACGGCAAGCGTCATCAGTGATCCACCGATCTCCTTTATCTCAGGCTTTGTGCGTGATAATTGCCTTTACTTCAGTGAAGGGCATTTGGCCCCCAGTGAAGGCTTGCTGTTACCTGCAGATGGCCCAGTGACCATTGCTTTGCGGCCTGATGCAATTGAGCCAGATGGTGCCTTTAATGCGCAGATAGGCTTGTCAGAATTTAGTGGATCACAAACCATTATTCACCTCGATTTCGATTTTGGTCGTGCCATCATGATGGTTGATGGTATTGAAGCTTTTACAGCGGGCAATGACATCAGCGTTTCAATCCGGTCAGAACACATCATGTTGTTTGCACCAGATGGCGGCAATATAACACTCAGGAACAACCAAAATGGCTAAAATTGTATTGGAAAACCTTGGGCACAGCTATTTAGCTGATCCCAAAGGTGAGCATGACTTTGCTTTAAAGCCAGTTAATCTGACTTGGCAAGATGGTAAAACATACGCTTTGTTGGGTCCTTCAGGCTGTGGCAAGACCACTATGCTCAATATTATATCGGGGCTAGTCGCACCATCACATGGGCGCCTATTGTTTGACGGAAAGGATGTGACTAACATCCCAACATCTGAGCGTAATATTGCTCAGGTGTTTCAGTTTCCAGTCATCTATTCGACTAAAACAGTCAGGCAGAATTTAGCCTTTCCGCTGGAATGCCGCGGCGTTTCGCCGTCGCGCATTAGGCAACGCGTGGCAGAAGTGGCCACGCTGTTAGATTTGGATTATGCCCTAGATATGCCTGCACGCAAGCTCAGTGCGGATCAAAAACAATTGATTTCTTTGGGGCGGGGCTTAGTGCGAGAAGATGTGAGCGCTATTCTCTTGGATGAGCCATTAACAGTGATTGACCCGCAAATGAAATTTATGCTGCGGCGTAAGTTGCGGGAAATTAACCGGCAAACAGGCGTCACTATGATCTTGGTGACCCACGATCAAAGCGAAGCCATGAGTTTTGCTGATGAGATAGTGGTGATGAAAGATGGCTTATTACAGCAGTCAGGCACCCCTGAGGAGCTATTTTCACGCCCACAAAATGATTTTGTAGGCTATTTTATAGGTTCACCACCGATGAACATGATTAACCTTGACGTTCGCCAAGGTACGCTAGCAACCGATGCTCTGAGCTTGACTCAGCCATCACCGAGTGAGAGTAATGCCCTACTCTATCAACTGGGCATCAGGCCAGAGCATATCTCTTTGGTCGATCAGACGGCAGAAAACGTTGGTGTGGGCACCATCAAAAAAATTGAGCACCTAGGGGTTGATGGTATTGTGACGCTCGAATTAGCCGCCAATGTAGTCATTAAAGCGAAGACTCGCAAACACACGGCTATGTCTGTGGGCACAACAATGGGAATTAATGTGTGCCAAGACGATGCTCTTTTATACCTTGATGGCAGGCTCGCCACTTAGCATCTAGCTTGTCATAATATTTGTGCACCACTAAAGCGAGCCGCCTAAGGTGGTTTTTAAAGGGGCCTTAGTGAATCCCTTTCTGAGTCCTTGGTTATGACAGTGTTGCAAAAACAAGTTAGGCCCTCAATTCCTGAGGGCCTAGCTTTTTAATTATGCTAACGTTTTAATACCCCTTTGTTGGCTCAGTTGCGGCCCCTAGCAATGCCATAAGGCATCAGTATCTAGTTAAAAAAGTTATCAACCAGAGTTGATTACTGATGTATAATGACTCCTCGATAAACTAATTCAAGACATTAAATGCAAAAAGCGTACGTCCTAGTGAAAACTAGTATTGTGTGTGTATAGTTGATTGTGTCAGAATAAAATGGAAATCAGAACAGTGACTGTAAATGACGATAGACAAGCATCACTATCCAATGACGAGCAGCAAAACCTTTCTCCTTTGAGGATTGCTGGCTGGGTTGGTGTAGTTGTTGCAACTCCATTTTTTGTGTGGGTGCCGCTTGGATTCACAAGTTTCATACCATCGATGATTGATGTCTTTGGTATTGTCGGAGTACGCATTCCTGCAGCGGTTACGATTGCTGGACTATTGTTAGCCGCAGTTGGATTTCACCGGATTGAATGAGGGCTAAACCGGGCCTTTAGTTGGACTAAAGTTAACTCAAAAAGTAAGGAAATTAGTATGTTCAAACTATCAGATTTTTTCATTATGCTGGCGGTTGCGGTGTCCTTTGCGGTATCTGGACTGCTCTGGTTCGAAGGTAAGCAGTTAGAAGGATTATTCACTGCAATATGGGTACCATCCATCCTAGCGTTTGGTATTTACTTCAAATTGTCTAGCCTGCTGGCAAGGAGAGACTAATCATGATTTCTGATAATTTACTCCCCATTGCCATGTTTGTGTTCGTTATCATGATGATCGGCCTGGTGTTAACTTTTATAGAATTTCGCTACGGTGAGCCGAAACGCCAACAGGACAAAGCTGACAGAGATGCTGGCGCTGTTGGCAAAGACAAAGCTTCCTAGCAGGCCCGTGCCTTAGTTTTGGGGCCTATTTCTAGCGTAATAAGGTTAAACTACCTCCCTATTGCGCTAGAAACTTTGCCCGCTCCCAGCTAAAGATCCAAAGTAATGCACCTATTTTTCTGCTCATGCTTATGGTTTTAGTACCCTGAATGCGCCTCCGATGTGCATCACCTGGTTGCTTATCTGTATATCTATAGAAACCTACCCTTTGTAACCTGTGCTTAGTAACCCCCCCCCTTGGCAATTTGCCCCAATCGTTTGCCCCTAGGTTTAATAGCCAATGTCCGTTGATCAGATTTAAGCTGGTCACGATTGAGAGCGACCCATGGGTCGACTTGATATGGAGAGCTGCTA
>Ga0206128_1000376_pt1 | contig 51610 bp, 36 predicted proteins | sample Helgoland_Spring_7_FD_148601 | JGI IMG/M metagenome (GOLD analysis project Ga0206128, IMG submission 148601) | Pelagic subsurface seawater microbial communities from Kabeltonne, Helgoland, North Sea - Helgoland_Spring_Bloom_20160426_1 | ecosystem: Environmental > Aquatic > Marine > Epipelagic ... | reverse complement strand
ATATCGCTATGCATACGCCGGCCTGTTTAAAAAGGGTGAGTGGCTTATGGAGGGGCTTAAAAAATACGATCTTGAAACCGGCGCGCACACAAAATATATGTACGGGCCGGGGAGGTATGGTTCGGAACTATCGGTAGCAAAACGCACCAATTCAACTAGTGAAGACGATGCTTATCTACTTACCTTTATTCAAGATATTAATAATGACACTTCAGAGTGCGCGATTTTTGACGCGAAAAATATACTCCAAGGCCCCATTGCACGAGTTATGCTACCGGAGCGTATTAGCAGCGGAACCCATGCTTGTTGGGTAGATGAATACCGTTTGTATGGCGAGAAACAGACTCTAGATGTCAATCAAGGTGGACCTGAACATGACTGATTCTAAAATCCATCTTGTGCTGATTGGGGGAATTAATAACAGTGCTATTGTCTGGGATGAATTCGCCCTTCATTCACCACCATGGTTAGAGTTACATCGCAGAGTATGCCCAGCACTGGATAACGTCAATGATATTGCTGCCGTGCTTTTGGATGACCTTCCTGAGGAATTTTATTTATGCGGTTTTTCTTTTGGTGGTTACGTTTCCTTGGCAATCTTAGCCGTGGCCAAGCACCGTATTAAAGGGCTGATCTTAGCAAACACCCAAGACGGCGCCGATAGCCCAGGTCAGACCATATTTCGTCAAAAATCCCTTCAAATCGCCTCTGAAGGAGGCTATGAAAAACTGGTGGCTGGGCAGGCAGATATAGTTTTTCATCCCGATAGCGCTGGGCTTGATCATTTAAAAGTCATCCGCGAGAGAATGGTCAGCGGCTATGGGGTAGAGCGCTTTATGGCTCATCTTAAAGCCTGCATCACTCGACCTGATAGCAGAGAATTATTGAGCACAAGTTCGATGCCGGTGTTAGTTGTTGCGGGTGAGGATGACATCGTCATACCTGCGAAACTGCAGCAAGCTATGGCTGAGAACATTCCGGACTGCACTTATAGGACCATTGAAGCTACAGGTCATATGATGCCTTTAGAGAAGGCAGGTCAGTTTGCTCAGTTGGTCGTAGACTGGATAGATGCGCGAGCAATCCACGTACAAGGAGAGGTCTCATGAAGCTAGACATTAGTAAGCAGTTATCTAAATTAATGAGAGATAATAATTTATCTCAAAGCGCCCTGTCGAGAGCCACAGGGGTACCGTAGCCCACTATTAACCGCATTCTTAGTGAGGTGACTCGTGAGCCTAGAAGAGACTCAGTTGTTAGAATAGCTAATTTTTTCGGTATCACTCCAGAGTCACTTTTAACCTTAAGTAGAATACTCGTCGAGTGTGGTGATTAAGTTCACCCATTCGTCGTTTGGTAGTTCTGCTACAAACTCTCGGAAAACTTCATAACCCGAGTCATAGGCTTTCTCTATGCTTTTTTTCCCTTGAGAGTCAAAACTCCCTGAGTTGAATCCACAATTTTTTTCCATATCGCTCTCCTTTAAAACCGATCTCTCTAAATCTATGTTAATCAGTAGCCAGCAGAAAGAATCATTAAATATTATAAAAACCCCACGTTTAATGAGACAAATTCTTTAGCTTCTCTTGCTTAAGGCTTGTGCGGTTTTCGACTTGTAAATAGTGATATCTATATCTATCTCTATATCGAGAGCCAGTCTAGAGTAAAAATAGGTTAGCGCTCGTATTATTAATGTAACAAAGAATGTAACAAAAACGGATTTTAAAACCCATTAAACCTATATTAATCAATAGTTTAGCGTTTATGTGCAGTTCCCGCCGCCTCCACCAAACCTAGGTAACCCCCTGTTTTTACAGGGGTTTTACTTCTTCTAGCTTTCAATTTGATACATTTTGTCACACAAGGTGTCACACAATGAGAAAGCGATCAGTTCCTTATACTATTGTTAGAGGTGGCGTTTACTACCTAAATCTTCGTTGGAATAACCAGTTCATTCGACAGTCATTAGCCACTAAAGACCCGATGGAAGCCTTCCAAAAGGTCAACCAATTAGCCCCTATCTTTTCCAATCCCCAGGCATGTGAGCAGACATTAAGACAACAAGTCTTTGAGATGGGTGGCAGCGGTAAGCGGCTAAGAGGTAATGCTCTCAAATTAGTGCAACCAGATGAGTCATCTCTCTTATTGTCTCAAGGTTTCTCTCTATATAAGAAGGAACAAGTTCTTGAGAACTGGGGGGTGCGAACAGCCGCACAGAATGAAGCCTCTTTTAAGCAACTTATAGAGGTCATAGGAGACATACCTATTACCGCTGTAACCAAGTCAGTTGTCCGTGGCTACAAGCAGACATTACTCAGTTATCCGGCCAACAGATACAAAGGCAATGCTCTTTGCATCAGGAACTTGGCTATGCAGTGCTAGGGCAGATGCGTAGGCATTATAAAGCTGCTCAGATTCACTTCGCTGGCCATCCATATACCTTGGGCAGACAGTGTGGATTACATATTTGGCGGATAAATTAAAAGCGGGGGTGATGATTGCTTGCCCGGGCGGGCGTGGGGCGAATGGCTTTGCTGCCGCTTCTAGTTGGGGCCCTGCTGCTTTAAAGCACCCAGTCTATCCGAGCAGCAACGCATCGTCGCAATTCTCGACCAAGGCTGTGTCTCCCCAGACCTTTAAATTGGTCTGGCAGCTTAACCATACTCCGACAAGTTTTTTATAGTTATATTTTTGTTAAATAGCAATCAGTATCAGTTACTCAACCGAACCTTCAAATTGGTAAGGCCATTATGCCATTCGGCAGCTTTACCTTTGGATTAGTTTGTGATAAATTTGCCCTGTAACTCGGGGATTCTACATTTTTCTATGGGTCTACCCGATAAATTTTGCTGAAACTAACGAGTCATTTGCGCATATTGCAAGATTAAAAAGGTTGGTAAGTGACCAAATAATAACGAAGTTATTGGAAAATATTAGGGGAAAGTAGTGAAAACAGTCATAAGATGGTGTCTTCTGGCTTCTGGCATTTACCTAACTGGGTGCGGAGGAAGCGTTGAAACGAACACAGATATTACCAAAGTTGATCCAGTTGTTCCCGTTAGTGACTGGGAGATGGTCTGGAATGATGAGTTCGATGGCGACATAATAGATGAGAGCAATTGGACTTATGAGGTTTACTGTGGGGGAGGTAACCAAGAAAGGCAGTGTTACACAGAAAATGCCGAAAACTCTTTTGTCAGCGACGGTACCCTCAAAATCGTAGCGTTGCCAGCCGCAGATGGCGCGGCCCAGCCTTTTACGTCTGCACGATTGAACTCTAGATATAAAGCCGACTTTAAATATGGCCGATTCGAGATGAGCGCTAAACTACCCTCGGGGCAGGGTAGTTGGCCGGCTTTTTGGATGAAGTCAACGAATGAAGTTTACGGAACTTGGCCGAAGTCAGGCGAAATTGATATTATGGAATCCATCAATTTGAAAACGACTGATGCAGCTGGCGCTGAAGAAACCGCCGTGTCAGGCTCGCTTCACTACGGAAAATTCTGGCCGAATAATTCTTCCTCAGGTATGAGATATCACCTGCCAAACAGTGTGAGCCCCGCAGATGGATTTCATACTTATGCTGTTGAATGGCAAGAGGGTGAAATTCGCTGGTACGTAGACGACGTACTTTACCAAACTCAACGCAAATCAGAGATTCGTTATAACGGTAAAGGCGAGGCTGTCGGACTAAGCCATAAAGGTTGGTTTTCCGAATATTTCGATCCAGTAACTGGGGAGCTGGAATCCTTTTGGGATAACTCTCCATTTGATCAAGAGTTCTTTATGCTCTTGAATTTCGCGGTTGGAGGTAATCATCCTGAAGATCACAATGACCTAGGTATAGATGAAACTGCATTTCAGGCAGGTAATACCTTTGAAGTCGAATATGTTCGCGTCTACCAATGCTCACTAAATCCCGATACTGGTAAAGGTTGTGAGACTGTCGGGGCTGGGGGCGGCGCTGTAGTTGAAGGTAAGGCGCCACCGCCGCCGGCTCCTGTTCAAGAGCCTACAGGGGAAATGCTTGAGATATTCGCAGGCGCACTTAATCCCAACTGGCCAGCGTGGTTTAGTAACGGTACTGATACGCCAGAGCTGGTTACGGATGCAGATAAAGGTGACGTCGTTGAGTTTTCTGTTGGTGCAGATTCCACTGTCGCTGGCTTTATTTCTAGAGAAGAATTTATAACGGATTCTTCTGGAAGTGCCTCGCCGCACAATGCATCGGCAGATCTTGAAGCTGGTTTTGTTCGCTTCGATATGAAAGTTGTGGCGATGCCAGAAAATCCTGTGTGGACATTTAAAATTGAAAGTGATAACGCCGCTACAGCTGTGAATATGTTTCTTACAGAGAGCTTGGAAGGTCAAGAGCCGGTAGAGGGTGAATGGCAGACCTATACCTTTTCGCTGCAAGCGCTGTTCGACAAAGGTTTGGATTTAAGCTTGATCGACGTCGTGATGATTTACCCTGGTTGGAGTTCAGGGGAGGGTGCGGTTTATCGTATCGCTAACCTTCATATAGGCTCAGATAACTCTTCCCTCGAAGTAGTGCTGTTTGAAGATGCCGAAAATAATGTCTGGCCGATGTGGAATTCCCTTGGTGATACAACTCCGGTTGTTGTTGTTGATGAAGATGATGCTCACGGTGCTGTAGCTGAGTTCTCCATTGTCGGCGATGCCGTTACAGGGTTTGCGTCAAGGGAAAACGTGATCACAGCACCAGATGTGCTGCCAGCCCCTTTCGATGCCACAAGTCTCGTTGCCAATGGTGTTATGCAGTTTGACCTGAAAGTTGTCACTATGCCTTTCGATCCAAGCGTGACGTGGTACTTTAAAGCTGAAAGTGTCGGCGCGGCAACCTTTGCAAAAGTTGCTTTAACGGATAGTATCGAAGGTGCTGCACCTAGTTCTGGTGAATGGCAAACCTATACGTTTAAGCTTTCTGACTTGGAAGCTAATGGCCTGGATCTAAGCTCCATTGATATCTTTCTGATTTACCCGAACTGGGGCGAAGGGGCTGGAGCTACCTATCGCATTGATAATGCCAAGATCTACGATCTCACTGCATCTGAACATTTGGATGGTTTCCTGATGTTTGGTGAAAAGGCTGAAGACCCGTGGAGTATCTGGGACTGCTGTGGCGGCTCAACCCCTACCGTTGAAATGGATGATACTAATCAAGGGATGGTAGCGGAGTTTGTCATTGGCGGCAGTAACACCTTGGCGGGTTTTAAAATCGCCGAAGATGGTGTTTACATGGATGCTTCCAGCGCATTGGCCAATGGCGTTGTTCAATTTGATTTGAAGGTGATTGATCCCATAACCAACCCTGACGGTTATTGGCAGATCAAGATGGAGTCTGGCGACCAAGCTGCTGATCATACTTTTAAATTGACTGATAGCTTGGAAGGTTTAGAGCCTGTAACAGGCCAATGGCAAACCTTCACATTTACGCTACAGTCTTTCTTTGACGCCGGTATTGACGTTAGCGAAATCGATATCCTTGCGATTTCTCCTAACTGGAGTGGCGGTGCTGGTGCCAAATACAGATTGGACAATGTGCGGATCTATGATGCAGGCAGTATGCCTAAGGCTGAAGTTCTGACTATTTATGAAGATGGTCAGAATAGCGATTGGCCTAGCTGGGACTCTTGCGCTTGCTCAACCCCGACAGACGAAGATGATGCAGAGCATGGAACAGTTGCTGAGTTTGTAGGTACATCACAAGGCACCGTGTTCGGATTTAGAGCTCAGGATGGGATCTACTTCGATGCGAGTGATCTCATGGCGTCTGACGGAGTTTTACGATTTGATTTCAAGATGGTAGCAGCTCCCAATGACAGCAGTGCTGTCTTTGGGATCAAGGTCGAATCGGGTGATGCGGCTTCCGCTGTTAAGTTTAACTTGACTGAAAGCTATGAGGGTGTAGCTCCGACTGTTGGTGAATGGCAAACCTACACCTATCCGCTTACACAGCTGTTTGATGCAGGTCTTGACGTAAGTGAGATCGACATAGTGATGGTCTACCCAGGATATGGTACGAGCGCAGGGTCGGTATTCCGAATTGATAACGTAGCTATTACAACTCAATAAGTTCCTGATAATTGAACGGGTGGCATATCGATGCCTCCCGTTTGAAAGACATAAAAAAAGTAGGTAATTATGAAAAATACTCAGTTTAAGAAAACATTGCCAGCCGCAAGTATTTCACTCGTGCTGGGCGCGGCTTTCATGACGCCAGCAATGGCACAGCAGGACATCACAGACGCGGATCCCGAATATACTGAAACCTTGGAAGAAATTGTGGTGATGGGTATTCGCGGTAGCTTGATTCGCTCAATGGACTTCAAGCGGGACGCGACGGGTGTGGTTGATGCTATTTCTGCAGAAGACATCGGCAAATTCCCGGACACTAACTTGGCGGAATCATTGCAGAGAATTACGGGTGTATCGGTTAGCCGGTCTAACGGTGAAGGAAGTCAAATAACGGTGCGCGGTTTTGGGCCAAGCTTTAATCTGATTACCTTGAATGGTCGGCAGATGCCTGGGACAGGTAATACACGTTCATATAGTCTGGAAAACCTGTCGTCCGATGCAGTATCCGTTCTGGAGGTTCACAAAACTGCTAGAGCTGATAACCCTAGTGGCGGCCTTGGGGCTACGGTAAATATCGTCACGCTCAAACCCTTGGAGAACCCGGGTGAGAAGTTTGTTTTTTCTGGCAAGGCCATACATGATAGTTCAAATGTAGTTGGAGAAGATATTACACCAGAGCTATCAGCGATTTATTCAAATACCTTTGCCGATGATAGATTCGGTGTTGCTGTATCCCTGAATCACCAACGTCGGGATTTCCAACAGCAGCAGGCCAACATACGTGGATGGCACGTCAATGTGGAGCCAGACAGCCTGGATGCATCAAATATTATCGATGGCAGGCCTCTGGATGTTGATGGCAATCCAATCGGCCATACATTCTTTCCGCGAAACTTGAAATACGGAATTACAGACCTTCAGCGGGAAAGAAAAAACGCTAATGTGACCTTTCAATATGCACCTGTGGATAATCTAACACTCTCCATGGATTATACGGCTACAGAGGCGACAACCGGTTCTAACCACGTAAGCTGGGGTATGTGGAATGAGTTTGGCGGAAACATTAGCGCCTACGAGCTGGATGAGAACGGCACTGCCATTGCGGCAGAAATTGCGGGCAATGATGCAGCTACTACCTATACCCGAGAGACTAGAAGAGTCAGTGCTGGTTCATTGGGATTTAATGTAGATTGGCAGGTTACCGATACATTATCCCTTGTGCTTGATTATCATGACTCAAGTAACAAGTCGGATAATGCAGGTGATCCCAGTTCACGTAGTATGGTTAATATGACAGTTGGTTCGGATCAGCTGGAAACTAAGTTTTATGACTATCGTTCCGGCGATGTTCCTCAGTTTCAAGTCTTGTGGGACAATGGAACTTATGAACTGGCCCCCGGCGATATTGATTCGCACTATAGTAAATATTCTGCCTATGATGGCGAGTCAGAGATAAAGCAACTGCAACTTCATGGTAATTGGGAAAATACCTTTGATAATCCCTTGGTAAACGTTGAGTTTGGTTTAGCTAGAACAGAACAAAATATGGGAGGATTTACTTCATCCACCACAAACGGCGTAAGTTCCGGGTATGATCCCGACTACACACACGTGCTGCCTGATGGTATGTTTTCTCGAGTAGCCACAAACGACTTTTTAGATGAGTTTGGCGGTGGTGGCAGCGATCTTCTCACTAGCTATTACTATATGGCTGATTTTGATGAGCTCGCGGCCCGGACGGCCGCCTTCTTTAATGAAGCTTCATTCGGGGACGACCATTTTTCCCTTAACGGTGCGTTCGGGCCGAAGGCAAATTATAAAGAAAGCGCAGTGCAAGAAGAGACGACCAGCATTTATATACAATCTGCCTGGGAGTTTGATGTCCGAAATATTCCAATTTACCTCAATATTGGAGCGCGTTACGAGAAGACTGATGTAACAAGTTCTAAATTGCAGCCAGTGCCTATCGCTGTTTGGTGGCAGGGAGGTAGTGAGTGGCATACGCAGTTTGCTCAAAGTGACATTAACTTCTTGGAGCAATACGGTAGTCACGATGTTTTCATCCCGATGGTTGATCTTAAAGCAGACCTTAGTGATGATATTATTGCTCGAGCTTCTTGGGGCAAATCGATAGCCAGGGCTCCGCTGGGTAGCTTGGCCGGCGGACTTTCTTTATCAACGGTTCCTAAAATTAATTCTCGTAATGGCAGTTCAGGAAATACAAGCCTGCTACCTTATGAGTCGACAAACTTCGACTTAAGCATAGAGTACTATTATGCGGAAGGGAGCTATGCTTCCATAGGTTACTTTAGAAAGGATGTTGAAAACTTCTTGGGTAATACAACAGAGACTACAACAGTTGACGGGATCCACGATATATATTTGGGCCCCCGATGGCAGCAAGCAGAAGCCGATGTACTTGCAAGGGGTGAGCAAAATACCCACGACGCAATTTTTGCTCAGATGTTGTCCAATGGTGCGGTCTTGAATGAACAAGGCTATCTGGAGCCAGAGGCTTCTGATCCGTTGATGGAGTGGGATGTTACCTTTCCATTCAACGGGCCAGACAGCAAGGTTGTAGATGGTATTGAAATAGCCGTACAGCACCTATTTGGTGAAACAGGATTTGGCGTCAGTGCCAATGCGACTATAGTTAATGGTGATGTTGAATTTGACGTGACCAGTTTGGAGCATCAAAGGCCTTTAACTGGGTTAGGCGATTCAGCCAATTTTAGAGCGTTTTATGAAGATGACTCGTTGTCTTTCAATGTGGTTTATGCATGGCGCGATAGTTACCTCAAAGGGGTCGGACAAGCTGGTGCTTCCTCGGACAGACCGCCACAATTTGCCAAAGAGTTTGGCCAGTGGGATATGAGTGTTAACTACAGTGTTGCTGAGAATATGACGGTATTTTTTGAAGGCATAAATCTAAACAATGAAACAGAGCAGACATTCGGTCGGTACGAGAGGCAGTTTTTGAATGCCAATCAGTATGGGCGCCGTTTTGCTCTGGGTGCTCGTTTTAACTTTTAGATAGCGGCCAAGAGTCGAGTGATCAGTGGTTGGCTGATCACTCGACCTTGTTTTTTTGGGTCGCGATAAAATATCCGTTTATTTTTTCTGGGTCGTCCTGCGGTTGCTAAGGGCTTCGTCTAAAGAACATTGTCTTTACCTGTAACGAGTCAGGTCCTTGATTAATTAAGTATAAACGATGCTTCCAGTTTCAGATGGAGAATGGCAAGCATTTATTCTGACGGCTTCGAGTAGATGTTGATTGTTGCAGGTTAGATGGACATAGACCTTTGTTTCCTCGAGTGGGATTATTAAATTTAATGGATAAAAAAACGAAAAAACTGCTAATTCCAGCGCTTTTATTGGCCCTTATAGGTGGGTGCCAAACGCGAGTTAACGATCAGTTAGTGGGTGGCGGAAACATATGGCCTAAACTGGATGTTGAAGTCAAGGCTGACTCTCATATTGAAGCACGCATAGACGAAATATTATCAACCATGACATTGGAGCAAAAGGTCGCGCAGATGATTCAACCTGAGCTGCGCGATTTCACAGTTGAGGATATGCGCAAATATGGTTTTGGCTCATTTTTGAATGGCGCCAGTGGATTTCCAAACAACGATAAGTATGCGACGGTTCAAGACTGGTTAGACGTTGCTGAAAAAATGCATCAAGCATCGGTGGATAGCAGTCTAGATGGTATTGATATTCCAACGATGTGGGGAACAGACGCTGTTCACGGACACAACAACGTGGTCGGGGCTACGCTATTTCCCCACAATATAGGGCTTGGTGCGACAAGAAATATTCCATTAATCGAAAAAATTGCAGAGGTCACTGCCGCAGAGGTTTTAATAACAGGTATCGATTGGGTTTTTTCGCCGACGGTTGCAGTGGTACGTGATGATCGATGGGGAAGGACCTATGAAGGGTATTCAGAAGACCCGGATCTAGTTCGCCTATATGCTGCCGCTTTTGTCAAAGGACTACAGGGGCAGGCCGGCGGAGATTTCTTCGCGGGTCAGCACGTTATTTCCACGCTAAAACACTTTATTGGTGACGGAGGCACCATCGACGGCGATGACCAAGGAAATAACAAATCAAATGAGCAGGAACTGTTCAATATACACGCTCAAGGCTATGTAGGTGGGATTACTGCCGGCGCTCAGTCTGTGATGGCATCCTTTAGTAGTTGGCACGGCGAAAAAATACATGGCAGCAAATACCTGATAACGAATGTGCTAAAAGAACGAATGGGATTTGATGGTCTGGTTGTGGGAGACTGGAATGGACACGGGCAGATAAATGGTTGCAGTAACGAAGACTGCCCAGAAGCGGTGATCGCGGGTCTCGACATCATAATGGTGCCAACAAAGGCGTGGAAACCCTTGCTTGAAAACACGATCAATCAAGTTGAGCTGGGTATCATTCCTCTCGAGCGAATAGATGATGCGGTGAGTCGTATATTGCGGGTAAAACTTCGTGCTGGCCTGTTTGATAAAGCTAGCCCTGCAAATCGAGTATTGGCTGGGAGTGTCGATCGCTTCGGCAGTGAAAATCACCGTCAAGTTGCCCGGCAGGCAGTCCGAGAATCGTTGGTACTGTTAAAAAATAACGGAAATTTGTTACCGCTGTCTCCTAATTTTAATATCCTGGTCGCGGGCGACGGCGCTGACAATATTGGAAAACAATCCGGTGGCTGGAGTATTAGCTGGCAAGGAACCGATAACAAAAACAGCGACTTTCCTGGTGGCAGTTCAATCTATGAGGGCTTTGCGCAGCAGGTTAAGGCGGCGGGGGGGCATATTGAGCTCAATACTGAAGGCAAATTTTCCCGAAAGCCAGACGTGGCCATCGTCGTCTTTGGCGAAGACCCCTATGCTGAAGGACATGGGGACTTATCCGACTTAGCATATAGGAAGGATGAACAAACAGACCTGGCTTTACTAAAAAGTTTGAACGAGCAGGGTATACCCGTCGTGTCTATATTCCTCAGTGGCCGACCACTTTGGGTAAATGCTGAGCTCAATGCCAGCGATGCTTTTGTTGCGGCTTGGTTGCCTGGGTCAGAGGGCCAGGCAGTAGCCGATGTTTTGCTGAGGGATAAGGATGATAAGGTCCAACATAACTTTAGCGGCAAGCTTTCGTTTTCTTGGCCATCCTCGCCTCTGCAGCTTGTTAATAAAACTGATAGGGACTATAGGCCTCTGTTCCCCTACGGGTTCGGCTTGAGATATGGCGAACTGGTTCATTTACCGTCCGATTTGCCTGAAGAATTTGGGCTTGGTTCTGTCGATAAAAAAGGTATTACAATATTCGAGGGCAAGCCGCACAAATTTCTCAAGATGTTTTTGACATCGGGGAAAAAGGATGTGGCTATTCGTGCCAATACGCAGGTATCGAATGGAATCCACTATCGAACGATCGATAAGATGGTTCAAGAAGATGCTTTTCGCGTCAAGTTCTTCGGCCAAGAAAGTTCAGGGGTAAAGTTTGTCAGCATAGCGGGCAGGGAAAAAGAGATGGCCACCCTAGCGTCCAATTCTTCCAGTATTTCGTTAACAGTAAAAACAGGTAGCGCTATCAGTGACCCTGTATGGGTGGTTGTGAAGTGCCCTGCAACGATAACTGACTCGAATAGCTGTTATACGGCTTATGACATTGCCGATGAGCTAAGATCATTGCCTCCAGGTATATGGCAGCAGATATCGATAAATCTCTCTTGCTTTAGTAAATATAGTAATAGCAGGGTGAAGGGCAGTGGGGTGTCGTTATTTGAGTTGCACGCTGCAGGGGAGTTGGATCTGTCGATTAGTAATATTCAACTTTATCAAACGGAAAAGACCAATAGTACCCAATGTAATTCGGTGATGAACGATACCGTAACAGATTTTTAGTTTTAGAATATCTTAGGAAAATTATCTATGAAAAATAGAATGTATTGTTTTCTTCTTCTTTGGTTGTCAATCGCGATGAATGCTTATGCTGGACAGCTACCTACCTCGGTAGCTACAGGCCTGATTCAAAACCCAGAAGGACGAAATACTACTAGCCTGGATGGGCAGTGGAGCTACATTATCGATCAATATGAGACGGGTTATTATAACCACCGATACGAGGTGTCCAAGAGCGGATGGTTTAAGAACCGGAAAATGGTTAACTCATGGGATCTGATCGAATATGACTTTAGTACCGCGGATAAAATTAACGTGCCTGGCGATTGGAACAGTCAGAAACAACATATGATGTTTTATGAAGGCACTGTTTGGTACCACAAAGATTTTTCGGTTAACAAGAAGGCGGATAAACGCTACGTCGTGAACTTTGGCGCCGTAAATTATCAGGCTATTGTTTACGTTAATGGAGAGAAAGTTGGGTCCCATCAAGGAGGCTTTACCGGTTTTCAATTTGATATTACCGAGAAGCTTAAAGATGGCAGTAACTTTATTGTCGTAAAGGTTGATAACAGAAGAGAGCGCAATCAGGTGCCTACCGTGAATACGGATTGGTGGAACTATGGAGGCATTACTCGAAGCGTGAGCCTTTTGGAGCTTCCAGGGTCCTATCTGGCTGACTACAAGATTCAGCTATCAAAGAAAGATCAATCTGTTATTACGGGTTCATTCAAGATTTCCGGAAAGCCTAAAACCGGAGAGAAAATCACCTTGCGTATTCCAGAGTTAGACGTTTATAAACAGATAGAAGTAGGTAGGTCCGGTACTGCCAGCTTTAATCTGGAAAAACAAGCTGAGTTATGGAGCCCAGAAATACCCAAGCTCTATCAGGTAGAGCTGGAATATAACGGCGAGACAATCCAAGATCGCATTGGCTTTCGAACCATTGAAGTGGATGGATCGGAGATCAAATTAAATGGTCAGTCCCTGTATCTTAGGGGTATTAGTATCCATGAAGAGTCACCCCTAACAAATGGGCGAGCCTGGAGTGAAGAAGATGCCCGATTGCTGCTTGGTTGGGCAAAGGAGCTAGGCTGTAATTTTGTTCGCTTGGCGCACTATCCCCATAACGAATTCATGGTAAAGGTTGCCGATGAACTAGGCCTGATGGTTTGGTCGGAAATACCCGTTTATTGGACCCTTGTCTTTGAAAATGAAGAGGTCTATGTTAACGCAGAGCAACAGCTCACAGAAATGATATCCCGCGATAAAAACAGGGCTTCCGTGATTATGTGGTCTGTTGCCAATGAAACCCCTAATCATGAACAACGCTTGAATTTCCTCACAGACCTTGTGGAAAAAGCACGCGGCTTGGACGACACTCGACTAATCACTGCAGCTTTAGACACGCAGACAAGCTCCAAAAATGGAAAACTCATTGATGACCCACTGGCCAACGTTGTCGATGTTATTGGCATCAATGCATATTGTGGTTGGTATGGAAAGAAGCCGGAAGAGTGTTCGAGTCTTTCCTGGGAATCAAAATACCTAAAGCCGGTTATTATGAGCGAATTTGGTGGCGGCGCTTTGCAAGGCCTGCATGGTAAATCGAATGAACGCTGGACTGAAGAGTATCAGGCCGCAGTCTATGAGCATAACCTTCAAATGATCGAGAACTTTTCACTACTGAGAGGCGTTACACCCTGGATTCTGAAAGATTTTCGTTCACCTAAGAGGCCTTTGGCCAATATTCAAGATTATTGGAATCGCAAGGGGCTGCTTTCTGAAACCGGCGAGAAGAAGCAAGCGTGGTATGTCTTACGCGATTTCTATTTGCAAAAACAACAGGAGCAAACTCGTCAATAACCTTGACAAGTTACAGTCATTAACGCCTCTGACCGTATAGGCAGTTGGCCAAACCAACTATTGGATAATGAGTATATTAGATGTTAGAAACGTGGCGATGGTTTGATCGAAATGATTCTGTTTCATTGAAGAAAGTAGCACAGGCGGGAGCGACTGGCATTGTAAGCTCATTGAATGAGTTCGCAGTCGGAGAGGTTTGGCCATTTGAGGAGATACTCTCTAAAAAGGATTTTATTGAAAGTGCTGGGTTGAGATGGAGCGTAGTAGAGAGCTTGCATGTTCACAGTGATATAAAGACTCGAACAGGAAATTACCAAGAGTTAATTGATAACTATAAGCAGTCAATCAAAAATATTGGCAGAGCGGGAATAGGGATTGTCTGTTATAACTTTATGCCTGTGGTTGATTGGACAAGGACAAATCTGGATTATTACCTCGAGAACACAGGGTCCACACTTCGCTTTGATATGATTGATTTTGTGGCCTACGACATGTTTGTTTTAGCGCGGGAAAATGCCGATAGAAGCTACACTGAGGAAATGGGTAAGCTGGCAAGGCAGCACTTTGACGTCATGAGTCAGGAGCAGCTCAAGCTTTTGGAAAGCAATATCATTAGTGGTCTTCCAGGCGGAGAAGTCTCATACTGTCGCGAGTCACTAAAACAAACGATTGCCGAGTTTATATGCCTAGGTGAAGACGGACTCAGGGAAAACCTAGTTGCATTTTTAGCAGAGATTATACCGGTAGCCGAAGAAGCAGGCGTTAATTTGTGTATACACCCAGATGATCCGCCATTTTCCTTGTTTGGGTTGCCACGTGTCGTATCAACGCAAGAAGACGTTAGAAAGATTTTGAATGCGGTTGATAGCCCCGCAAATGGTCTGACACTGTGTGCAGGTTCCTTCGGTGCTCGCGGAGACAACAATCTCGTTGCAATAGTTGAGGAATTCGGCTCAAAAATATACTTTGCGCATTTAAGGAATGTCGTCAGGGAAGCAAACGGTTCATTTTATGAGGCTGAACACCTCAGTGGCGACAATGACATGGTGGCCCTGATTGACGCATTGCTCAAGGAAGAAGAAAAACGCAAGGCACGAGGGCTTGATTTGCCTATTCCCATGAGGCCTGATCATGGGCACTTACTTGAAGATGAAGTAAAAACGGAAAATGCAAAACCCGGATACTCATATCTGGGGCGGCTTAAAGGGCTTGCGGAGTTACGGGGTGTTATTCACGCTTTATCTTATACTAGAAAATAAATAGTTGGTATTGTATTTTGATTCAGTCTATTAACCTACACGAAGATCGACTTTTTAGTTCCGATGTTACACAACGTGCTATCGCCAAGAGATTATACAAAACAGTTAAAGACCTACCCATCGTCAGTCCACATGGCCATACGGATCCTGAATGGTTTGCTGAAAATCGCTGTTTTTCAAACGCAAGCGATTTGTTGATTAAGCCGGATCACTATTTGCTACGAATGCTGTTCAGTCAGGGAATAACGATGGCTGAGTTAGGCTTTGATGATGGCTGTAACAATGCTGAGCAGGACCCTTTAAAGATCTGGCGAGTTTTTGCAAAACACTACTATCAGTTTCAGGGAACACCAACCCGCTTATGGCTCGATTACGTTTTTAAAATTGTATTTGATTTAGAAGAAGAGCTGTGTTGCGAAAATGCAGATGCTTACTTTTGGCATATTACCCGTTGCCTGCAAACGGATGAATTCAGGCCAAGGGAGCTATTTGAAAAATTCAATATTGAGGTGATTGCTACCACAGAGTCTCCTCTGGACGACTTGCGCCACCACGCCAAAATTGCCGAGAGTGGCTGGAAAGGAAAAGTGATTACTGCATTTCGACCAGACAACGTAGTCGACCCTGAGTATGAGGGATTTGAGCAGAATCTGACAACATTATCTAATATCACCAAAGTAAATATCGATAGTTTTTCCGGCTACCTGGATAGCCTAAAGTCTCGTCGGTTGTTTTTTAAGAAAATGGGGGCCACATCGACGGATCATGGGCATTTAACAGCTAGGACGCTGGACTTAGACTCTCAAAGTAAGGAGGCTTTGTACCAGAAAATTCGCTCGCAAAAGTTTTCAAGTGCCGATGCCGATGACTTTCGTGCACAAATGCTCACGGAGATGGCGTCGATGAGTATTGAAGATGGCTTGGTAATGCAAATTCACCCAGGAGTCTATCGAAACCATAACGAGTTGCTATTTCAACGATACGGGAGAGACAAAGGTGCAGACATACCCCTTGTAAGCGAATATGTTGAGAACCTGAGGCCTCTGCTCAATAGATATGGCTGTCATCCTGATTTTTCTTTAATTATCTTCACGCTAGATGAGACATGCTACGCGAGGGAACTGGCGCCGTTAGCGGGCCACTATCCTGCATTAAAGCTTGGGCCTGCCTGGTGGTTTAACGATAGCCCCGAGGGTATGGCGCGCTTTCGGAAACAAACGACTGAAACAGCCGGCTTTTATAATTCTGTTGGCTTTAATGATGATACTCGTGCGTTTCTGTCAATACCAGCCAGACACGATGTTGCTCGACGCGTAGACTGTGCCTATCTGGCTGAACTGGTGGCTGATCACCGGATTACGGAAGTGCAGGCTGAGTCTATTTTGTTCGAGCTAAGCTATAACCTGGTAAAAAAGGCTTATCTACTATAATGACTCGTCTGCTTTCATCTCACACATTGTCGGATCTGAGACCCGATGTAAAAACATTCCAATACGACCTTGGTAAGTTAACATCAGGCATAGTGCATATCGGCATTGGTGCCTTTCACCGGGCCCATCAAGCCGTTTTTACCGACGATTTACTGGCTCTTGATCCCCGCTGGAAAATTACTGCCGTTAGCCTACGTTCCCCTGATATCCGTAATAAACTGCAGCCACAGGACTACCTATATTCAGTTTTGGAACGCTCGAGTCATGAAGACAGAGTTCGAGTGGTGGGTGCCATTGATCGAGTCATTGTTGCGCCTGAATGCCCTCAGGATGTGATCGAAGCGCTTGCCAGCCCTAATACCAAGGTCGTCACTATAACAATTACCGAAAAAGGCTATTGCAGGGATTCAAGCGGTGAACACCTAGATATCAATAACGCAGCTATACAGCATGATCTAGCCCATCCGCAGAAGCCTCAAACGTTTGCTGGCTTTATTGTTGAGGCCTGTAGGAAAAGAAAGCAATCCGGTGAAAAACTAACGATAATCAGCTGCGATAATCTTCCGTCTAACGGCAGAATCATGCGCAATATTGTGCAAGAATATGCGCAACTTGTGGATTCAGGGTTGGGGAGATGGATAGAGACCAATGTCAATTTTTGTAATTCCATGGTTGATAGAATCGTACCGGCAAGCACCCAGCTGGATATTGACGAATCCGTTAATACACTGGGCTTGGAAGATAGTTGTATCGTTATTACTGAGCCATTCCGGCAGTGGGTGATCGAAGATAACTTTGCCGCTGAAAAGCCCGCTTGGAACAAGGTTGGAGCACTATTTACTGCAGATGTAGAGCCGTTCGAGAACATGAAGTTGCGGTTATTAAATGGTGCGCACTCGGCCTTGGCCTATGTAGGTTTTTTGATGGGATACGATTATATTCATCAGGCCGTTGGTGATGACGACTGTTTAAAGTTAATCAAATTGCTTCATCAGGATCTTCTAATCACGCTTGATAATGTGCCCGATATTGACTTATCAAGGTATTCAAAGATAATCATTCAAAGATTTTCAAATAATAAGGTTCCTTACAAAACTACTCAAGTCGCGAGCGACGGTTCTCAAAAGTTACCGCAACGGCTTATCAAACCTCTATCAATAATCCTATCCCGCCAGAATCGAGTATCTCATCCTATTGCATTTGTGATAGCCAGTTGGTGCCGTTACTTAAAGGCAGTTAAGGAAAGTGGTGAGGCGTATGCTGTTGTCGACCCTATGGCTCAGCAATTGGTTGCCAGGGCAAGTCATAAGTTCGACAATTACCCGGAGCACGTCGCTGATATCTTAACTTTCTCGGGAATTTGCAATAGCGAACTTTTAGCTGATCAAGCCTTTGTCAATACGGTTGCGAGGTATTTGGAAATGATTGAAAAGAGGGGTATAAAAGCGGAGTTGGCTTCTTTTGGTTCAGGATAGGTTAGACGGACTGACGCAAATTGGCTAAAACGCATGAGTTCGGTTAGAGAAAGAGTTTGCGATACGGCAATTCGTAGAGGCAGGCGCTACAACTTTATTTTTGAAAATGGGTCACTGTCAAAATAAGTCGAAGCGGCAACAGATGCGTTTTCTATATGTTTAAGCATGGCCTGTTTTGCCTTCTGGCCATCTCGACTCTCTAGCGCCGCGACGATGTCTTTATGGTCCTGAATGGAAGGGTGGACACCTTCCTCCCGCAACCGGGCTGCAAATACAGAGCTTAAATCAGACTGATTTCTAAGCTCCCATAACCAATTGATGACAGAAGATATAGCACTGTTTTGGCTAGCTGCGGCAATAATACTATGGAATTTCCAGTCAGCTTTCTCTGAACTGTCAGGCCGTTTTTCCTCTTCTTCCATTTCAATAATGGCATCTTTCAACTGTTGGATTTGCTCATCAGTTATATTTTTAGCAGCTAGAACGCATGCTTCGGATTCCAGGATTGAGCGAATTTCAAGGATCTCGAACGGCCCCATGCCTTTATCTTCGTTTACGAGAAAGGCTTTCTTTTCTGTAACATAAACGCCAGAACCCGTTCTGATTTCCACGATGCCCGATAGCTCCAGAGCGATCATAGCTTCGCGAACTGAAGGCCTGCTTACGTTTAACTTTTGAGCTAATTCGCGCTCAGAAGGAAGGCGAGAGCCAGGCAAAATAACACCATCACTCACCAGTTTTGACAGTTGCGCAGCAACTTTAACGTAAAGCCGATCGGTCTTAATCGCTTGTAGTTTCATTTGGTTCCCTAATTTAAACGGTAAATCGCATAGTCCGTCAAAAACAGCAGCTCAGCACACCGAGAATTCTATCAGAAATCAATTTCTGCAACACAAAAATTCTATCAAGTCGCCAATTAGCCAACGGGCAGGGGTAATTATCTCTGTCATCCCCATTGGCATAATGGTAAGGTGGTTTGACCAATAATTCAAGATGCGGTTTAATTGAAGAAAATTCTTAGCAAAAAGGTGTTACTTGAAAATAGCGATTATAGGGGAATGCATGCTTGAGTTGAGCCGGCAATCCAATTCTCAGTATCTAATGGCTTTTGGTGGTGATACCTTGAATACGGCGATTTATTTGGCCCGCTGCGGTGGTTGTTGCGATTATTTTACCGTGCTCGGCGGAGATCCTTTTAGCCAGAATATGGTTAGGAGTTGGCAAAATGAAGGTGTTGGCGTAGAGCAGATCAGATACGTCGAAGAAGGTTTGCCAGGCCTTTATGTCATTGATAATGATGACGCTGGCGAACGCTTATTTTATTACTGGCGAGACAACTCGCCTGCTCGTAAACTGATTGGCGACTACCCCGAGGTATTTAATGACCTTGTAAATTACCCATTTATTTTTTTAAGTGGCATTACGTTATCGATATACAGCGAAGTGGACTTGATAGCGTTGATGAAGTTTCTGACGGAATATCGTGTTTTAGGTGGAAAAGTAGTCTTTGATAATAATTTCAGGCCGCGCTGCTGGAGAAGTATCGCCTATGCCAGGGCTACCTATTCTAAGATAATGCAGCAGACCGATATTGCCCTTATTAGCTATGAAGACGAAGTGTTGCTGTATGGCAAGCATTCAATTCAGGAATGCTTTAAAAGATGGCAAACTACGCCAGCTTCCGAAATTGTCATTAAAAATGGTGAGCATGGATGTTACCTGATTGAAAAGGATATCAGTAAGCATATCCCGCTAGATGTTGTCGTCTCCCCGGTTGATACTACGGCTGCCGGTGACTCATTCAATGGTGCCTATTTGGCTAATCGGTTAGCGGGAAAAGATGTTCTTTCATCCATCGCCTCCGGCCAAATATGTGCGGCAAATGTTATTTTACACAAAGGTGCGATTGTCGATCAGTCGGTATTGTTAACGGAAATTCCTGCATGAGATGTTTAACTTTTTTAAGCAGAGCACTTGCTAGCCTCGCGATAGTTCTGCTGTTTTCTGCTTGCGATACCTCTGAATCAGAAAAAACTTCAATTCGGCTAGCGCACAATTTGGACAATCAACACCCGGTTCACAAATCACTTGTGTACATGAATGATGTATTAAATGATTTATCGAAGGGAAAAATGCAAATTGTCATCTATCCGTCAGGGCAATTAGGCTCGGAAAGAGAAATTATCGAGCTGATACAAATTGGCACCCTAGGCATGACCAAGGTATCTGCCAGTTCCCTAGAGGCGTTTATTCCTGAGATGAAGCTATTTGGCATTCCCTATCTGTTTAGTAACAAAACACACTATTGGGATGTTCTCAATAGCGATATTGGTAGAGGAGTTTTAAATGCAGGCCTTAATGTGCGAATAAAAGGGCTTGGATATTTTGATGCGGGCAGTCGCAGTTTTTATACAACGAATAAAAAAGTCACCCAGCCATCGGATCTCAAAGGCTTAAAAATCAGAGTGATGAATAGCCAAAGTGCGGTTGATATGGTCAATCTAATGGGTGGTTCGGCTACGCCAGTGAGCTGGGGCGAGCTATATACATCCTTGCAGCAAGGTATAGTTGAGGGGGCAGAAAATAATCCACCGAGTTTTTATTACTCCAAGCATTATGAAGTGAGTAAGTATTATTTGCTGGATGAGCATACCTCTATCCCTGATGTCATTATTATAGGCACGCACGTATGGGAGAATCTGAAAGAGCAGGAACAGGTATGGCTGACGCAGGCAATGCAGGAGGCGACAGCATTTCAACGGCGATTATGGGAGGATTCAGTAAGAATGTCTTTAGAGGAAGTTGCAAAGGCTGGCGTTGAAATAATCAAGCCTGACAAATCTCAGTTTAAAGAAAACATCAAGCTTGTTTACGAACAGCTCAAAGGTACTCCACTAGATGCGCTTGTTAAAAATATTTCATTGATGGAAAAAACTAATGAGGACCTTTGAAAACATATTGCGTTGTACTGATAATATTATTCGCTTTGCACTGGCTTTTCTGATGTCATTGCTGATATTAGATGTATTCTGGCAAGTTATTGCGCGCTTTCTTATGTCCAGACCAAGCTCGTTTACGGAAGAAGTCGCGAGATTCTTACTTATCTGGATCAGTTTGTTCGGCGGCGCCTATGCCTATCGATTAAATAGCCATCTAGGGTTCGACCTGATTGTTAAAAATCTTTCCAGAAAAAATGCAAATGCTCTTTTTAAACTCTGTTGTGTATTGGTTTTCACATTTGCTGTTCTAGTTATGATGGTTGGCGGCATTAACTTGGTGAATATGACCTGGATGTTAGAGCAGCGCTCCCCGGTGCTAAATATTCCCATGGCGTATATTTATAGTGCTATCCCTATCAGTGGATTATTGTTCTTGTTCTATAGCGTCTGGTTTTTCTTTAACGTGCCAAGCAGCTCAAACTTTCCGGGATCGAAGTAATGACCAGTTTAATTTTGTTTGGTGTGTTTGCCTGCCTGCTGCTGATCAATTTGCCGATTGCGTTTGCGATCATTTTTGCAACCTTGATAACAATGCTGCTCACCATCGATACATTGCCAGCGTTAATAACAATTGCACAAAGACTGGCAGTAGGAATCGATAGCTTTTCCCTACTCGCTATTCCTTTTTTTATCTTGGCTGGTTATTTGATGGGGCAAGGGGGAATAGCTGTCAGACTGATTAATTTTGCCAAAGTTTTAGTGGGTAGGCTTCCTGGGGGGCTTGCATTGGTAAATGTTATCTCATGTGCACTCTTTGGTTCCATTTCAGGCTCTGCAGTTGCTGCAACATCAGCGATCGGTGGCTTTATGGTGCCGGCTATGGAAAAAGAGGGCTATAGTCGGTCTTTTAGCACCGCCGTTACGGTAACCTCGGCAACAACTGGACTGCTAATACCACCCAGCAATGTCTTGATTGTTTATTCTTTGGCCAGTGGTGGTGTGTCTATCGCGGCCCTGTTCGTTGCTGGGTATCTGCCCGGCCTATTGGTTACCTTGCTGCTGATTTTGGCCAGTGCTTTATGCTTTAGGCGCTATCGGATAGCGCCCACTTCTATGGAGATCGTTGAGCCATTTTGGTCTTCGCTGTTTGGGGCGGTGCCGAGTTTGTTCCTGATCATATTAATTATTGGCGGTATAATCGGAGGATATTTTACGCCCACAGAGGCAGGCGTTATCGCGGTTTTGTATGCATTAGCCCTTTCTCTATTGGTCTATAAAGAGATAAAAACGGATGATTTGCATGCTATTTTGGTTAAATCGGTCGTCACCACATCCATTGTTATGTTGTTGATCGGAGCCTCATCAGCGATGTCCTGGTTAATGTCTTACGAAGGTATGCCGCAGGCTATTAGTCAGGTGCTGTTAGGTCTGTCTGAAAATCCATTGATTATCCTACTGCTCATAAACTTGACGCTATTATTGGTTGGCACGTTTATGGATATGACCCCCGCCGTGCTCATATTCACGCCAATCTTTTTACCGGTCGCTGAGTTGCTCGGTATTTCGCCCTTACATTTTGGGATCATAATGATTTTGAACCTGTCAATTGGTCTGTGTACGCCACCGGTTGGTAGTGTTCTATTTGTGGGTTGCAGTATAGGAAAAGTCAACATTACCGAAATAGTTAGGCCAATCTTACCCTTGTACGCCGCAATGCTGGTGGCGTTATTTCTGATAACAACTTTTCCTTCGATAAGTGAAATCTTACCCAGGTATTTTGGCTTAATTTAGTTGTTTTTGACAACGCCGTGGCAAGGAGGACGTTTTAAACCTATGTTGCGGACTCTGGGTGGCGTGGCCGACCGTATCACTATCAAGTTAGTAGTAGAGAATGAGCCAGATCTTGTTCTCGGTTGTGATATGGTCGGCGAACATGCGGCTGAGATTATTCAGGGAATGGTTATTCCTATAAAAGCAGCGGCCACCTTAGCGCATTTTGACACTACCATGATTATCTATCCTCTCGCTGCAGAGGAGTTTGTGACAATGAGAGAAAAGGCTCGATAAAAGCTTTCAGTCTCAGTTGTGACTATTGACTAAATCGCAAACATCAGGATTTGGCCCTATCAAGGCCGAGATCTATCAAAACACTATGATTTTAAAGTAACAAATGATGTAACAAAAGCCAATACCCAAACTGAGTAAACCTATATTAATCAGTAGCTTACAGTCTAATATCAATTCCCGCCGCCTCCACCAACTATAGATAACCCCCTGTTTTTTTGGGGGTTTTTCTTCTTTTAGCTTTTAGTTGAAAAACTCTGTCACATATGACGTCACGCAATAAGAAGTACCAGTCTCTTATCTCATCACGCAAAAGACCTTGAAATGACCATTGGTCAGTTATATAGTTAAGCAATCCTTACTACACGTGAGTTCAATCGTTGTAATCAATGGGAGAGCAATAAGCACAACGCCAGAGATACTTCGTCGGTGCACATTGCTGCAGGCAACCTAAGGATGCTTGGGTAAAGACAAAATAGAACGAATTCAGATTAACCAGAGAGCGAAATTATGAGCACAACTAAATACGAAAATGTCACTACATTAGATACTCAAAATCTGGAAGCGTTAGTCGAACTGCAGAGAAGCAAGTTTCGTGCTGAGGGCGAAGTTACTTATGCGACAAGAATTGACCGTCTAAAGAGACTCAAGGCACTGATTGTTGAAAATAAAATAGAGTTTGCAAAAACAACCAAACGCGAATTTGGTGGTGCACGGTCCTATGAGTTCAGTTTGTTCTCAGAGTTTGCGGGAAAGGTCGAAGGCATAGATTATTCGATGAAACATTTGAAAGACTGGATGAAGCCTGAGAAACGAAAAACTAACAAACCGATGAATTTCTTGGGTGGGAAGAGCCAGGTTAGGCATTTCCCCAAGGGTGTTGTTGGGATTATTTCTCCTTGGAATCTGCCCTTTGGTTTGACTGTTGCGCCTCTGACAAGTGCGCTCGCTGCAGGTAACCGAGCGTTACTCAAGCCTTCTGAGTTCGTTCCAGAAACAGCGGCATTATTTGCCGATGTTGTCCCCAAATATTTTGCCAACGATGAAGTCGCGGTCGTAACCGGTGGCGCAGAAATCAGTCAACGTTTTGCGGAATTGCCTTTTGACCACCTTCTGTTTACTGGGTCTACTAATATCGGCGCAAAAGTAATGCAATCAGCCTCAAAAAATCTGGTTCCTGTCACGCTAGAGCTTGGCGGCAAGTCACCTGTCATTATTGGTCGCAGCGCTAAGCTTGATCTGGCCGGAACACGCCTGACATTCGGTAAGCTTTTGAATGGAGGTCAATTATGCTTGTCGCCAGATTATGTTGTCGTTCCAAATGAACTAGAAGAGCAGCTCATTGCACGGGTAGTTCAGGAGGCGCAGTCGATGTATCCGAACATCACCGAAAATGAAGATTATGCGGGTGTAATCAACGAAAGACACTTCGCCAGGCTACAAAACTACATTGATGACGCAGTTGCCAAGGGGGCCAAGCTCACAATTGTTGGTGCGGACAAGACGCGTGCATCTGAAGACAACCGTCGTATGCCCTTACACATTTTACAAAACGTTAATGAAGATATGTTGGTTATGCATGAGGAAATATTTGGTCCGATTCTTCCAGTGATGACCTATTCTGATGTGGCTGAAGTTCCAGATATGATTGAACCTCGCCGAAACCCTCTTGCTATGTATTACTTCGGTAAAGACAAAAGCGAGCAGGAGTACTTGCTGAGCAATGTACAAAGTGGTGGTGTTTGTATCAATGATATTACGCTTCACTACGTGCAAGAGGATCTTCCATTTGGTGGTGTTGGGGCATCCGGTATGGGTGCCTATCACGGCCCAGAAGGGTTTAGAACCCTGAGCCACGCCCGAGCCATTTACAGTCAAACTATGATCGATGTCTTGCCTATCATTGGTGCGCGTCCGCCCTTTGGTAATAAATTTCGCAAGAATATAACCAAAATTCTTGGCTCAATTTAACCGTAATAGGAGAGTTATCGTGACTATAAATCGACAATGGCTATTAGCTGAACGACCAACAGGAATGGTTGGTCCGCATAACTTTAAGTACACCGAAACTCCGATCCCTGAACCCAAAAGTGGTGAGGTTTTGGTAAAGAATCTTTACCTATCATTTGATCCGGCGCAACGAAACTGGATGGTTGACCGCAAGGCTTATCTGCCGCCAGTGGCTATCGGAGAGCCTATGCGGGCGGGTTCTGTTGGGCAAGTAATAGATTCGCGACACGCAGACTATCAAGTGGGTGACCTTGTGCAAACGACCGGCTATTGGCAAGATTATGTGGTAGCAGCCCCCGGTGAAGGCCCAATGGGTTTGGTTAAATTACCCGCAGGAGTGTCGCCAGAAATGATGTTATCTGCGCTCGGTATAACTGGGCTTACGGCATATTTTGGATTGCTGGAGATTGGGCAGCCTAAAGCCGGTGAAACCGTTCTTGTTTCTGGTGCTGCAGGTTCTACTGGCTCGTTTGTTGGTCAGATCGCAAAAATTAAGGGTTGCCGTGTTGTAGGTATTGCTGGGGGCCCAGATAAGTGTAGGTGGTTAAAAGAAACTGCCGGCTTCGACGCTGTCATCGACTATAAGAATGAGGATGTTAACGCACAAATTGCTCATCACTGCCCCGACAAGTGGGACGTGTTTTTCGATAACGTAGGTGGCCCCATCCTCGAGGCAGCCCTAGATCACATTAATTTGCGTTCTCGGGTTGTTTTATGTGGCAGCATCTCTGGTTATAACGCGATTACCCCCGAACCTGGCCCCTCAAATTTGTCTAACCTGACCATTAACAGAGCGCGAATGGAAGGGTTCGTTATTTTGGATTACATGCCGCGAGCGATGGAGGCTGTCCAGGAACTAATGGGGTGGGTTTCATCAGGACAATTGATTTATCAGGTCGATTTACAGGAAGGCTTTGAAAATATCCCCGCCACTTTGCAGCGCCTTTATGCCGGACAAAATCTGGGTAAGCAGCTACTTAAAATAGACTCATAAAAACAACTTTAAGGATTGCTGCTCCTTGAACTGCAGGTTATTGTGTTCATCACCGCTCCAAAATGGCGGTTACACCCTGACCGCCAGCGGCGCAAATAGAAATAAGGCCGCGACCTCCGCCTTTTTGCTCTAGTAGCTTGGCTAGGGTGGCGATGATTCTTGGTCCGGTGGCAGCAAAAGGATGACCAGTGGCGACACTGGACCCGTTTACATTGAGCTTTGATCGATCGATGCTACCAAGCGGGGCATCCAATCCTAGTTTGTCCTTACAGAAAGTCTCGTCCTCCCAAGCTTTCATGGTGCATAGGGCTTGAGCGGCAAAGGCTTCATGAATTTCGTAAAAATCAAAATCTTGCAGAGTCAGGCCGGCTCTCGCCAAAAGTCTAGGCACTGCATAGGCTGGTGCCATCAGTAGGCCTTCGCTCTGCTCCCCTTGGCTGTAGAAGTCCACTGCGGCCACTTCACTATGAGTGAGGTAGGCTTGTACCGGTAGATTATTTTGTTGTGCCCAGTCTTCACTACCCATGAGTACAGCTGCTGCCCCATCGGTAAGCGTAGTGGAGTTGGCAGCCGTCAATGTCCCATTGACAGGGTCATAAGCAGGCTTGAGTTTGGCTAATTTTTCTAGCGGTGTGTCTCGCATAATGCCATCGCGTTCCACGCCATTAAACGGCCTAACAAGGTCATTGAAAAACCCGCGCTCATAAGCAGCGATTAGATTTTGATGGCTGTTGTATGTCAGTTGGTCCTGTTCCTCGCGACTGATGCCCCAGTCTTTTACCATTAACTCACAATGCTGACCCATAGACAGGCCAGTGCGAGGCTCAGCATTGGCTGGTAATAAGGGCAGCATAAAGCTTGGTCGAATACTGGCCAGCGCTTTCAATCGTTGGCCTAAAGTTTTAGCACGATTTAGGCTGAGTATCATATGTCGATACTTCTCATTCAGTGCTATAGGTGCATCACTAGCGGTATCAGTTCCAGCGGCTATACCAGATTCAATTTGCCCTAAAGCAATTTTGTTACCCACTAGAATGGCTGCCTCTAAACCTGTGCCGCAGGCCTGTTGCACATCGTAGGCGGGTGTTTGTAGAGATAAGCCTGAGTTTAAAGTGGCTTCTCGTGCCAGATTAAAATCTCGAGAGTGCTTCATTACAGCACCGGCCGCCACTTCGCCTAGACGCTGACCGCTCAGGTTGAAACGCTCCACTAACCCCTCAAGGGTGGCGCTGAGCATGTCCATATTACTTGCTTGGCTATAGCTGGTATTTGAGCGCACAAATGGAATACGGTTACCGCCGATAATGGCGACTTTACGGATAGATGTCATAGCGAAGATCCTAACGATTACGGTTGTAAAGGATGATATTACCATCAATCCTAAATTGACTGCATACAAATACCATTGGCTAGGGTGCAAGATTATTTGTCATTTCGGCCAACAACAAGGTGTTTTAGAGGGGTAGAATAACGACCTTGATCAGTACAAAGTTTTGAGGAAATAACAAATGTCAGATAAGTATCTAGAGCTTGCTAATTCACCCTTGGGGAAAAAACTATTTGCTGCAGTGGGGCTACCAGACCCGGTTCCTCTTAGGCGCGAGGACCCTAGTCAACCCCATAAGTTGTGGGGTCAGGTGTTGCTGGGTGCCAGCGAGGGGTCTGTCTTTGCTCAATCTATGGACGACTTTATTACTGCCGGTGGTGCAGATGTATGTCGAGAGTCTCTTCAGAATACTGGCCACCTACTGTTTGATGCCTCTGGCATAACCAGCGCACAGCAAAGCGAGCAGTTATATCGATTTTTTAATCAACACATTAAATCTCTTGCGAACTCAGGTCGAGTCATTATTTTGGGTCATAAACCCAGTGCATTAGATAATACTGAACATGCGGCAGTGCAACGTGGTCTGCTTGGCTTTGTTAAATCGTTGGCAAAAGAGATCGGTCGTAAAGGTGCAACCGCTAATTTGGTTCTTGTGGACAAGGGCGGTGATCAGGCGCTGGAAGGTCCAATTCGGTTTCTACTCTCAGCGGGTTCTGCCTTTATGAATGCCCAAATGCTCACGGTAGCTAAACCAGTGGCTGATATGGGTGCGGATTGGACCAAACCATTGCTTGGGAAAACGGTATTGGTGACAGGTGCGGCTCGAGGTATTGGGCTAGCAATAAGTCAGACGTTGGCCAGAGATGGTGCTGAAATAATCGGTGTGGATGTTCCTCAGTCTGAAAATGAGCTGGCGACGGAGATGACGGCCATTGGCGGCTTAAGTTTGCCACTGGATATTACTGATGCTGACGCACCGGAGCGGTTGCGCGATTTTTGCTTGACCCAAGGTCCAACGTTACATGCCATTGTGCACAATGCCGGTATTACCAGAGACAAGATGTTATCGAAAATGACCCCTCATCAATGGGATTTACTGGTGCAGATAAATCTTGGTGCCGTGCAGAGCATTAACAAGGTGCTACTAGACACCGAGTTATTGGATAACGGCGGCAAGATAATTGGAGTTGCTTCAATTAGTGGTATTGCTGGTAATGTTGGCCAGACCAACTATGGATTCTCCAAAGCCGCAATCATTGGAGTAGTTGAATCCTTATCGGAGTCTTGTGCAGCCAGAGGTATTACTATCAACGGTGTGGCCCCAGGATTTATTGAGACTCAGATGACCGCGGCGATTCCTTTCGTGACTCGGCAGATGGGGCGTCGACTATCTTCCCTCGGGCAGGGAGGTCTACCGATTGATGTGGCTGAGGTTATTGGCTTTTACCTCAGCCCACAGGCGGCTGGAGTCAACGGCAATATGGTTCGGGTCTGTGGTCAAAGCTTATTAGGAGCTTGATTTATGTATTTCTAGGTTTGTAGAAATGACTTTTAAGCCGTGTGAGCTCAATAGCTGGAGTTGTTAGAGCTAAATCATTGTGACTGGAGAAGCTTTGGTAAGATTCAAATGAGGCGCACCACTCAGAGCATATCTAGCTTCTGATTCGCTATGTGCTCAAGCAGTGGACTTTGCGCTGCTCTCTCAAATGCAGCATCAATTGCTTGAAATCTTCGTTGCACAATGGCGCGATAATTGGGGTGGGTAAAAATATATAACTCGCCATCATTTAACGCCTCCACAACCCGTTTGCCAACAATTGATACATCAATACCGTTCTCAACCAAATGCTTAGTCTTGTCTGCAAAGCTATCTTCGTTGGTTGGGGTGGCTGTATCATTTTGGTATTTGAGGGGGCGATTTCTATCTGAGTCGTAAATCCGAGTTTGCACGAAGGCTGGGCAGAGTACAGAAACTTTAATGCCTTTAGATTGAAGCTCAGCGGCCCAACTTTCTGATAGGGCAACAACTGCTGTTTTGGTGGCGGTATAAGCACCATTATAGGGAATACCACCCATGCCCGCCATTGAGGCTACATTGATTATCCACCCACCTTCACCATGCTGTTTAATCCATGGCACCATCACTTTAGCGCCATACATGACCCCCATTAGGTTTACATCTAATGCCCACTGCCAGCCCTTGGTTTGTGTGTTCTGAATTGGCCCGGTGTCTCCACCAATGCCCGCATTGTTGACTACCATATGAATTTTGCCGAATCTCTCAATGGCTTGCTGTGCTGCGTCATGCCATTGGGCTTCATCAGCAACATCAAGCGTCACCGGCAATACTGAGACGCCGGAATCTCTCAATTCTAGGCTCGCCTTCTCAAGATTCTTCTGGTCAATATCTGCCAGCACAATATTCATTTTTTGCTCGCCTAAGGCTTTCGCAATAGATAGGCCTATACCTTCTGCGCCACCACTAATGATCGCGGTTTTGTCTGCAAATTGAGACATATAAATGTGTTCCTTTTATATCTTCACTGAGTGGTTGGAGTACTAGCAGGTTCGTGGATATAAAGGATACCTATTCACTGGTCAATAATAAAGAGTCAACTAGAGAGGGTTAAATGGTGGTGTTGAAATTCCAAGATGGCTGATTTAACTTGGGTAGTTATTTGAGGGCAGGATTCTGTGGTCGTAGTGATAGGAAATAAGCCTTTGCTAATGATAGGTTTAACTTCTTGAGCAAGAAAATATCGAGGGTGTAAACACTCGCACTAGCTTTTTTGAGACTGACTAGTTAATATTAATGATATGTTATATCATATTTTTTTATAGGGCCTCAGAGGAATTGCTGCCAGTAATAAGTGCCTCGCGGTAACAAGCCATAACTCATAATCCTGACGCCTTAACACCATATTATTTTTTGGTAATCACTATGAATCACATCGAGAAAATTATTGGACACGCAGAGGAACACTGCAAAGCCCACGGTGCTCGTTTAACTGTAAAACGAAAACAGGTTTTGGCCGGACTCATCCAATCTAAAAAGGCGCTTTCTGCCTATGAGCTGATTGATGTTTATAAACAACAATTTGGCGAAAGTATGCCAGCTATGTCTGTATACCGCATTCTAGAATTTCTAGAGGATGAGCATCTAGTGCATAAGCTTAGTCTTGCAAACAAGTATGTCGCCTGTGCTCATATAAGCTGTAGCCATAAGCACGCTGTCCCGCAGTTTTTAATTTGCAGACAGTGCAGCAAAGTGAAAGAAATTGGTATCAAACCAGCAACGATTGATGAGCTTCGAGAAAGCGTCAATGAGGCTGGGTTCAAGCTTGTAAACACACAGTTAGAAATGAACTGCCTATGTGAAGGTTGTGTCGCGCAGGCGGCTTAAATATTAGGAAAGAACTCCATGAAAACAGAACAAGCAATAACAGATAAGATGGCCATTGGATTGTCAGTCGCTTGCGTCATCCACTGTTTATTTTTACCCGTTGTAATTTTAATGCTACCAAGCATTGCGGCATTGAATCTTGATAATGAAGCTTTTCACCTCTGGATGGTGATAGCAGTGATTCCCTGCAGTATTTATGCCTTAAGCTTAGGGTGTAAAGAACACAGCAGATATCAGTTTATCTCCTGGGGGTTCACTGGATTGGCGATGTTAGTTTTGGCATTAGTGCTAGGAGAAGCGCGAATTGGCGAGTCGGGTGAAAAAATACTGACAGTTCTCGGAGCAGGTTGTCTTGCCGTAGCGCACTGGCTTAACTTCCGTTTATGTCGCGCACAAGATCATAAAGACTGTGCCTGCCCAGCAGATCAGAGTGTTTAATTCTATTCCCGAGCTGTAGCAGTTACAGACTACCCTATGAATTCCAATTCGCTTCAGACTCCCGCAGTACCTACCAATATTATTACAGGGTTCTTGGGGGTTGGGAAAACGTCGGCCATTTTGCATTTGCTAAGTCAAAAACCAGCCCACGAAAGGTGGGCGGTGTTGGTTAATGAGTTCGGTGAGATAGGTGTAGATGGCAGTTTACTGAATGGACAATATAGTAAAGAGCAGGGCATTTTTATCCGTGAAGTCCCTGGTGGATGCATGTGTTGTGCTTCTGGATTGCCCATGCAAATTGCATTAAATCAACTATTGTCAAAGGCCAAACCTGACCGCTTGCTTATCGAACCTACTGGACTTGGACACTCCAAAGAGGTACTTCAAGTGCTTTCAGCTGAGTACTATAAAAAAGTATTGTCAGTACAAAAAACACTTACTTTGGTAGATGCAAGAAAACTAACCGACCAGCGCTACACCAGCCATGATACGTTTAATCAGCAGATAGCCATTGCCGATACGATCATTGGAAACAAGCTAGATTTATACAGGGAGAGCGATAGGGCGCGTTTGGTAGACTACGTTAAGCAGCAGGGTCAGAAGCATGCCAATGTGATTTTTGCGGAATTTGGGAAGGTTGATCTGGTAACGTTGCAAGGTCCAATAGCAAGCCTTCCAAGTCAATCGAATCATCATCATGACCACCAAGTTACAACATCAATTACCGACGATATTATTCCACAGTGCGGTTACATCAAGGCTGTGAACGAAGGTGAAGGCTTTTTTAGTGTTGGGTGGCGTATTTCTCAAGAAAAAGTATTTAGTCGTCAACAGCTGATTTCACTATTGACGGGGTTGAGGGTAGAGAGAATGAAAGCAGTATTTATAACTGACGAGGGAATCTTCGCTTATAACATAAGCGCGGATGCTCTAACTGAGGTTGAATTAGATGATTGCCTTGAGAGTCGAGTTGAGATTATCTCTGATAGTATTGATGACTCATTAGAGGCTCAACTGCTTGAGTGCATACAGCTCTAAAAAATATAAACGTACTGCAATCTCAAAAAATTTGACCATATGGTGATCAGGGGAAGACTCTGCCTAGGAATTATCCATTCATCGACCACCAATTTAATTTTGCGTCAGCAAAAATACACAACTGCACTTTCTCTGTGAACCGCGTCAATTAGCGCCATAGATCTCAAATAAAAACGTGGACACATCCTTTGCTGATCGGTTGGGAATTTCTTCCATTGGCATATGGCCAACATTGTCATAGATCACCAGTGTTGAGCGCTCTAAGGCATCATCGAATAGTTCAGCCACATCGACGGGTATCAATGAGTCCTCTCTTCCCCACATAATCAGTGCTGGTGCTGTAAATTTAGCGCTGTCGACAGGTGCTTCAGTTGTGTTGTAGGTACTAAAGCGACTGAGGGTAGCATCCCGACTTCCGTCACGCAGCGCTAATTCATAGTACCTTTGGATAAGCTCTTCGGTCACCATGGGCGAGTAGTTATAGGCTGAGTTGACACCTTGTTTAGTGATCCAATAAGGGTCGAGATATTTGGCAATGGCACGAAACCAGGGCTTCCGCATTAAGCTGAAAAATACTGGCGCCTCTTTTTGGTCTTGATCTAATTGATTGGCCATTGTCTCTAGCTCTTGCCTAAATTGGGGTAACCCCGAGGAATCTATTAGCAGCATGGCCTCTACTTTTTCTGGGTGAGCCAGAGTATAGCGCCAAGTAACGCCGCCACCCATAGAGTTACCCCCCAGGGTAAACTTATCTATGCCCAAATGACCAACCACAGCATCCACTGTTCTTAATTGTGCTTGCGCACCATATTTATTATCAGGCACTGCGCCAGTTAATCCGTGAGCGGGAAGATCCATCGTAATAATACGATAGTTCTCGCCTAGAATTTTCACCCAAGGTTCCCAGGTGTGCAGTGACGCGTTGGATCCATGGACTAAAACTACCGCAGGACCGGCTTGGTTTCCCTCGTCTCGAAAGTGTATGCGGGCACCGTTCTCCATGGTGAAGAATTGTGATGTTTCACTCGTATACTTAGCATCTACGTCTTCTTGTGGCAATTCGCCTTTATAAAGAAAAATTCCAGCGTAAAGTAATATCATGATGATGCTGGCAATAGTGATTTTGATTATCTTCATGGCAGAGTTCTGGATACCCAGTGATTTAATTAGCAGTGAATGATCGTTGCAGAATCTTCAATTGAAACATTTAAAATACACCGCAATTGTTTTTCTATATGAGGTTATTATTGATTAACTTGAAATATGGGGTTTTAGAGAAGTTGTCATTTTATCCTTAAAGTAATAAGGCGCGTACAGCGCGAGAAAAAATAAGAACGCAATGGGGTACAGATACAGCATGTGATAGGGCGCCTCTGGCAGCGGCGTCATAATATTATCTCCATAGGGCTTTTCTAAAAGATACCAGTAGTTGGCTGGGGCTTCGAGAAGATAATTGATCAGATACAAGGGAATCAGTATTAAGGTGGTAAAACCGAAGATGATAAAAATATCTTTAGCATAAGGTCGCTCATTGAAAACAATCATGGCCACTGAGATGCCCATCAGTATCAGTGTATGACCGTATTGATTAGCTAAGTAGTCGACAGATGGAAAAGCATACACGGCATTTGGTGTCAGAATCGCCATGCCTGCTCCGGCAATTCCCCAGAAAAAAGCGAAATTAAACAAATGTTTATTTCCGGTCATTAAATAGCCTGCGATACTTAGGGCTGAAAAATCACAAAGGTGCAGTGGCAGCGCTGTTTTCCAGGGCTCACCAAATAAATAAACAACTTTAAAAAAATCGATAATTTGAAAAGAGAGAATTAACAGCACTAGGGTGAGCTTTAACTGTCTCAGCAAGACCTCATTTTTACCCACGAATAGTCGAGGGATGAAAACAATTAATGAGACGCATAGGGCGACACTTACAAAGTGGCTAGTTGAAATTAGTTCAAAAGGGTTATCCATAGCTGTGACTTTAAGAGATTCATTGGGCAGATTCAATTTAAATTATTACCTGCCAGTCACTTCGCTTTAGTAAGCCCTTAATAGCGACTGAGCAATAGATCACGCTGCCATAATAGTTCTTTTGGCATGTGGTCCCACAACTTCAGGAAGAGCTCCTCATGTCCAAGAACCTGAGACTTCAGAGCCTCTCCATCGACATTCATTAATTCATTCCAGTCATCGATACTAAAGTCTAGGCCTTCCCAATCTAAATCACTATAGCTAGGCATCCAGCCTAAGGGTGTTTCCTTTGCTTGGGCATGACCATTTACACGCTCAACAATCCATTTAAGGACGCGAGCATTTTCACCAAACCCAGGCCACATAAATTTCCCCTGCTCATCTTTACGGAACCAATTAACATGGAATATTCGGGGCGGTTCGTTAATGGCTTTACCCATTTTCAACCAGTGACGGAAGTAGTCACCCATGTGATAGCCACAGAAAGGTAGCATGGCAAAAGGGTCCCGACGCATGCTGCCGACTTTACCCTCTGCCGCAGCAGTTTGCTCGGAGCCTACGGTAGCGCCCATATATACCCCATGCTGCCAATTGAAACTTTGATATACCAATGGGATGGTGGTCATTCGTCGGCCACCGAAAATCATTGCCCCCACTTCGACGCCCTCGGGATTTTCCCAGTCAGGATCAATAACAGGACAATTTTTAGCAGGCGCTGTGAATCTTGCATTTGGATGAGAAGAAGGCGTCTCGCTAGTAGGTGTCCAGTCGTTACCTTTCCAGTCAATCAGGTGCGCTGGAGCTTCGGGAGTCATTCCTTCCCACCAAATGTCACCTTCATCGGTCAGCGCAACGTTGGTAAAAATAGTATCACGTGCACAAGACTCCATTGCCATCGGGTTGGTATCCATCCCTGTTCCTGGCGCAACACCAAAGAATCCAGCTTCTGGATTAATAGCCCTCAATTTACCATTGGCATCTGGTTTGATCCACGCAATATCATCGCCAATGCAGGAAATCTCCCAACCCTGTTTTTGTATCTCTGGGGGTGGAATCAACATAGCAAAGTTAGTCTTACCGCAGGCACTTGGAAAGGCTGCGGTCACGTAGGTTTTTTTACCAGAAGGGTCTTTTACACCCAAAACCAGCATATGTTCGGCTAGCCAGCCTTCGTCTCGAGCAATGGTGCTTGCAATACGTAGCGCAAAACACTTTTTACCCAGTAAAGCATTTCCTCCGTAACCGGAGCCAAAACTAAGGATCGTTTTCTCTTCAGGAAAGTGAGCTATGTAGGTATTTTCTGGATCACAAGGCCAGCTAACATCGTCATCTTTTGAAAGTATAGGTTGGCCTACTGTGTGAACGCAGCGCACATAGTCTGTGCTATCCCCCAGAACTTCTAATACCTTTGGAGCAACGCGGGCCATAATGCGCATATTAACCGTGGCATAAGCAGAATCTGTGATTTGAATACCAATTTTACCGATAGGTGAGCCGATAGGTCCCATACTAAATGGGATGATGTACATGGTCCGGCCGCGCATTGCACCTTCAGACAATCCATTCATTTTTAGCTTCATTTGCTCTGGGGCCATCCAGTTATTGGTAGGACCTGCATCATCTTCAGCGACAGAACAAATGAAGGTGCGACTTTCGACGCGAGCAACATCGCGTGGATCAGAGCGGAATAGGTGGCTATTCGGCCGCAGTTCTTCGTTGAGTTTTATACAGTCACCGCGCTTAACCATCATATCCATCATGGCGGCAGCCTCTTCTTCAGACCCATCTACCCAATGAACACGATCTGGCTGTAGTAAAGCTTCCATTCGCTCAACCCAACGAAGTATGTCTTTATTTTTTGTAGGCGCAGCGCTGCGTATCGGATAATCGCAGAGAGGGGCGACTGTGTTGGCTTCTTTTACTTTACTCATATTGAAATTACCTATTACAAATCTATTATTACTTGGTTACCACTCAGATCAAAGATTGACATCACTTATCGCTTCAAGAAACGCAAACTACAGCTCACTGGCTCAATGATGCTGATTTGGCCTTAAGAAAGCCTTTTGGATCAAACTCTCTTTATAATCTTAGACAACAGAATCCTATAGTAATGCAAAAACTGCCATATTTTTCCCTTAAATAGTTTAGTAATCAAGAGATACTCAATATTCATAAACTATATTACCTAAATTTTTATTACAAGCTTGCTCCTAAAAGAGTAAAGCTACTTAAAATTCTACTAAGAATTTTAGTTCAAATTAGCCTTAAAACGGGCGACTGCAACGACAAAGTCGCACTCGCGCTAAAGACGATTCATTGAGACATTTCCTTGAAGTGCAATAAGGTCTATCAGTTGTGCTGTGTTGAAATGTTTCGCGACCTGGACTTGAAGCTTTTCTGATATACGGTGATGAGTCACAAGCTGATCTCACTGGAGTAACTGAGTAAATATTCTTTAGCTGGTAGTGAAAGCATAAATTTTGAGATTGATGACTCTCTTAGGCAGCATTTATTATTTGGCTTGGATGTAATAAGTCTTACGATGGAGTATAAAAAAGACATCTTGGAATATCAGGCGAAACATCGGAAAGCCGCACCTTGGTTATTTGATAACTCACTTAGCTAAGCTGACCTTTGAACCGTCCGATCATTCGTAGGGTTCGTGACTTTGGCTAGAGTTGCCAGCGGACAACTTCTCTCACAATCCGAGTGTAAGAATAATATGAAGGACTTATAGTCTTAGTAACTCAGAGTGGGTTGCATTGCCAGTTTGGGTGTTCGATCGGCTTTATAAATGCCCCAATGCTTTTCGGGCTCGAGGGGGTCATCTGAGCCTTTCCAGTTTTCATCAAACGCTTCGAAAAAGTAAACAAGTACTTGATTCTTCTCAGCCCAGTCCATGAGTTCACTAAGATACTGTTGCTGCATTAACTCATCTACATTGTCGGGCTCTATGCCCCGCCCATTTGATTTTGTCGCCCACCCTGCTTCTGTAATGATAACTTGTTTATTTGGATAGACTGATTTCACTGCTTCATAGTTTTCTATAGTGTAAGCCATTCCTTCCTGTATATTTTTGTATTCCCAGACTGGGTAAGTATGAATTGAAATAATGTCGAGTTCTTCAGCTAGAGGTTTCAGCGCCTCAATCCAAGGAACATAGTTCTCACAAAAAGTGACAGGCTGCTTCACAGAACTTTTAACTTGCTTTGAGTAAGTGATTAATCTATCTGTTGGGACCAAGTGGTCTGTCCAGCCAACAGCTGCCTCATTACCAATGGAGACGCATGAAACTATATCTGGATAACTATTAGCCATCGATATTAGTCGATCAATCTGTACTTGATTATGCTCTACGTTCTTTGCTAGTTGCTCGTCTGAGTAAACTCCTCCCCAAGGACAATGCGGATTGTTTTGTTCTGCAGTGATGTAGGCTCCAAGCATGACATCGAAGGATAAGTTCTCAGATTTAATAACATTCATAATAGTATCGGAGTGGTTATCACTGGCGTAGAGGCGAAGAGACTGCCACTGGCCCTCCAAAATCATTAAGTCTTGTTTGACTTGCCCATAGGTCGGTAGAATTTCACCGGAAGGATCTTGCCCATCCCTATAACCTGAGTAACAAATAGCTCTTGTGCAGGGTAAAGTGTTTTCTTGTGCCATAATTATGATCGTCTTTTTGTAATTCACACCACTAATATTTAAGATTTTCCTTGGTATCCCACAAACCCCAGTAGGCTCCCACATCCCCCTCTGTGTCGATTTTCCATGATTCATCAAAAGATGAAAAGTAAAATAGATCGATGTTATCAGCCTCTGCCCACTGTTGGGCATTTAAGAAGTATCGAATGGCATTCTCTTCTGAAGGCTGCGCTCCATGAAAGCTTCTACCTTTATTCGGCCACCCTGTTTCAGTGATAATCACCTTTTTCCCTGAGGCTACCTTTTGTGTTCTACGATACATATCTTTCATGTATAACAGAGAATATTCGATGGCACAGCCTTCCCAGAAAGGGTAACAATTCGCGAGAATCACATCGCAGATATCAGCCACTTTGGGGTGATCTTCGAATTCATAATACGCATCGACATACCCTACAGGTAAATCTGGGACGGCAGACTTCACACGCTGTATATACTCAAGTAGTTGAGCTTCGGAAAGATCTCCTCGATACAACACTTCGTTACCCACCGCACAGATATCGACATGGCCATCCTGAGCCAGCTTAATCAATCCTTCGATCTCCTGCTCATTTTTGTCAAGGTCATCGCCAAGCCAAGCCCCAACCAGTGTTTTCACCCCTTGCTGATGTGCCACTATAGGTATCAGTTCGTTCCCTTGTAGGCAGGAAAAAGACCGAACCCACTCGATGCTGGGCTCGAGAATAGACATGCGCTTTTGCACCTGTTCAAGACTCAGTTGATGCCCTGGTTTTTGGCCCTCTTCATAAGCGCTGAAGCTGATGCCATGAATACCGCCATCTAATGATGACTTAAATGACTTACGAAGTTGATCAATACTCAGCTGGGAGAGTTCGATTCCGGTGAGGGATAATAATTTGTGTTCTCTTTTTGACATTCAGTGATCTAAACCCTTCAGTATGTTTATTAGTGACAACCGAGAAACTTTAAAAGCTAACAAGGTCGTGCAGCGTTAATGTTGTTAAATCGTTTCCGATAACATTACTATTACAAGACGCAGATGCTACGCGAGCGCAAAACAACTGACAATTGATAGCAGGCCCCATCCGTCCCAGTTATAACGCCTGTTAACTCATTCTTTTAGCACGTAGTTGCGAAATAGCTATTGTGACCGTAGGATACCGCCGCTATTTGGGTGCTTTCACTCAATTTGGGGGGTCGAAACAAGCCGATAGGAAGATAAGTGTTATCGGATGTGGAGAGCAATGGCATAAAAGTAAGTAGACAGGGGTAGCCATGCCTACGAATACTATATATATCGGTAATCAATGCCGAAAAAATAACACACCAAAAGTCACAGGAAATTATGTCGACTTAAATGGTGAGACTTTTTATAAGATCAGTCACTACGATCAAATGAAAGATTTTTTCATGAGTGTGGTGAGTGACTCAAATCATTGGATTTTTATTTCTAGTCTTGGTGGTCTTTCCGCGGGTCGAGTCAATTCGGAAAGCGCGCTATTTCCCTATTATTCTGATGACAAAATTAGCGATGGGTCTCAGTACACTGGTAGTAGAACGTTAGCGTTGGTGACTAAGGATGGACGAACCTCTCTATGGGAGCCTTTCTCCCAGAATTATTCTGGTATCTATCAGTTAACGCGCAATCTTTATAAAAATGTTGGTGGTGACAAGCTCATATTTGAAGAGATTAATCACGATCTTTCGCTAACATTTAAATACTCTTGGCGTACTTCAGATAAGTTTGGGTTCGTTAAAACATCAAGCATGACAAATAATGCTTCTGAATCAGTGTCCGTTAATATCCTAGATGGAATCGAAAATATAATTCCTTATGGTGTTGAATCTGCTACACAAAATGCACTGAGTTGCCTTGTAGATGCATACAAAAAGAATGAGCTTGACGTTGAATCAGGACTAGGACTTTATAGTATGAGTTCTATTCTTATTGATCGGGCAGAGCCAAGTGAGGCTTTATCAACCACCACAGTCTGGTCTGAGGGATTGCCTGGCTCTAAAAAGCTTCTTTCTTCTATTCAATTAGATCAGTTTCGTCGTGGAATTGATTTAGAGCAAGAGATAGATGTTCGTGGTCGTCGCGGAGCATATTTTGTCAATGACTCGATTAATCTTTTAAGTCTTGAGCATAAAAGCTGGAGTATTATTGCTGAGGTTAATCAGGGCCCGGCAAAGGTTAGGAACTTAATGGCTTACCTTAATAAAAGTGAAGCTATTGGTACTGATATTGAGGAAGATATCACGCTGGGTAGTGAGAATCTTGCAAGAATCGTAGGCATATCTGATGGTCTGCAGGTTACCGAAGACCGCTTAAGCGCCAACCATCACTTTTCAAATGTTTTATTCAATGTGATGCGTGGTGGTTTATTCATGGATAACTACACCATCCAGCGAGATGATCTCATTGATTTTTTTAAGGTCATAAATAGCTCTTTGTTTGAGCGCCACCAATCTTGGCTTGAAAGCTTGGATGAGACATTTCATTACAGCGATTTGATTAAGCTAGGTGCAACCAAAAATGACACCGCTCTTCAGCGGCTATGCTATGAATATTTGCCACTATCGTTTAGTCGCCGCCACGGAGATCCATCACGACCTTGGAACCTGTTCGATATTCAAGTGAAGAGACAAGATGGTTCTCAGATTTTGAGTTTTGAGGGAAATTGGAGAGATATCTTTCAAAATTGGGAAGCTTTGTGCCTTTCAATACCTAATTTTGTTGAAAGTATGATTTGTAAGTTTGTCAATGCATCAACAGCTGATGGCTACAATCCTTATCGCATTACTAAATCTGGAATTGATTGGGAAAAGCCTGAGCCGGAAGACCCTTGGGCTAACATAGGTTACTGGGGTGATCATCAAATTATTTATTTGCTTAAGTTTTTGGAGTTATCCAAACGTCACCATCCAGGAACTCTAAGAGAATTTTTAACAGCTGATCTCTTTTGTTATGCGAATGTTCCATATCGCATTAAGCCCTATGAGCAGCTTCTTCAGGACCCGCATGACACAATCATTTTTGACGATCATGCGGACTTATTGATCGAGCAACGAGTAGATAAAATTGGTGCAGATGGCAGGCTTATCCTAGATAAAAATGGAGATGTCTATCAGGTTAATCTGACTGAAAAGCTCTTGGCCGTGATGTTGTCCAAACTGTCTAACTTCATTCCAGGAGCAGGTATATGGATGAATACACAGAGGCCAGAGTGGAATGATGCAAACAATGCCTTAGTTGGTTTTGGTGTTTCCATGGTGACACTTTACTATCTGAGGCGCTATCAACAATATTTGTTGGACTTTTTATCTGACGTTGATTTTAAAACTGTCGCCATCTCTGAAGAGATCGTTAAACTTTTTGGTGCGATAAACAGTACTCTGCAAGATCATCAACATCTCCTAGATGGGCAGTTTTCTGATGAAGATAGGAAGAAAGTTGTAGATCATCTCGGTCAGGCATCAAGCGAGTATCGGGAAGCGATCTATAGCCACTCTTTTACCGGTCGGCGTCGGGATATTGAGACTTCAGATCTCATTGAGTTTTGTAAAATATCTATCTCACATATTGACCATACTATAGAAGCTAATCGTCGAGAAGACGGCCTTTATCACGCTTATAATTTAATGACCACAGATGATCAGTGTGTAACGGTTACACATCTGTATGAAATGCTTGAGGGGCAGGTGGCAGTACTTAGTTCGGGATATCTGGACCCAAAGCAAGCATTGGAAGTGTTGAAATCACTGAAAAAATCAAATTTATTCACTGAATCGCAGAATTCATATCTTTTATATCCAGATCGAGAGTTGGCTCGTTATTTAGATAAAAATGTAATTCCAAAGAAATTCATTGAGAAGTCTGAGTTACTTACTACTCTTAAGGAAAGTGGTGATCAATCACTTATAGAAGTAGATCTTGCCGGTAACTGTTTTTTTAATGGTAGCTTTAACAATGTTGATGGGGCAAAGAGTGCCTTAAAAAACTTGTCAGATAATGGTTATAAACAGTTAGTGAAAAAGGACCAATCTTTGGTGGAAGAAATGTTCGAAGACATTTTTAACCACAAGCAATTTACCGGACGGTCTGGAGGTATGTATGCCTACGAAGGTCTTGGGTCCATATATTGGCATATGGTGTCGAAATTATTACTGGCTACTTTAGAAAACTTCCAAAAGGCTGTTGCAGAGAACGTAGATCCAGCTGTCATAGGTAGATTGGCTGATTGTTACTTCAATATCCGAGCAGGAATAGGTTTTAACAAAGACCCGCAAAATTATGGGGCCTTCCCAACTGACCCCTATTCTCATACGCCGGGATTTGACGGGGCTAAACAGCCTGGCATGACGGGGCAAGTTAAAGAAGAGGTTGTGACCAGATTGTTAGAGCTGGGGGTAATCGTTGAGAATGGATGTATTCGATTCGACCCTTTCATACTGAGAAAATCTGAGTTCCTAGCCAAAGAAGATACTCTCCATTATTTTGATCCTAGTGGGAGTCGTCAGATGATACCTTTATCTGAAGGCCAGTTAGCGTTTACCTATTGCCAAGTGCCTGTGGTTTACAGTCTTGCAGACAAGGTGTCTATAAGACTTACCTTTTCAAATGGAGATTGTAAGGATATTTTAGGATCCACGATTGAATCAGTTATTTCAGCACAGATATTCAGTAAAGAGGGTGCTGTGGTTAAAATCGAAGTGTCGCTCAAGCCAGGTTTGGACTAGGCTAATTACTTCTTGTAACAAAAGGAAACAAAAAAGCCGCCTAAACTAGGCGGCTTTTTTATGTATTCGTTGTTATTTTAGTTGGCGACGTTTGCAGCTTGTCGTGCGTCTAACTGAGCTCTTATGTCGTTGGCTTTTGTTTCATCAAGGTCATAATTTAGCATAACTAAGATTGCGAGCATCGAACCAACGCTGGGCACGATAATATAGCTTAGACGTAGAAGAAACAGAGCCTCATTAGTTTGAGACGCTGCGGTCGAGTCCCAACCAATAGCATGCATGATGAAGCCAGCTGACATTAATGCTAATCCTGTTCCAATTTTGACCATCAACCAGTAAATAGCACCAAAAGTTCCTGCTCGACGCTCTCCTGTTTCAAGCTCATCCATATCACAGACATCTCCAGTCATAGACATCATGATGGTGAATAGACCGCCGATCCCAAAGGAAAAAAGAGGCAAAGGTAGAAACATCAGCCAAGGTTGATCAGGCGAGAATCCCCACCAGAGAAGTATATAACCAACTAAGGAGACACTTTGACTCAGAAGAAAAGTGATTTTTTTACCATACTTTTGCGCGCAAAAATTTACAGCTGGAATCACCATAAAACACGTAAAGAGAGCACCTACGGCACCAAATAATGTTGGGTAGAGACCGGCTTGAGTGGCATCACCACCATTGATGTAATGCACAATAATAAAGAAGGAAAAGCCAGCGATCGTCTGAAACCCGTTGAACACCAGAAATGTTGCAATACATATTTTCTGGAATGGTTTATTCCTTAAAGTAACCATAATACCTTGGCCGAAATCAATCACTGTTTTCTTAAGAGTACTTTGGGTCTTCTGGAAGTTATCTTCATTTATTTCGGAGTTAGTAAAGGTGCAAAAGAACGCAGGTACTAAAGCCAATGCCATGCAGACAGCAGCTACCCACAAGGATAGTGCTCTCACCCCTTCATCAGCTTGTTCAAACCATGCAGGATCATAAAGGATGACCCAAAACCAAGGGGCAATCACCCAAGCCCATTGACCAATCCATTGTGCAATGGCCATGAGTCTCGTGCGTTCGTGAAAATCAGAACTCATTTCATAGCCCATGGCAACATAGGGCACACCAAAAATCGTCATTCCAAGAGAAAATACGCAAGACCAGGTTAAAAAATAGTAAAAATTGTAAAGTTCAGAATTGTCTGCAGAAATTTGCCACATCATCGCAAATGACAGCCCTGCTATTACTGCACCAACAAACACGTAGGGACGGCGCTTGCCCCATTTGGATGTTGTGTGATCTGAAATATAGCCCATGAATGGGTCAGTAATGGCGTCCAAGAATTTCGGTATTATTCCTAAAAGCCCGTAGAGCAGGGGGCTCATCCCCATATCTTGAATTAAAACAACCATGAAGATCCCAAGAGATGCTGGGAACATTTGATTGGCTAACATTCCAATGCCAAAGGCGATCTTTTGATCTAGGGGAATTGCTTTGTGACCAACTTCTAACGCTGCGCTTTGATTCATATTATTATTTTCTAACCTATCGTTGACTTCCTTTTCAGGAGACACGGTGACCCCTCACCGTCGCGCGAGTATAGGTTAGCGAGGGTCTTCAGTCGCTAGAGATTCGACTAACAAGGGCATATTTGCGGTAGCGGAGCCACCAAAGGAATCATCGATATAGATAAATAGGCGGTATTCACCAGCATTAGGAGCTTTGAAAGTTAGGCTATCACTGGTTCTTAGGTCATCATGGCGCCAGAGAATGTCGGGTTTAGGCTCAAAATCTCCACCATCGCTCTCTAATGCCTTTTCAACCTCTGCCATTAACTCCCAACGGTAATTGATTGAACTGTTTTTGGGGTATTCACAGGTCACCTGGGCTCTATATTGCTTACCTTGACTAAGGAGGATACTGTCAGCTGCAACACCACCATTGATGGTGAGTTTGGGTGACCCTGGAGTCTTATGTTTTGGCGCCTTTCCTGTCCATAAAGCCTCCATAATTTGAGCCGCTTCTGTATGGTTACCATTTTCGAGAAAAACACCGTACCAAGTGGGTGTGCGCTCTTGCTTTTGTCCCCACAAAAATACAAATGAGCCAACACAATGCACCGTATCAGCGGCTATGTAATCTAGATATCGACTTTTGTAAGAGCTCGCTTTTTCACCACTAGTTGGCTCTAAAGGGCGGCCCCAATCTGTGCATTTAACTTCCCAGTGACCCGTTGCACCCCATTCCGAAACAATATAGGCGCCCAGGTATTGGCTAGCTTTTAAATATTGAGGCAGTTTATTGATATCGCCATATAGTTGAAAAGACAGCAAATCTAGATCAGGGCACCGTTTCATGACCACTTGGATTACATCTGGTTCTGCACCTGCCAGCATAGTTGTGGTTGGGTGATTAGGGTCGAGTTTGTGGATCATCTCAGAGAGCTGGTTAACTGCGTCCCAAACTTTCGGATTGACATGGCGGAGATTGAGTTCGTTGCCAATACCCCACATAAGAAGAGCGGGATGATCTTTTAATGCTAATACATCCGCTTTCACCATAGCCAATTGTTGGGCAACTGCTTTTTTATCGCTGTAATTAAAGCCATGGCGTTCGCGAGCAACATCAAGACCCATGCATACCATTAATCCATGATGATGTGCTTCATCAAGAATTTCTCGGCCAGTTTTCTCACCATTGGCTACTCGCCAGGTTCGAAAAGCATTGCCCCCATATCTAGCGAGACTTTCAATGCTACCCAATTCTAGGCCAGCACCCTTGATATAAAACGGCTCCCCATCAACCTGCAATTGGAATTGTTGAGAGCTCTGGACTAACTCAACTTTTTTTGGAGTCATGCAAATTTACCTAACTGGTGTGAACTCAAATTTATTTTATGATAATTAGTTCTTCAGTGGGCTCCCACTCATCGATAAAAGACATGCTTTTGTCGATAATCAGATAGCTGATTGGGTGGGGCACACTATAATGGGCACCGCAAAATATTTTGTTAACGACTTACAATTTAATATTGAGGGTGGCAAGAACTGTGACTAAATTTTTAAAATTCATCACTCTGAGCATAACGGTCTGGTTTCTGGTCGCTTGTAGTGACGATATTATTCAAGAGCCGTCTATAAAAAATCCAACTGCGGCCCAAATATTGGGTAACCCTAATTATCCGGCTTTTTCCTATGGCGGTTACAGGGGTAAGAGTCGTCAAGTTGCACCCTCTCAAGAACAACTAATAGAAGATTTGAAAATTCTTTCTGCAATGGGAGTCAAAGTATTACGCACTTATAACACGTCCCAGTTTCCTCTGGCACCTGATCTGTTGGCTGCAATAACAGTACTCAAAAACGCAGATTCTAATTTTGAAATGTATGTAATGCTCGGTGCGTGGGTTGAGGCCCAAGGGTCTTGGAGGCATGGTACAGATCATCACAAGGGTGATATTGAAAAGAATACGGCTGAGATAGAGACGGCTGTGGCATTGGCGAACGAGTATCCCGATATTGTTAAAGTTATCGCGGTGGGTAATGAGGCCATGGTTCAGTGGGCAGTTAATTACTTTGTTTATCCCAAAACGATTCTAAAATGGGTTAACTATTTGCAAACATTGAAAAGTACAGGGCAACTGAATCCAGATATTTGGATTACTAGTTCAGATAACTATGAGTCTTGGGGAGGAGGATCATCGGTCTATCATACTAAGGATCTAGTCTCATTGATTAATGCGGTTGATTACTTATCAGTCCACACTTATCCATATCATGATTCTTTCTATAACCAAGATTATTGGGGTGTTCTTCCCGCGGAAGAAGGCTTGAGTAAGCAAGAAATGATTAAGGCGACGATGAAACGCGCAGTTGAATATGCTCAGTCCCAGTATCAAGGTGTTTACGATTATGTAACAAGTTTGGGTATTGATAAGCCAATTCATATTGGTGAAGCCGGTTGGGCCTCCGCTGACAGCGCGGCATATGGAGCAAATGGATCTAAAGCGTCTGATGAATACAAACAAAAGTGGTTTTATCATTATATGCGGGAGTGGACTGATCAGGCGGGTATGTCATTGTTTTACTTTGAGGTGTTTGATGAGCAATGGAAAGATGCATCTGACGGCGGTGGCTCAGAGAATCATTTTGGGTTGATTAGATTAAACAATGAAGTTAAATATACCCTTTGGGATTTGGTAGATGATGGAAGTTTAAGTGGCCTCACTCGAGATAATAGACCATTAGTGAAGAGTTATGGGGGCGATCTGACAGCGATGCTGGATGAAGTTCTCAATCCTCCTTTTAAGAGTACTATGCCAGTCCGCAAAATTACCTCAGTTAATGGCAATCTAACTCCCGGACAAGTCATTACTGCAAACACTTATGTTGTATCAAATACAGACTTGGACCCAAGCGCTTCGACTGATATGACTTATCCTAGTGCTATCTTGAAGTTGATACCTTGGGAAGGAACGGTGAGTATTCAAATGTCCCCGCAAGGCATTATAGAAATTGTGACAAGAACCAGTGATTGGTGGGGGACAAGTCTCGAATTTCAGGCAGACGTGGGTGAAAATTTATCGCAATTTAAATCAGGGTATTTACACTTTGATATTCGTGGCGACAATACCATAAACTTTAATATCGGATTCCAAACTGGGCGCTTCCTTAATGGTGACCAGATCAATAGTCTTTTGGCATTTGGCCGTGGGACCAATTATCCAGTGTCTGATGAATGGAGGCGGTATAAATTGCCAATCTCTTTATTCAGGAATAACAGTGAAATGATAGATGTCACGGGTATTCTTTCTTTACTAAGCCAGTCACCTGGAAATAAAGAGAAAATTTATATTAAGAAAATCTACTACACACAGGAATAATATAAGGCTAAGCCAGTATCAGTCAGGTCACATGTAGTTTGCGTTATTTTAAAATTGCCCGCGCTTTATCGGCACAATCTTTGGCTGGACTCCAAAACCACCCTTTGGGGTCCCAAGCGCGGCCGCAGGTCATATATACGCACTGACCGTAAGTTTGTTTTGCCAAATCGATTTGTCCGAGTTCATGGTGTGAGCGAGCCTTCGCCCAGAGAGCCATCGAAACATCATTCATCAAGTAATTTTTTTCTATTTTACGTTTTATTCTGGCCTTAACCTTTCCTGTTGGTGGGCAGCTATTACGTTTTTTATGTAGTTTTTTTTGCTGTTGTCCTGCGTCTGGACCCCACTGGGCAAAACAGGCATCAACTGTACTGACAGCATCGGTAAACTTAGCGTCGGCGAATTGCTCAACGGCTTTACTTGCCCAAAAGGCCGAATCACCAAGAGCAGGATCAGTTGATAGGCAGGGGTTTTCACCTTGGATCTCAGTCTGTGAAATATTCTCAAGTGCCACTGTAGATATAGGGAAAATGGCAGCAGCGGATAAAATCAAAAGTTCTTTGAGTCTCATAAAGTTTCCCGTCAGATGTACCCAGAAAATGTATTCTAGCCAATATCGAACTGTAGAACCAATGTTCATCTGTTCATGATATATTAAACTATAATCTTGTATTAATCGTGGGGTTGGCAGTAGAGGAAATATGATGAGACATTCTCGTTTCTATTCTTTTATAAAACGTACCAGCCTTCTTCTAGTAACTTTATTGATAATCAGCTCATGTGGTGGTGGTAATAATCCAAACCCTGTAATACAAAATACAGCGCCTACAATTTCTGGGAGTATCTCAACAATCAGAGTAGGGGAGGTATTGGATTTTATCCCTTCTGCGAATGATATTGATGGAGATGATTTAGCTTTTAGCATTGCTGGAAAACCTTCATGGACATCCTTTGATTCCTCATCAGGGTTATTATCAGGCACACCTTCTACTGAAGACTTAGACTCTACTGCCTCGATCACCATTAGTGTTTCGGACGGACAAGCTAGTAATTCCATTTCATTTGATTTAACTGTAATTAAACCGATTTTTTTCATCAGTATTGAGACAAACACTTTAGATGCACATAGAGATATGGATGTTCAACTAAACGCATGTTTTATTTCTCAAGTTGACCTAGAGTGTGCCGAGGAAGAGGTACTTCTTACAATAGGCGCCAATGGGAATTTTGAGTTTCAAAGAGGATTAAAAACTGGCGCATCCTTTGCTTTAAAAGTAGAACGAGATCCCGGAAGACAGGATTGCTCTGTAGAAATTGACGAGGGTGTTATAGGTTCAGAAGATTTGATCATAGAAGTTTTTTGTCAGGCAGACGCATCAGCACCCCTATTTACCTTAGATAAGATGCACAAAATACGTTTGAGCATAACTATCGATGAATGGAACAGATTTGTTCTAGATACAGAAAGAGCGAGGTACAGCACAGGTGATGCAAATGGCAATATCTCAGAATGGAACTCTTGGACCCATAGTGAAATATACAGGCAGGTTGATTTCGAATACTTAGATACGGATGGCAGTGTTGTAGAAAAACTTGAAAAAGTTGGTTTTAAAATGAAAGGTAACACCAGCAGGCAATGGCCAGAGTATTGGTATGAGCAAGGTGATGGTAAGTGGACTGCTAAACCAAGACGATTTAGTTTTGGCCTCAAGTTTGATGAAGAATTTGATGAAGACGAAGGAGTTTATTCGTGTATAGACGAAACAGGGTCCCCAGCAGCAGTTGAGGGACACCCCTGCTACTCTAGGATCGGTCAAGACCTTGAAGAAGTCCCTGATAATGATGGGCGAGAATTCATGGATTTGGATAAAATATTTTTTCGCTTCAATAGAGACGATCCTTCCTATCAAAGGGAGCTTTTGGCACATGATATTTTAAACAATATTGGGGTTCCTGCATCGCGGGTCGCGCACGCCAATATCGAACTTTATATTACTGGAGAGGGTGATTTTTATGGAATGCCTCTACCACAATCTTTCAATATGGGTGTTTTTCAGATGGTGGAACAAATTGATAAACCCTTTCTTAAGAGATTCTTTGGGAAAAATGGTTATCTTTTCAAAATTGGTGGAAACGCAGATTTAGCTGGGTCAGAAGAGGCGGATGAAAGCTGTGTCTTTTATGAGGACACATCGACCTATGTCGATGAGAATTTTTGTCAGATTGGTGTTGAAAAGTCAGATCCTGATTCGAGAGAAGAGTGGCTTGGTAGTGCAAATTATCTAGATCCCGGTTTTGTAAATTCTGATATCAATGATGGCGGAGAAGAGTCACAGTTCAGACCCTATAAACCTCCCTATGATTTAAAAACGAAGAAGAGCAAAATTGCCACCGGAAGAGTTCTACTTCAGGATTTTATGAAATTTGTTCAGACTTATCCAAGCGCTTCAGTATTAGCTGAGCAGTTTGATGTCGTTGGATTTATTAGAGCGCAAGCAGCAGAAATTGTGATGGGTGCAGTTGATCATTATGTGCGAGTGGCCAACAATTATTATCTCTATTTTAATCCCCTAACTGATAAATGGATATATATGGTCAATGATTTTGATTTCGTCTTCAGAGATAGCCACGACATTTCAGGGGGGAGCCCGTCTTGGTTTTCTGCGTTTAGAGACATTACGGGTACCTATGCCTTCCCTTCCTCCGGGAAGGTCCATTGGAGTGGTCGAGAATTAGGGAGCGTAAACCCTATTTTATGGGATATTGTTTTCTCTGAAGAGTCCAATAAAGAATTACTTTACTCAGAAATTAAATCGATACTTGATAATCAGATGAATTGGGACGCTCTAGAGAGCGAACTTTCTGCGAGAAACTCACTTATTCAAGTCGCCATTACTCAAACTGAAGGGGGGCTCCCAGATGGTTGCGGTTTTATCTATAACCCTGCAGCTATTGATGCAGATGCAGGCATAGCATTGTGTGATGCTAAAGATATATCTATCAAGCGATTTATTGAGTTAAGGAAAGAAGTTCTCTATCAAGAGCTTCAAGAAAACGGATTGTAATTACCCATAACTAGTTCTTAGTCATTTATTTTAGCGCTGCTTTCAATACCATCGTAGCGTGAGTCTCTGGTGTTACTAGAGTGTTTTCTAAAGTAATTGGTAACTCAAAAGCTTCTAGGCGTTTCCCTGGTTTAACCTCGATAACCGTTGTGCTATGCGCAGGTAGCTGAAATCGGTCACTGGAGAGCCCTAAACTATATGGCCCTGTATAGCGTGCATCAAAGTTAGCATCTGAGATATTTTCGATTCCAATCTCTGCGATCACAGTATCTGTCTGATATTTCATGCTTTTTACTTTTATACTCGATGCTAACAGTGGGCCTAAATCTTTCTCGCGACCAATTAAAAGGTTTTTAAACCATACAGCGGTGCGTCGAGCAAAAAGCGCTTCCTTTATGGAATCAGCGGTCTTTTCCTTAGCGAAAACCAAGGTCACTGGGCGATGGCCGCCTTCATGGGGCAGATAATCCCAATCGATGAGGTCATGTACATCAGAGGTACCAATGAGCGCTAAATCATAATCAAGAGCCGTCTGAAAAGCAGCTTCTGCATACCAATGAGTATTGGCTACTTCGATTCCATGAAGCTTGCCTTTTTCAGCATTTTTTGCGTGGAAAGTGTTTATTTTCGTGATGCCGGATGTTTCTCGATTTGACCAGTTTGGGTGATTCCAAAACATAAATGCCCCTTGCTTATGGGCAGCTTCTACGGCTTCTTGTGCAGGCCACTTAATTGCTGCCTTACCAAATACCTCTGTGTCGGTAGAATTTTTAGCGGCGCCTTCCACGTTAATTAATTTATTAGCATCATTGATAAATATCGCATTAATATGGCCTGCAGGTAGATCGCGAGTAATTTCACTGCCACTAAGTACTATTAGATCAGATCCTTTCGCTGATTCTGCAGCCTCCTGATAAGAACGATTGCGATCGGGATGGGGTATATCGGCAAGATGAGGTTGCCACTCTAAGTGCTCAGTCATGGCGATAGCATCTAAACCGTCTTGCTGAGCCTCGGCTACTCTAATATTTGGCCATACGTGTCCAT
>Ga0206128_1000375_pt1 | contig 51627 bp, 33 predicted proteins | sample Helgoland_Spring_7_FD_148601 | JGI IMG/M metagenome (GOLD analysis project Ga0206128, IMG submission 148601) | Pelagic subsurface seawater microbial communities from Kabeltonne, Helgoland, North Sea - Helgoland_Spring_Bloom_20160426_1 | ecosystem: Environmental > Aquatic > Marine > Epipelagic ... | reverse complement strand
CCCCACTTGCCAAGCACTCCACGGTCAACCCTAACGCTGCGATTCGACCTCCCGTTGTTCCTGTTCCGACGAGATTGAATTGTTCAAACCACTCGCGATGAGAGTCAACAAATGACACCAAGGCCGTCTTTTTACCATCGTGGGCAATTAACGCAATGGTCTTCTTAGCTGGGGAGTCGTTCATGTTCAAGGCTTCTTTTTCCATACTAACGTTTGATGGGCAGGCACTTCCACGTGACCCGCAGGCTCTATGTCTCCCCAAGCTATGGCATACGTCGTATCAATGCCAACAGCAACCATTCGATTTTCGTTGCCGAAATTTGAAGCAACGACCACCTCACTCACGCCCTTTGTTCGCTTCCATGCCACCACTTCATCGCTGAAGTCCGTTGGGATCAGCTCCGGCCACCCCCCAAAAGGGCCATTCCAAAGCGCCTCTTCATCATGGTGCAACGCATTGATCGTTTGATACAAGTTGGTCTTAGAATAATCACCCCAAATAACCGTGTCTTTTTCAAAAAACCGGAGCCGCTTGGATATTCCAGCCTCCTGACCGGAATACACCAAAGGCATGCCAAACAACGTTCCCGCAAGCATCGCCATGGCATCACCATTGGCCCCCATGCGCTCTGCAATGGTGCCGTTCCACGAGTTTTCATCGTGGTTGGTGACAAACATCATGCGGTATGCATCTTCACCAAACAGCATGGAATCCATGGCAAGCGCCGATCGAATGGAATCTACTGACCATTCCATACGTGCCACTTGATTCATTACATGGTGCATGTGCCACGCGTAAGACATGTCAAATGCACGGTCGTGATGGTCTGGCACCTCTGCTTCCGCGAGCATAAAAACTTCCGGTTTGACCCGCTCAAGTTGCCGCCGGGCTTTGTTCCAAAATGCTGTCGGCACCTTTCCAGCGACATCGCATCGAAATCCATCAATGTCGGCCTCTGCAACCCAGAATTCCATGGCGTCTGCCATCGCATCATACAACCCGTTTTCCTGCCCGTGTTCCCAATCCAACTGGGTCACATCCCACCAGTCCGTTCCTGTTGGAGGCTGAAGATTTCCAGCTTCGTCCAACAAGAAAAACGACCGGTTTGTCTCCGTCCAATCACTATCGAAAGCGGTATGATTCGCGACCCAATCTAAAATGACTTTCATGCCCAATTCATGCGCTGCAGCAACCAGATTTCTTAAATCGTTTATCGTCCCAAAGGCTGGGTTGACCTTTACATAACTCTGCGCACTGTAAGGCGAACCCAAGCTTGAAGAACCGGGTTGAACCATATAATTATTGGCGTTCTCACCGCCTTTTCGATTCAGCTCTCCAATGGGGTGGACAGGCATCAGCCATAGGATATCCGTTCCCAAGGCCTGGATCCGAGGCAAGTCAGATTGAAACGCAAGGAAGGTGCCTTCCGGGGTATGTTGTCGAACATTCACCTCGTAAATCGTGGCGTTTTTGGACCACTCTGGATGAATCAACCGATCTCCAGAGGTGCCTTGACCCAGTGATTCAGTCGAACTGGTTGGGTCATTGGCCCCGGGATTGTCACACGATGGTAGCACCATCAACACGGTCAATACAAGACTGAAAGCAAAGCAAAATCTCATGGCACAATGGATTGAAGACAGTTAAAATAACGTCGGATGCGTGAAGTCTTCCCCTTCTGATTTATTGGAGGGCTTGTCGCTTTTATCTTTGGAATCTGTTGAAGGGTTTTCTCCTTCCGGTTTAGCGTCTTCTGACGTCGACTGTCCACTTGGTGGCGCAGCGATAGGCTTCAAAAGCGCTTCCGCTTCACTTTCCAATGCTTCGTTTTCAGGCTCGAGAATAACCTCTGTGATGGGCAACGAATTCAATCGATTGCCCAATGCACGCAATCCCTTGACAGCGATAAATTTACGCAGGTCAACAATTTCATCCTCACGGTCTCTTGTTTCTTTAAAGCGTCGATTGAAACGAATCCGAACTTGGGGATGATGCAGACTCGTGACAACACCCAATCGGGACTGCTCATGGTCTCCAATGAATCGGAATGCTTTCTGAACGAGTTCAGGCAAGAAGCGCTTCACGTACCATTCTTGTTTTGCTCCCTCGAAGTAGACAACAGAGACCGGGCGATCGGCATTCCACTTTTCCAAATGAATCATTTTGTCGTCGAATCGGGTATTCAAATCAAACCCTGACAACAAATACTCACCGTTCGATAAAAACACAACAATGCGGTCATCTGCCATGAACTCTCCCAAGAGACGACCACGACTATCCGAGTTGAGCGTCCGAACAGTTTCGTCGTACCACACCTTCATTTTCCCTAACGTGGAAACGCCCGCTTCTCCCAACTCAATTTTTCGTATGGCATGCTTGGTGACCAAGTTCCCTCCTGCCGAACGACCGCGAACCGCGTGTTCAGAAAAATCCAAATCCAACTTGAGTTTCTTCAAACGCGGACTTTGCCGCAGCGTTATCGATACTGTTTCCGCCTCACCGTTGGGGTTGGCCGTGAAATACAGAATTCGAGATTTCGGAGTCCCCTTGGTGATGTGGTACTCCCGGTCACGCGTGATGGAAGGGACATTGAAGCGTTTTACCATACTCCTTCCTGAAGCGCCATCGAAATAGATGCAGTTGTAAACCGTACGATCCTCACCGCGCTTCCATACTCCTATATGGATCAGGTCTTTCCCGAAGAACGCCTTCTGGCTCACTTTACTCACCTGCATCACTCCATCTCTTCGGATCGCAATGATGTCATCGATATCACTGCAATCTGCGATGAACTCCCCTTCGCCGCGCTTCATTCCTGTGCCTACGAAGCCCTCTTCCATTTGCGCGTACAACTTCTCATTGGCGACAGCCACTTCAGCACGCGTAATGGACTCAAAAGATCGCAACTCTGTTTTTCGCTCTCGGCCTGCGCCATACTTTTTCTTCAGCATACGGAACCATTCGATGGCGTAATCCGTCAAATGTTCCAGGTGATGTTTGACTTGCGCGATGTCACCTTCTAAGCCTTCGATGAGCCGGTCTGCTTTGAACGCGTCAAACTTTGAAATCCGTTTGATTCGAATTTCTGTTAAACGGGTGACATCATCATCGGTCACCGCACGCAGCAGATGACCAATGTGCGGCTTTAGCCCCACGTGGATGCTAGACAAAATATCCTCCCACGTTTCACACTCCTCGATATCGCGGTAGACCCGGTTTTCGATGAATATTTTTTCCAACGAGGCAAAATGCCATTTTTCTTGCAGCTCCCCAAGCTCAATCTCCAACTCCATTTGAAGCAAGTCGCGCGTCCGGTGGGTCGAGATCTTGAGCAATTCAGTCACTCCCAAAAAATGAGGCTTGTCATCCAAGATGACCGTTGAGTTGGGCGAGATACTCACTTCACAATCCGTAAAGGCAAACAACGCACCGATGGTTTTATCAGGACTGACATTGCTCGCTAAATGCACCACCACCTCAACATCTTTGGCCGTGTTATCCTCTACGCGTTTGATTTTGATTTTGCCCTTGTCATTGGCCTTTAAAATGCTATCAATCAGCGAACCGGTTGTCACACCAAACGGAAGCTCCCGAATGACCAAGGTTTTGTTGTCTTCTTTTTCAATGCGACCACGAACCCGAATCCGACCTCCACGAAGACCGTTGTTGTATTGTTCAACGTCAGCCGTTCCTGCTGTCGGGAAATCGGGGTACAACGTGAAGCTCTTCCCTTGCAATACCGCAATGCTTGAATCCAACAGCTCGATAAAATTGTGAGGGAGTGTTTTGCAGGCCAAACCAACCGCAATCCCTTCCACACCCTGAGCGAGCAACAAGGGAAACTTGACCGGGAGCGTATCGGGCTCGCGGTTTCTTCCATCGTACGATAGCAACCAGCGGGTCGTTTTCGCGTTGAAAACCACCTCCTTTCCAAACTTACTGAGCCGAACCTCTATGTATCGAGGAGCGGCTGCACGGTCACCCGTGAGAATGTTGCCCCAGTTTCCTTGGCAATCAAGAAGCAACTCACGTTGACCAATCTGCACCATCGCATCTCCAATGGAAGCATCCCCGTGTGGATGAAACTTCATGGTATTTCCAATGACGTTGGCTACTTTATGAAAACGACCATCATCCAGCTCATTCAAGCTGTGTAAAATCCGACGTTGTACCGGCTTCAATCCATCATTTTGGTGCGGAACAGCCCGTTCCAAAATAACATACGAAGCATAGTCTAAAAAGTAGTTATTGTACATCCCAGCGACCTGGATGACCCGCTCCATGCCTTCGCTTGGTGGGACATCCTCACTCGGAGTCAAGTCCATGCCCTCCTTTATTGGCTCCTCTTCAGAATGCTGATTCTCTTCATTCATTGTCAACGGCATCTTTTTCCACACGCAAATTATCAATGATGAATTGCTGTCGATTTGGTGTGTTTTTCCCCATGAAAAAGGACATCATTTCTTGAATCCTACTTTCCTTTCCAATGACAACAGGATCCAAACGGATATCATCGCCGATGAAATGGCTGAATTCATCCGGACTGATTTCACCCAATCCCTTGAATCGGGTGATTTCGGCCTTTGCGCCGAGCACTTTCAAGGCCTCTTGTTTTTCGGTTTCACTATAGCAGTAGCGTGTCTCCTTTTTGTTCCTGACCCGGAATAAGGGCGTTTGAAGAACATACAAATGACCGCGCTTTACCAAATCTGGAAAAAACTGAAGGAAAAATGTAATGAGAAGCAGCCGGATGTGCATGCCATCAACATCGGCATCTGTTGCGATAACAACATTGCTATAGCGCAAGTTATCCAAGCCGTCTTCGATGTTCAAAGCAGCTTGCAGGAGATTGAATTCTTCATTCTCGTAGACCACTTTTTTCGTCAAGCCGTAACTGTTCAATGGCTTTCCTTTCAGGCTGAAAACCGCTTGAGTTTGCACATCGCGGGCCTTGGTGATAGATCCCGATGCGGAATCTCCCTCGGTAATGAACAGTGTAGACTCTTCATTGCGCGGTTTTTTATCGCCGAGGTGCAATCGGCAATCCCGTAATTTCTTGTTGTGAACAGACGATTTCTTCGCACGTTCGCGCGCCAGCTTTTTGATTCCCGCCAGATCCTTTCGCTCCCGCTCGCTCTGTAAAATTCGAGACTGAAGCAACTGAGCAATTTCTGGATTGCGGTGCAAGTAGTTGTCCAGTTCACGTTTCAAGAAATCGTAAATGAAACTCTTGAGTGTTGGACGGTCCGGTCCCATTTCAGCAGAACCCAACTTCGTCTTGGTCTGAGACTCAAAAACAGGTTCTTCTACTTTAACTGAAACAGCAGCCAATATGCCTCCTCGAATATCCGAAGCGTCGTAATCCTTTCCGAAAAAATCGCGAAGCACACGAACATAAGCCTCTCGAAATGCAGCTTGGTGCGTACCACCTTGCGGAGTGAATTGTCCATTGACAAAACTTTGGTAGTCCTCTCCGTACGTATCCGTATGGGTTATGGCAACCTCGATGTCTTCACCCGTCAAATGAATGATGGAATAGCGTGGATCGCGGTCCAAATCATTTTCTAGCAGGTCCTTGAGACCGTGTTCACTTTTGAATTTCTCACCGTTCAAATACAGCGCCAGCGATGTATTCAGGTACGCAAAATTCCATAGGAGTTTCTCCACATGCTCCATGCGGTAGCTGAATGCTTTGAAAATCTCCTTGTCTGGACGAAACACAATAGACGTTCCGTTCCGTTCATCCGTTTTTTCCAGCTTGGATTCGTCCAAAAGTTCACCGCGTTCAAAGCGAGCCAGTTTGCCCTCCCCTTCACGGTAACTTTCTACAGCAAATTCCATGGACAAGGCATTCACGGCCTTGCAACCTACCCCATTCAGTCCAACTGATTTTTTGAAGGCCCTCGAGTCATACTTGCCTCCCGTATTGATTTTGGAAACGACATCGACCACTTTTCCGAGTGGTATACCACGCCCAAAATCTCTTACGCGAACCTCTCCATCCCGGATGACCACCTTCACGCTCTTACCATGCCCCATCGCATGTTCATCAATGCAGTTATCGATGATCTCTTTGAGCAGAACGTAAATTCCATCGTCCGCAGACTGGCCGTCACCGAGTTTACCGATGTACATGCCAGGACGCATTCGAATGTGCTCTTTCCAATCGAGCGAACGGATATTATCCTCTGTATACGAGACTTGCGCTGGGCTATCAGACATGACCAACGAAATTAGGACGTACAGACAAGCTCCCCATGCTTTTTAAAGCAGGTTTTATTCACAGAATTGACATTCCGCAAACAATGAGGAGCTTGCCCGTCCTATTTATGGACAGGTTGACCCGAGGTTTCCTAAGAAATCAAGCAAGTCAGCTGTTCCTACATAGCCATCACCTGTCGTATCGAACATGCAATCCGGTTCGAAATCTTCAGGATACAAGCAGTTATCGGTTGATTCAGTGCTCAAAGGTTGGAAATTAATCGCCTCCGAGTCATCGCAACCGTACACTTCGTCCGCATCACATACACCGTCGTTGTCCGCGTCATTCAAGCAAACGCCAGCGCAATCGTAACCGGAGTCAGCATAGTCGCAGTACCCTGCGTCCGTTGCTGAGGAGTCGTAGTTGCACGCCATGTCGTCTTGACATCCCGTCACTTCGTCTTGATCACACATGCCATCACCGTCGCTATCCACCAAGCAGTTACCTGCACAGTCGTAACCCGCGTCAGCATAGCTGCAAGAGTCGTCGTCGTCCGTTGCCGCATTGCTGAAGTTGCAAGCCGTGTTGTCGGTGCAACCCGCGATTTCGAATTCATCGCATATGCCGTCCTGGTCTTCGTCGTTCAAGCAAACGCCATTGCAATCGTAACCGGCCTCAGCGTAATCGCAGTAGCCTGCGTCCGTTGCTGAGGCGTCGTAGTTGCACGCCATGTCGTCTTGACATCCCGTCACTTCGTCTTGATCACATGTGCCATCACCGTCGCTATCCACCAAGCAGTTGCCTGCACAGTCGTAACCAGCGTCAGCATAGCTGCATGATCCGTCGTCGTCTGTGGCAGCGTTGCTGAAGTTGCACGCCGTGTTGTTGGTGCAACCACCGACCTCAAACTCATCACAGATTCCGTCCTGGTCTTCGTCGTTCAAGCAAACGCCAGCGCAATCGTAACCGGAGTCAGCGTAATCGCAGTAGCCTGCGTCTGTGGCTGAAGCGTCGTAGTTGCACGCCATGTCGTCTTGACAGCCGCTCACCTCCCACTGGTCACAAACGCCGTCTTCGTCTGCATCGAACAAGCAGTTTGTGGCACAATCGTAACCGAAGGCTGCATAGCTGCATGATCCGTCGTTGTCCGTTGCTGCATTGCTGAAGTTGCAAGCCGTGTTGTCCGTGCAACCTGCGATTTCGAATTCATCGCATATGCCGTCCTGATCTTCGTCGTTCAAGCAAACGCCATTGCAATCGTAACCGGAGTCAGCATAGTCGCAGTACCCTGCGTCCGTTGCTGAGGAGTCGTAATTGCACGCCATGTCGTCTTGACATCCCGTCACTTCGTCTTGATCACACCCCCCATCACCGTCGCTATCCACCAAGCAGTTGCCGGCGCAGTCGTAGCCCGCGTCAGCATAGCTGCACGAGTTGTCGTCGTCCGTTGCATCGTTGCTGAAGTTGCACGCCGTGTTGTCGGTGCAACCCGCGACTTCAAACTCATCACAGATACCGTCCTGGTCTTCGTCGTTCAAGCAAACGCCATTGCAATCGTAACCGGCGTCAGCATAGTCGCAGTAGCCTGCGTCCGTTGCGTTCGCATCGTAGTTGCACGCCATGTCCTCTTGACATCCGCTCACTTCGTCTTGATCACATGTGCCATCACCGTCGCTATCCACCAAGCAGTTGCCTGCGCAGTCGTAGCCCGCGTCAGCATAGCTGCACGAGTTGTCGTCGTCCGTTGCATCATTGCTGAAGTTGCACGCCGTGTTGTCGGTGCAACCCGCGACCTCAAACTCATCACATATGCCGTCCTGGTCTTCGTCGTTCAAGCAAACGCCATTGCAATCGTAACCGGCGTCAGCATAGTCGCAGTAGCCTGCGTCTGTGGCTGAAGCATCGTAGTTGCACGCCATGTCGTCTTGACATCCGCTCACTTCGTCTTGATCACATGTGCCATCACCGTCGCTATCCACCAAGCAGTTGCCTGCACAGTCGTAACCAGCGTCAGCATAGCTGCATGACCCGTCGTTGTCCGTTGCTGCATTGCTGAAGTTGCAAGCCGTGTTGTCGGTGCAACCCGCGATTTCGAATTCATCGCATATACCGTCCTGGTCTTCGTCGTTCAAGCAAACGCCATTGCAATCGTAACCGGCGTCAGCATAGTCGCAGTAGCCTGCGTCCGTTGCTGAGGAGTCGTAGTTGCACGCCATGTCATCTTGACATCCCGTCACTTCGTCTTGATCACATGTGCCATCACCGTCGCTATCCACCAAGCAGTTGCCTGCGCAGTCGTAGCCCACGTCCGCATAGCTGCACGAGTTGTCGTCGTCCGTTGCATCATTGCTGAAGTTGCACGCCGTGTTGTCTGTGCAACCACCGACCTCAAACTCATCACATATGCCGTCCTGGTCTTCGTCGTTCAAGCAAACGCCATTGCAATCGTAACCGGAGTCAGCGTAATCGCAGTAACCCGCGTCCGTTGCGTTCGCATCGTAGTTGCACGCCATGTCGTCTTGACAGCCGCTCACTTCGTCTTGATCACATGTGCCATCACCGTCGCTATCCACCAAGCAGTTGCCTGCGCAGTCGTAACCCACGTCCGCATAGCTGCATGATCCGTCGTTGTCCGTTGCTGCATTGCTGAAGTTGCACGCCGTGTTGTCGGTGCAACCACCGACCTCAAACTCATCACAGATACCGTCCTGGTCTTCGTCGTTCAAGCAAACGCCATTGCAATCGTAACCGGCATCAGCATAGTCGCAGTAGCCTGCGTCTGTGGCTGAAGCGTCGTAGTTGCACGCCATGTCGTCTTGACAGCCGCTCACTTCGTCTTGATCACATGTGCCATCACCGTCGCTATCCACCAAGCAGTTGCCTGCGCAGTCGTAACCCGCATCAGCATAGCTGCATGATCCGTCGTTGTCCGTTGCTGCATTGCTGAAGTTGCACGCCGTGTTGTCGGTGCAACCCGCGACTTCAAACTCATCACAAACGCCGTCGTTGTCTTCGTCGTTCAAGCAAGCACCATTACAGTCGTAACCCGATTCCGCAAAGTCGCAGTAACCTGCGTCCGTTGCGTTCGCATCGTAGTTACACGCCATGTCGTCTTGACATCCCGTCACTTCGTCTTGATCACATGTGCCATCACCGTCGCTATCCACCAAGCAGTTGCCTGCACAGTCGTAACCAGCGTCAGCATAGCTGCAAGAGTCGTCGTTGTCCGTTGCTGCATTGCTGAAGTTGCACGCCGTGTTGTCCGTGCAACCCGCGATTTCGAATTCATCGCATATGCCGTCCTGATCTTCGTCGTTCAAGCAAACGCCATCACAGTTGTAACCCGAGTCAGCAAAGTCACAGTAGCCTGCGTCTGTTGCGTTCGCATCGTAGTTACACGCCATGGCGTCTTGACAGCCGCAGAGCTCATCCTGTTCACAGACTCCATCTCCATCCGTGTCGATGACACAATTGCCATCGCAATCCAATCCAAATGAGGCATACGTACAAGAATCATCGTCATTCGTCGCAGTAACGTCATAGTTACAAGCTTCGGCATCCATGCATCCTGTGACTTCAAATTCATCACAAACACCATCTTGGTCTGTGTCACTGAGACAATCGCCATTGCAGTCATAACCTGAATCCGCATAACTACATGATCCGTCGTCGTCAGTTGCAGCGCTGCTGAAGTTGCAAGCCATGTTGTCCGTGCAACCCACAACTTCGAATTCATCACACACACCGTCTTGGTCTGCGTCGTTCAAACAAACACCAGCACAGTCGTAACCCGCATCAGCATAGCTACATGATCCGTCGTCGTCAGTTGCCGTGTTGCTGAAGTTACACGCCGTATTGTCCGTGCAACCCGCGACTTCGAATTCATCACACACACCGTCTTGGTCTGCGTCGTTCAAACAAACACCAGCGCAGTCGTAACCTGAATCCGCATAACTACAAGATCCGTCGTCGTCAGTTGCAGCGTCGTTGAAGTTACAAGCCGTGACATCCGCGCAACCCGGCACTTCGAGTTCGTCGCATACGCCGTCTCCATCCGTATCGTTCATGCATCCACCGTCGCAATCCAGCGGATATTCTGGGAACTCACACGAGGCAAAGTCCGGTGAGTTGGCATTTTCATCATAGTTGCAAGCCAATGAAAGCGTACAACCTGAAATCAAGCACGAACCATCGTCTTGCGTCGCTGCTGCGTCATAGTTCTCTGCAGTTGCATCCGTACATCCCTGGCAACTTACAAAGTCACAAGAACCTGCAATTGTTGCAGTTGCATCATAATTGCAAGCGGATTCTGTCAAACAACCCGCACATGAAGTGAATTCGCACGAATCATCCAATGAGGTTGCATCCGAATCGTAATTGCATGCGGCAGTGATCGTGCAGCCGGGGAAATCACATGTCCCATTATCAATCGTTGCTGCTGGGTCGAAGTTGGCAGCATCGCTGTCAGTACATCCAATGCAAGAGGCGTATTCACACGTTCCGTTATCCTGAGTCGCTTCTTCATTGAAGTTGCAGGCATTTGAATTTGTACACCCTAAAACAGCACAGCTGGAATACTCACAACTTCCATCATTGTAAATAGCATTCGCTTCGAAATTACACGCGGTGGTATCGGTACAACCCAAACACGATGTGTATTCGCATGAAGCGTCATCTTCGGTCGCTAAAGGATCATAATTGCAAGCAAATGAATCTGTACAACCTGGAACAAGCATGCTTCCAGGAATTGGTGATTCATCTGAGTCACCGTCGCAAGGGGGATTGACACACAAAGCGAAAATCAGGAAGTCTGCATCTGGATCGTAATTGCAAGCAAATACAGGAGAAGGAATAATGCATCCTCCAACTTGACAAGAGCCGTCATCTTCTGTTGCAAAGGGATTGAAACCAGGCCCCGGAGTTGTACAGCCTGAAATTTCAAATTCATCGCAAACACCGTCTCCATCCGAGTCATTGAAACAATTGCCTTCACAATCTTCAAAAATACTTGATGGGAAGTCGCAGAGACCAAAGGCTGAAACGGTTACCTCCGGATCAAAGTTGCATGCATTTGCGTTACCACAACCGACGATTTGCATCACACACGAGCCATCATCATACGTAGCAAATGGATTGAAGTTCAATGCATTTTGGTTCGTGCAACCTCCAAAGTCAAGAGGATCACAAATACCATTGTTGTTCTCATCAAATCCCGGCAGGCAATTGCCATCGCAATCTTCCCAATCAACATCGGGGTATGAGCAATATCCATCAACAGTGGCTGTTACATCATAGTTACATGCTGCCGAATCCATACATCCTGAACACGATTCAAATTCGCAGAATTGATTGTCGAAGCACGTTGCACTCGGATTGTAATTACATGCTCCAGACAATCCACATCCTAAAACACCAACACCTCCGCATTCTCCACATTCATCCACAACGTTTCCGTCACAGTCACACGTACCATCGGCAATACCGCCTCCTCCGCAAACGCCGCACTCGTCAATTGAAGTACAAGAGCCGTCGTCATCCGTAGCCGTTTCGTCAAAGTTGCACGCTGCTGAATCTGTACAACCAGCCTGCTCAAATTCGTCACAGATACCATCCTGGTCTGAGTCGTTCAAGCAATTTCCTTGGCAATCGTATCCTGAATCAGAGAATGTACACGATCCGTCATCGTCCGTAGCATCTGCATTGTAGTTGCAAGCCGCTGCGTCCGTACATCCCGCAACCTCGAAGTCATCGCATGTGCCGTCGCCGTCCGTATCGCTCAAGCAGTTGCCATCACAATCGTATCCTGTAGCAGGACCGTTGCCGTCACAATCGCAGTCGCCATCGGCAATGCCGTCACCACCACAAACGCCGCATTCGTCCAACACGTTGCCAGCACAATCGCAGTCGCCCTCAGCAATGCCGTCACCGCCGCAAACTCCGCACTCGTCCAACTCGTTGCCAGCGCAATCGCAATCGCCCTCAGCAATGCCGTCGCCACCGCAAACACCGCACTCGTCATTCACAGCACATGAGCCGTCGTCATCGGTCGCATCCATATCGTAGTTGCAAGCCGTAGCGTCCGTACAACCCAAAACAGCATAGTCGCAGCTGCCATCGTCGTACTCTGCTGCGTCATCGTAGTTCGTTGCCGTAGCATCCGTACATCCACAAGCGTTGCCCGTGTCACCGCCGCCGCCGTCAGAACCATCCACTGAATATGTGCCAACTCCGTCGAAGCTAAACGTCATATACAAAGACTCCGCTCCTACGCCGTTCTCAAAGACCTGAACATTCATCGTTCCAGCGAAGTCTCCAGCCGTTGTCATTTGCATGAACAACACCCGATTGTTTACTGCGTCTGGTAAGCCGTTCGAAGAACCGTTCAATACATACCAAGCTCCGCCTGTCGCATCGTCCATCGCGAAGTCCCCTCCGTCATTCGAAGATCCAAAGGCAAATGCTGAAACCCATGGCTGATCTCCACTCTCTACCGTGCTAATCGGAGCCTCATCGCCCGATGGCTGAGAATCAATACCAACCGTTACCCAGCTGTCTGCTGCCAGTTCAGGGAAGAAGTTGAAAAACGCAGGGTTGATTCCGCCAGCGGTCGTTGATCCGAATGAGCTGTTGAAAAAACCGTCGGTCGTGGTCATCGACAAAGGACTCTCGTCATTGCCATAAACAGAACTGAAGAAATCGTCCGTGTTCACCATGTCAACATAGAAACGATACGTTGTCGTACCTGCGATAATATCAGAAGCATGCGCCTCAACTGTCATCGTGTACGCGTTCATCGCCATGCCCGCTGTGGAGCAAGAACAGTAATCGCATGAACCATCGTCATCGGTTGCGTCAGCGTTATAGTTGCAAGCGTTGTCCGCCGTGCAGCCACTAACCTCAAACTCATCGCATGTGCCGTCGCCGTCCGTATCGCTCAAGCAGTTGCCATCACAATCGTATCCCGTAGCTGGGCCGTTGCCGTCACAATCGCAGTCGCCATCGGCAATGCCGTCACCGCCGCAAACTCCGCATTCGTCATTTACAGTACACGATCCGTCATCGTCCGTAGCATCTGCATTGTAGTTGCAAGCCGCTGCGTCCGTACATCCCGCAACCTCGAAGTCATCGCATGTGCCGTCGCCGTCTGTATCGCTCAAGCAGTTGCCATCACAATCGTATCCTGTAGCAGGACCGTTGCCATCACAATCGCAGTCGCCCTCAGCAATGCCATCACCGCCACAAACGCCGCATGCGTCCAATACGTTGCCAGCGCAATCGCAGGCGCCCTCAGCAATGCCATCACCGCCGCAAACGCCGCACGCATCATTCACTGCACATGAGCCGTCGTCCTCGGTCGCATCCATGTCGTAGTTGCAAGCCGTAACGTCCGTGCAACCAGCGATTGAATCCTCTCCTCCAGCTGGTGCGAAAGAACCTACGCCATCAAAACTAAAAGTTAAGTATTGAGAGTCCGATCCTACGCCGTTCTCAAAGACTTGAACATTCATCGTTCCTGCAAAATCTCCCCCTGTCGTTATCTGCATGAACAACACCCGGTTGTTTACTGCATCTGGCAAGCCATTCGAAGCACCGTTCAATACATACCAAGCTCCGCCTGTCGCATCGTCCATCGCGAAGTCCCCTCCGTCATTGGAAGATCCAAAGGCAAACGCTGAAACCCACGGCTGACTCGAACTCTCGACCGTGCTAATCGGTGATTCATCACCCGTAGGCTGAGAATCAATACCAACCGTTACCCAGCTGTCTGCTGCCAGTTCAGGGAAGAAGTTGAAAAACGCAGGGTTGATCCCGCCAGCTGTCGTTGATCCGAACGAACTGTTGAAAAAACCATCGGTCGTAGTCAACGAAAGCGGATTGTCTTCGTTGCCATAAACAGAGCTAAAGAAATCGTCCGTATTGACCATTTCAATATAAAACCGATAGGTAGAAGTTCCTGGAACAATGTCCGTAGCATGGTTTTCTACAACCAATGAATACTGAGCTGAAGAGCTCAACACCATGCCCATGAGCATGGCGGCTAAAGTAAAGATTCGCATGAAGATGACAATTTGGTAGTCGTTCAAATATACTCTTTTATCGATAAACTTTAGCTAATCACGTTTACACACGATATATACCGCTTTACATCCTAATTTTGACTTGAAAAAAGAAACCGAATGTCCAACCAGATTTCCCAGCTTAATCCAACCGCACTTTGGAGCCATTTTGCCCAACTCAACTCCGTTCCACGCCCCAGTAAAAAGGAAGAGCGTGTCCGTGCTTGGGTCATCGGTTTGGGCCATGACATGGGATTGGAAACACAAACGGACGAAGTCGGTAACGTGCTCATTCGAAAGCCAGCTACCAGCGGAATGGAAAACCGTGTTGGCGTGGTCCTTCAAAGTCACCTCGATATGGTCTGTCAAAAAAACAATGACACGGTATTCGACTTTGACACTCAGGGCATTCGCATGTACATCGATGGTGATTGGGTACGGGCAGAAGGAACTACTCTGGGAGCGGACAACGGAATCGGAGTCGCAGCTATATTAGGCGTTCTTGCCTCTAACGACATCCCACATCCGCCTCTAGAAGCTCTTTTTACCATCGATGAGGAAACGGGTATGACCGGTGCACTTGGCCTGAAGGGCGGATTTCTCGAAGGCGAAATCTTGTTGAATCTGGATACGGAAGACGACGATGAGCTCTCCATTGGTTGTGCCGGTGGTGTTGATGTTACTTCATCAGGTTCTTATGGGACAGAAAAAATCGAAGAAGGTATTTTCCATGGAAAACTGACCATCAAAGGGGGATCAGGCGGACATTCGGGAATGGACATCACAAAAGGCATTGCCAATGTCAATAAGGTGATGAATCGCATTCTACTTGTAACCCTTGAATCGGTTGACTTTAGAATCTCAACAATACAAGGTGGAGGTTTACGCAATGCCATACCGCGTGAATCTGCTTGCAATTTTGTCATTGACCCCAATGATTTTGAGTTCTTCAAAGAATCTATAGTCAACGAGATGACACGGGTTCAGGCAGAGCACCGCACCACAGACCCCGATTTAACTTGGGAACTCACGGAGAGTGCGGAACACGTTACCGAGGTCATGTCAGAGGAAGAACAGGAATTGCTTCTTCTCGCCATCCAGGCATGTCCTGTTGGCATCCATCGCATGAGCCCTGAAATTGAAGGTCTCGTGCAAACGTCCAACAACCTAGCGCAGGTTGAAGTCGGAAACGGCCTCGTTAGCCTCCGATGCCTTTGCCGAAGTTCCGTTGATTCTGAAAAAGATGATCACGCCCGCAGCATTGCCTCTTCATTTGCTCTTGCCGGTTTGGAAACAGCTTACGGAGGGTCATACCCGGGTTGGACGCCGAACCCAAACAGTGATGTCGTGTCACTATTTAAAGACCTCTATGAAGAGCAATTCGGCGAATCACCGCGGGTCTTAGCATGCCATGCAGGATTGGAGTGTGGGATTTTAGGAACCCATTATCCCGACATGGACATGGTCAGCTTTGGACCGAACATTCGTGGGGCGCACAGTCCCGATGAGTGCGTGCAGATTAGCTCAGTTCAAAAATTTTGGGGATTCTTCCTTGAAGGGTTGTCACGTATACCGGTAAAAGCATGAGCAATCAATCCAATCGCCCCTTGATATTGGTCACCAATGACGACGGCATCGAAGCCGGTGGATTGCGGTTTCTCGTAGAAACGCTTCTGCCCATTGGAGACATCGTAGTCGTTGCTCCCGATCGACCAATGAGTGGTATGGGACATGCCGTGACCATCAACCAAACACTCCGAATGGAGAAGCGGCAATTTTCCGTTGAAGGGGTCCGTGAAGCCTGGCAAACTTCTGGGACACCTGTCGATTGCGTGAAACTCGCGATCTATGAAATCCTCGGCAAAAAACCAGACCTGTTAGTGAGCGGTATCAATCACGGCAGCAACGCTTCCATCAATGTGATTTACAGCGGCACCATGTCAGCAGCTGTTGAAGGTGCTGTCGAAGGGATTCCTTCCATCGGCTTTAGTTTGCTAAATCATGATCCTGAAGCTGACTTTTCCGCCTGTGGCCCCAGCATTCAAACTCTCGCTCAAGAAGTTCTTGAACGGGGTTTACCTGTAGGGTCATGTCTCAATGTGAACGTTCCAAACATACCGTTGGATGCCATCCAAGGCATCCGCATCTGCCGACAATCTGCGGGATATTGGGAGGATGCTTTTGATAAACGCGTCTCCCCTGGCGGATCCACGTACTTCTGGATGACCGGTGAATTTAAGAATCCAGACCAAGGTGAGGACACCGATGAATGGGCCCTTCGCAATGGATACGTTAGTGTTGTTCCCACACAATTTGATATGACAGCACATCATGCCATTGCGGCATTAAATCAATGGAACCTGTCCTGAATGAATCTCAAGAAATTCGACCACACAGCTTGGGGAGTAGCCGTCGGACTGGGTGGCACCCTGATTGGCTTTCTTGTATTGGCTTCCTGGTGGAGCTCTGCAAATGGAACAAGCCTGGCGTATTTTTATGAAACTGTTTTTCAAAACAGCCAGCTGTATAAAGATTCCATTCTTACGATCAGTGTTCTCTTCAACGTGGGCCTTTTTTGGCTTGCGCTTCGAACAGGGTTTGAGCGCTTAGCTCGCGGAATCATGGTCATAATATTGCTGTCGGTACCGGCCATTATTTGGATTCAATCTCAATCCTTTTGAGGACATGAGTCTTGAACGGACACCCCGACGACGCAAGTTGTTCCTGGTCGCAGGAGAAGCTTCAGGCGATCTCTATGGCGGACAATTGGCGGAGGCACTGCTACAACTCGATCCTCATCTTGAAATCAGAGGTTGGGGAGGTGAGGCCATGGAAGCCTCAGGGGTCAAGATTTCGACCCATTATAGAGATCTCGCTTTCATGGGGTTTTGGGAGGTCCTCAAAAACCTCAAAACCATTCGACGAAACCTGAAGCGATGCACGGAAGAAATCCTTTCTTTCCAGCCCGATGCCTTTGTGGGCATCGATTTTCCAGGATTCAATTTACGGGTTGCTGCCAATGTAGGAAAAGCAGGCGTTTTCACCCACCATTACATCTCTCCTTCCATTTGGGCTTGGAATGCACGGAGAATCCACCGCATCAAACGCACCGTGCAGCGCATGCATGTGACCATGCCTTTTGAACTCGCACCATACGAGGCGGCACACATGGATGTTCGTTTTGTCGGGCACCCATTGATCTCGTTATTGGATCAACTTCCAGACCAAAATCTCGACGTAAAGACCTCCCTTCCCATCTTAGCGTTGCTCCCTGGATCGCGAACACAAGAGCTGAACCACATGCTTCCATTGCTGGTGCAAACAGCACGGTTGCTGCCACAATTTCAGCCTGTCATTGCCGGTGCTCCGGGACAACCCGCCTCAGCCTATCACGAAGCTACTGCCTTGGGCATCCCCGTTGTTTTCAATCAAACTCGCTTGTTGATGAAGACTGCTGCGGTGGGATTGATCACCTCCGGCACTGCGACCCTTGAAGCCAGTTTACTTGGACTCCCTCAGATCATTTGCTATAGAACAAGCCGTTTAACCTATGCCATTGCAAAAAGGTTGGCGCAGGTTCAATGGATTGGATTGCCCAACATCATTCTAAACGAATCCTCCGTACCGGAGAGAATACAGGGTGCATGTAGTGTAAAAACGCTGAGCCAAGACGTTGAATTACTGCACGATGGAACAGACTGGACCGCTCTTGGTCAAAAACAAAAAGAATTGGCCACTTCTTTGAGACACATTCTGGGTTCCGAAGCTGCAGCAGCGAACACCGCAGCTTCAATCATGGAAACGCTTTGATGCGATTATTCTCCTGTTTACTGGTGTGTCTTACGGTTGCAATCCAGACAGGTCAAAGCCAGGACATCGTCCGCATTGGACTCGTGGATTTTTCGAAGGCCCAGACTCTGAAAATCCGATCTGTTTCAGGTGGCTATCATTGGCTCAATGCCACGGGCCAAATTCTCGACACCCTAACCGAATCAACGCAAATATCCATCCGGGACAAGCAGTGGAAGGGGAACAACCTCCCCCTTGAAAACCATTTGATTTTACAACCCATCGTGCCTGGAAGTGTGTTGAGCATTCAGTCAGTCCACACCGGATACAGACAGGTCAGAGGGGTCCTGCATTTGTTCGCCGATTCTGAAGTCCGATGTGTCTTGGAAACCCCATTAGAAGCCTACCTGCCTGGCGTTTTGGTCGCAGAAGCGGGCAAAGGCCATTTCCCTGATTTTTACGAGGCACAGGCCATTGTCAGCCGCACGTATACGGTTCAATCCATGGGACGCCATCGGCTAGAAGGCTTTGACCTGTGTAACAGCGTTCATTGCCAAGTATTCCAAGGGATTAGCACAGTAAATGACACCATTTTGTCTGCGGTCATGTCCACGCGCGACCTGATTTTAATTGATGCGAACACGCGTCCCATTACGGCGGCTTTTCACTCCAACTGTGGTGGACATACACAGGGCTCTGAGGCTGTTTGGCAACATGCTCTTCCCTACTTAAAAGGAGTGCAAGATTCCTTCTGCTTAACTTATCCTCACAGCCACTGGGAACAGCTCATCGATGCGAAGGCTTGGCAAAATTGGCTGCAATCCAAAAGCGGTGATTCACTTCCGCCTGGTCAATGGCTGCCCACAGAAAGAGAATCCTTCTTGATGAATCGAGAAGATGCCATTCGAACTTCCCAAGCACGGAAAGCGTTTGGATTTCGTTCGGGGTTTTTTATTACATTGAATGAAGGGGACTCCATTCGCGTCATCGGCCGGGGATTCGGTCACGGTGTCGGCATGTGCCAAGAAGGTGCTATGGGACGTGCCAAGGCCAATCACGACGCATGGGATATCTTGTCCCATTATTACCACAAGGTCAGCCTGACGCCATGGCAGAACGCCCAACTTGAGTAACCGTGACGCGTCAGAGTCCTTGAATCGAGAACTTTTTGGGGTACTCCACCTTGTAGGAAAAAGACAGGGTTTTCTGGGCACCTGGAGATAAGGTCATCTCCCATGTAATCCACCCTGTAACCGGATCAAGTTCGCCTCCATCCAAACTTTCGACAAAGACTTCAATGTCAGAACTTCTTGACACGGGTATCCGATCTATAATCCGAACTTTCACAGAACGACTGTGCTGGTTCACCACGTCCACTTGAAATGCCTGAACCGTTCGTTTTGTGCCCCCTAAAGCCGAACTGGAGCATAATTCCATCAGACGTTTCCGACTAGATCGTACACGACCATCTTGTCCCAATGGAATTTCCAACGTATCCCCTGGAGCCGGAAGTGCCATTTCAAACACTCCACGATACGCTCCACCTGCAACAACCTGCACGTCTCCTGCCATCAACTGTGCTTCGCTCCAGTCGGCACTTGCTGCCAGTTGAAATGATTCATCGGAATATTCAGGCATGACCAAATAGGTCAAGTCGCTGTTCAAGCGCAACGTTTCCAATGGGATGCGTTCCGGCGTTCCATTTCCAGATATCCGAACGGGCAATTGCGGCGTGAAGGCAAGCCGTTGGATCGCAGAACCTGTGGCATTCATCAGTGGCTGTATCTCCGTCGTTGCTATCGTCTCGAGTCCGGGACCTTCGCTGCGTTGCATGGACTTGCTTGACGCCCAATCATAACCACTTTGAGACGCTGATGACCGAACCAAAGAAAGCTCTAGCGGCAATAAATTGGGCGGTGAAAGGGACTCAAGAGGGTTTCCTGCCAAAAATCGAATCGGCAGACCATTCCATTCTACCCCCGTCTTTTGGACCACATGGGCAAACCGTTTCAACTTCACAGCTCCGTCATCGGAAACTTCAGCATCGTACGCTGTTCGCCAAAAGGCATCCTGCGCTAAATAGGCAACCTCCACCTTTCCCTTCACCCCCTTGGGACCAACGATGCGCATGATGATCTGCCCCTCCTCTTCATTCTGCAACTTCAAAATTTCTTGGCGCTCCTCTGCCAAGTCGCTCAGCTCATCCTTCAAGTCGCTCAACTCCATTCTCAACTCCAACATCAAATACTCAAGCTCTTTCACTCGACTTCGCCAAAAGTCAGCCAATTCAATCAAGTCTTCGACAAGAAGTGATTCACTTCCTCCGACTTTCCGATTTGCCTGAATCATGGCCAGCTCCTCAGAATAAACTGCCAACAGCGCATTTCTCATCGCCACCGTTCGCTCCGACGATTCAAGCGCATCATCAATGCGTTGCAACGCGGTCAACGACTCCTCAGCGCGAGAGGGGTTTTTCGCAATTTGAAAAGAATGGCCTGACAATCCCCATCCTTCCGGAAGGACCGTTTGAATGCTACCGGCATCGATGCTTTTGGCTAGCCCGCCAATTTTGATCACAGCCCTGCCATTTGCATCCAACGTTACGCGGGCGCCACGTTGAATCAATGCACCGGACTCGTAAACCGCAACTTCATCAATCTCCCACTCGCTGAACTGAACGTTTTCAGTCACTATCTGGGCCTGCGCATGCCAAGCAATGCAACTCAAGAAGAAAGACACGACAAGGACCTTACTCAATGGATGGTTCATATGAATTGATTTTATCAAATCTATTGCAGGCAAATTACGGTATCCTGCCAAATGCCATAACCGGCCCAAAGACCAATTCCTCCATCGATGTTGGATTCCATATTGGCAGGAAGAGAGAACGGACTTCCTTGACTTAAAATGAGGTTTTCATAACTGGCAATGGCATCATACACACCGGCATCAATCGCACACAACCTCACCGCCACGGTATCGTTCGCCTTAAAATAGCCCGATTCCCCGCTGGAAAAATCATCATCCCAAGCTGTACTTCCGGCGGCACTGCCTCGAAACGTTCCAAACTCAAAAGACAAGCCATTGAAAAAAGAATCGTCGAATACGCTTCCAAGCGGCGCTACAAAATCAGCGTCTTTTATCTCCCCAGCTAGCGGGTCCCATGTTGGACGCAGATTGATGCGTTTTGCGTACCATCGGTATGCATTGCCCGAAGAGTCCGGGTCTGTAAAAGAAGCATAAAGCAAACCGAGGGTGTCATTGCTTCCTGGAGCAGCCCAACGCATACTATCCAAAGGGATGGCCGGAAGAATTTCTGTTTCGGCGTGCAGCTCTTTCGCACCAATCAACACGTCCAATTCATAGGCATTGCCCGATTGACCGATCAATGCTTCATCGAAAGAGGTGTACACACAAAGGTTCAATGCACCCAACACCTCGGCAGGAAAACCGAGCAATTGTGCGGCTTGCTCCAAAGCCTCTGGAGTCAAGTCGCCCGTGCACAACTCATCCAATGCGATCGATTGACCTTGGTTCGAAATCTGAACTTCAGCTCCTGACAAAAAAGACTGCCCGACGCTACTTGCATCAACGGGATCAAAATACCCTTGAGCCAAACCGACAAAAACAATGGGCGCAGCCCCGCTTTCGATCTTTCCTTCAATCACATAAACCGTTTCAGTTTCAGGCAACTCCACTTCGATTTGCTGTTCGCAGCCAATCATCGAAAGTGAAGCAACAAACACCCACAAAAAACGAAACTTAGGAGGCGGCAAAGCCATGAGGGCGAAACGATTGATCAGCATGACACAAAAATACACGGGATGTTGGCTTGAAATGGTTGAAAATTTGAAGATAAATCGCCAAATGATTACAAAACATACGGGTGAATTAGAGCAAGGAGGAAGTAGATTTGTGTTCTAGATTTGCCCATGCTCAACCGACGACATATACGTATCAAAATCCTACACATCTTGTACGGATTTTATCAGGATTCAGACGCTGATGTCGTTGCAACTCGGAAAGCCCTCACTCACTCAGTGGGCAAAATGCAGGAATTGTACATTCTGCTGTTGATGATGATTGGGGCCATGCAAGGCTTTGCCATTGATCGCATTGAGGCCGGACGAAAAAAACAGCTCCCTACCCCAGAGGATTTACATCCGAACACCAAATTTGTCACCAACAAGCCATTGCGCGCTTTGGCCAATAGTAAGAACCTGCAAAAAGCAGCGAGTGATTTAGGCGTTGGATGGGGAGACGATCAGGAAATGCTCCGAAAGATGTTCCGAAGCTTGCTTGAACACGAAGAGTACATCGAGTTCATGGCCTCAGAAGAACGCGGATTCAAGCACGACCGTGAGTACTTGATTCGGATTTTCCGGAAGCACATGATCACGAGTGAAGTTTTTCAAGAACGGCTCGAAGAACAAAGCATTTTCTGGAATGATGATCTTGACTTAGCTGCGTCAATGGCTATCAAGACCATCAAAACCATTCGCGAAACGGATGATGACATTACCCTGCTTCCTCTGTGGCGTGAGGATGACGATGACAAACAATTCCTTGAGACGTTGTTTGTGGAGTCATTGGCACAAGCTGAAGTCAACGAGATTCTTGTCACGGAAGCTGCGAAAAACTGGGAATTGGAACGCATTGCCCTCATGGATCGCATTCTGATGAAGATGGCATTGGCTGAAGCGAAATCCTTTTCATCCATTCCATTGAAGGTGACTTTGAACGAGTACATCGAGCTGTCCAAATATTACAGTACGCCCAAAAGCAATGGCTTTATCAACGGCGTTTTGGATCAGCTTTTTACACAATTGAAAAATGACGGGACCATTGTCAAGATTGGCCGCGGTTTGATCGAATGATGCAGTGGTACATCCTTTTGACTTTGGGTTGTTTGACCATCGCTTCTTGCGGTGACACAAACAGCGGGCGCATTTCGACGGATATGATTCACATGCCGGCCACCGCGAGCGCGTCTGAGGCAGCGGCACGGTCGGTACCGCAAATCCTTTTCACGGCTTTATCCATTGATCTAGGAACGCTCGTAGAAGGTCAGAGCGCCACAGCCATTTATGAATTCAGTAATTCAGGGAAGGCTCCTTTGGTTATCGCAGACGTTTCCACTTCGTGCGGTTGTACCGTTGCTCGGGACTGGCCGAGAAACCCCATCCAATCCGGTAAAAAAGGCCGCATTGAAGTGACCTTTGACAGTCGCTTGCGACCTGGACTCAACGAAAAGAGCATTTTTGTTGTTTCCAACGCAACCCCATCCACTACGGAACTCACTCTTAAGTCACTGGTCGTTGGTCCACAATCGTCGCCCATTGAAATCGACTCTAACGAAATTATAGACTCCAACTCATGACACTCTTTTCTATCCTATTTCAAGCACAAGCCGAAGGCGGCATGTCCTTTTTCCTCTTGATTGGCGGCATGTTCTTGATCATGTATTTCTTCATGATTCGCCCTCAAGTCAAGAAACAAAAAGAATCCAAGAAGTTCAGAGAAGGCATCTCCAAGGGAGATAAGGTCGTGACCATTGGAGGCATTCACGGCAAGGTGGTCGAAATGAATGAACGCACCATTCTACTGCAAATTGACGGCGCCAAAATTCGCGTCGAAAAATCAGCGTTGAATCCAACCGGCGAAGTTTCTGAAGAGGACATCAAGTCCAACAGCTAAGCCATGCGTTCGGACAACCAAAGCCAATCGATGTCTCTGCTCCTTGCATTGACTCCGGTTGTCATTTTGATTGCACTGCTCGCCGCAGATGTCATTGCTTTTGGGGAAGACAGCTCATATGGCGCCAATCAAATCGCCATGCTTTTTGCGGCATTTGTCTCTGGAGGCATCGGCATGCTGAGGGGGTTGAAATGGGAGGTCATCCGCGATGCCATCAGCAAGTCCATAGCGCAAACATCCGAGGCTATGCTCATCTTGTTGATGATCGGAGCGCTCAGTGGCACGTGGCTAATGGCCGGGATCATCCCAGCGTTTATCCATTACGGTTTGCAGGTTTTGAACCCTGAAATCTTCTTGTTCGCTGCATGTCTTATTTGCGCTGTGCTTTCATTGGCGACAGGCAGTTCTTGGGGAACCGTAGGAACCGTCGGTGTCGCATTGATTGGCATTGGAACCGCATTGGGACTCCACCCAGGATGGGTTGCAGGAGCGATTATTTCAGGAGCCTATTTTGGGGATAAAATGTCCCCTTTGAGTGACACCACCAACATTGCTCCGGCTGTTGCGGGAACCGATTTATTCACGCACATCCGGTACATGATGATTACCACCATCCCGAGCTTGATCATTGCATTGATCGTTTTTCTTTTTGCTGGATTTGGAGGTGGCGCGAGTGTTGAAACCTTGGAAATGAGTTTTGCAGAAGGGTTTGGCCAAGCTGTTGAGGCGAATTTTAACATCCACGCTGGCTTGTTCATCGCTCCGGTGGTCCTGATTGCCCTCATCATCAAAAAAGTTCCAGCCGCTCCTGCCCTGTTTATTGGGTGTTTGCTCGGTGCGGTCACAGCGGTGGTCTTTCAACCCGAAATGGTCCGCAATGTTGCAGGCATCGGTCTTGAAGAAGGTAGCTACGCCATTGCCGCATTTACCGCATCAATTCAATCCATGGCGCTGGACACGGCCATCGTGACGGGGCATTCCATGGCGGATGAATTGCTAACTTCCGGTGGAATGGCCGGGATGCTCAACACCGTTTGGTTGATCATTTGTGCCATGACGTTTGGAGCAGTTATGCAAGCGACCGGAATGCTTGGAAGGATTACTCAAGTCCTCTTAAATGGAGTACAGTCGACCTTTGGCTTGGTCGCGAGAACAACCGGCACGTGTCTTGCTTTCAACGTATTGACATCCGATCAATACCTCGCCATTGTCATTCCAGGCAATATGCTCAAGGACGCCTATGCTGAGCAAGGATTGGCCCCTGAAAACTTAAGCAGAACGTTAGAAGACACTGGAACCGTGACCAGTGTTCTCATTCCATGGAATACCTGCGGTGTAGCCCAAAGCGGTATTTTGGGAATCTCCACATGGACGTATTTGCCCTACTGCATCTTCAATTTGGTCAGCCCCATCATGACGCTGACCATTGCGGCTATCGGATTTCGAATTCGAAAACTGGAGCGTCCGACGGCGTCCTAACGGCCCGTTTTTTTTTGACTTTAGTGCTTCTTCGAACTGAGAATGAAATCCTCCTCCCAAAAGAAAAGTGTCACAGCGAGTGACGGATCTGATGATAAAATCGTCATCCGAGGAGCCCGAGAACACAACCTGAAGAACATTGATCTGACCATACCGAGAAATCAATTGGTCGTGCTCACAGGAGTCAGTGGTAGCGGCAAGTCCAGCCTCGCTTTTGACACCATATACGCTGAGGGGCAACGGCGGTATTTGGAAACCTTTTCCGCTTACGTACGTCAATTCATGGGGGGATTGGAGCGACCCGATGTCGACCAAATCACTGGGCTGAGCCCTGTTATTAGCATTGAGCAAAAGACCATCAGCAAAAACCCACGCTCAACAGTCGGGACCATCACGGAACTGCATGACTTCTTGCGCTTGGCGTACGCACGGGCTGCAGATGCGTTCAGTCTGCGCACAGGAGAGCCCATGGTGCGCTTTTCCGATGAGGAGATGGTCTCCAAATTGCTGAGTGAATTCAATGGAGAAAAAATCCTGATTCTCGCTCCACTCGTAAAGGGTCGAAAAGGGCACTACCGGGAGTTGTTTGAGCAAGTTATGAAGCAGGGGTATGTGCGTGCACGCATTGACGGCTCTTTGGTGGAACTCGAACCGGGACACCGCGTTGATCGATACAAGGTGCATGACATCGAATTGGTTGTTGACCGCTTAGCCGTAACCCTCGGTGATGAAACACGCATTCTTCGGTCTGTCCGTACTGCGCTGACTATGGGCAAAGGCTCCATGAGTGTTTTGCCACATGACGGCGTTGAGCTGAGGCACTTTAGCCGAAATCTGATGTGTCCCACAACGGGTCTCGCCTATCCTGACCCTGAACCCAACCTGTTCTCCTTCAACTCCCCTTATGGAGCTTGCTCTCATTGCAATGGTTTAGGCCAAATCGCCGAGGCAGATGCGGCACTCATTGTACCGGATCACTCCAAGAGCATCTTTGCTGGCGGAATTGCACCGCTCGGGGACCTCAAGAGCTCACGCGCCTTGAACATCATTGAGGCCTTGTTAAAGCGGGAAGGATTGACCCTCAAAACCAAAATTCAAGATCTCGACGAATCCATCATCGGTCAACTTTTATACGGGTCGGACACCTTGGTAACGCTTGAGGGCAAAGGCGGCTTTAAACCCACGAATGTGCGATGGGATGGCGTAATTGCTACCATCGAAAAAGCAGCCGAACAAGGCAATTCCGTTCCTCTGAAGCGATGGGCGCAACGGTTTATGAAAAAACGAACGTGTCCTGAATGCAGCGGCTCACGTTTGAGCGAGATCAGCTTGCACTTCAAATTGGCCGGCAAAAACATTGCTGAATTGGGGCACATGGACTTGAGGTCGCTTGCCTTGTGGTTCGAAGACTTGGAACCCCAACTGTCCGAACGGCAAAAAACCATTCTCAAAGAGCCACTCAAGGAAATCCGGAGTCGACTGGGATTCCTAGTCGATGTTGGGTTGGAGTACTTGGCCTTGGACCGTTCAGCACGCACGCTTTCGGGTGGCGAAGCACAACGTATCCGACTTGCGACGCAAATCGGCAGCAAATTGACGGAAGTCCTGTACATCTTAGACGAACCCAGTATTGGGTTACACCAGCGTGACAATACACGACTGATCCGGAGTCTTCAAGCCCTCCGGGACGCGGGGAATTCTGTTTTGGTGGTTGAACACGATGAGGAGATGATGCTCGCAGCCGATCACCTCATTGACATTGGTCCCGGCGCCGGGATTCACGGCGGACACATTGTGGCACAAGGAGACCCGCTCACCCATTTGAAAGGAGACAGTTCCACAGCAGCCTATTTGACCAAACGACTGCGCATTGCCATTCCGGCAAAAAGGAGAAAAGGCAACCGCAAGTCTATCACGCTCACAGGAGCTACAGGCAACAATCTCAAGTCGGTTAAACTCAAAATCCCGTTGGGTACATTGACGTGTATCAGCGGCGTAAGCGGCAGCGGTAAAAGCAGTTTGATCAACCAGACGTTGTATCCGATACTGCACAACCACTGCTACGAAGAAACCAAGGTGCCCCTGCCCTACAGCAAGATCACTGGCTTGGACCATACAGACAAGGTGATCGCGATCAACCAAAGTCCCATCGGAAGAACACCGCGTTCGAATCCAGCCACTTACACTGGTATGTTCAACGAAATTCGAACGCTATTTACCATTTTTCCGGAGGCAGCTATTCGTGGCTACAAACCGGGCCGATTTAGCTTCAATGTTTCCGGAGGACGTTGTGAAGAATGTAAAGGAGCCGGCTTGAGGACGATTGAGATGAATTTCTTACCTGATGTGCACGTCGTTTGTGAAACCTGTAAAGGGAAACGCTACAATCGTGAAACACAGGAAGTGCGGTATCGCGGTAAATCCATTGCCGATGTCTTAGACATGACCGTCAATGATGCGGTGACCTTTTTCGATGCCTTCCCCAAACTCAAGCGATTGACTAAGACATTGCAAGATGTCGGATTGGGTTACATTACGTTGGGACAGCAATCAACGACACTTTCAGGAGGAGAAGCACAACGTGTCAAATTGGCGACTGAATTGGCGCGCGTGAGTACAGGAAGCACCATATACTTGCTAGATGAACCCACTACCGGCTTGCATTTTCAGGACATTCAAATGCTCATCAATGTCCTCCAACGGCTGGTCGACCAAGGAAATACCGTCTTGGTCATCGAACACAACATCGATGTACTAAAAGTAGCCGATCACCTCATCGATGTCGGGCCCAATGGAGGTCAAGCAGGAGGCGAAATTGTCGCCACAGGAACTCCCGAAGAGGTTTCGATTTGCAAAGAGAGCGCAACTGCACCATTTTTACGAACGGCGCTTGAGGCGGAATAAACACACTTATCATGAAGAAAGGATATAAGCAGAGAGATTGGAACGAGTCAAAAACGAATGATAGTTGGTCCATTTTCAAAATCATGGGCGAATTCGTCCAAGGATTCGAAACACTCCAACGCATTGGACCGTGCATCAGTATTTACGGGTCTGCGCGTATGGCTGAGGACTCTGTTGTCTACAATCAATCGCGTGAAGTCGCCAGGCAATTGAGCGAACGCGGATACGGCGTGATTACGGGTGGAGGCCCCGGTGTCATGGAAGCGGGAAACCGAGGTGCACATGATGCAGGCGGCACGTCTGTGGGGCTGAACATTGAATTGCCTTTTGAGCAGCACAACAATCCTTACATCGATCCCGATAAGAGCATTGACTTTGATTACTTTTTTGTTCGAAAAGTCATGTTTGTCAAATATTCTCAGGGCTTTGTGGTCATGCCAGGAGGCTTTGGAACCTTAGACGAATTGTTCGAGGCCCTTACCTTGGTCCAAACATCCAAAGTTGAGCCCGTTCCGATCATCTTATTCGACTCCAGCTTTTGGTCCGGTCTTGTTGATTGGATGAAAACAACGCTATCCGATCGTTACCACACCATTAGCCCTACTGACCCTGATTTGTTTCATGTCGTTGACACTCCTGAGGAAGTGGTCAAGGTCATCGATGCATTCTACTCCAAATCATTACTACGTCCCAATTTCTAATTTACATACGATGAACAACAACATCAAAACGTGCATGGCCTTGATTCTATCAGCCACAGTATCCATTTCAGCGCAAGCGCAATTTCCGTATGAAGGATCTGTCTTCACAGACGAATACGTTGCTCTGCAAGACCCTACGTTACTAGACATTGAGATCGGATGGGATGATCCGGAGCTTCTAATCCCATTGCCTTTTTCTTTTTCTTTTGGTGATATCCAGGCTTTTGAGATGAATCTCGGAGGAACGGGTGAAATGCTATCTGCAATGGATGAAATCGGCAACATGAATATCCTGTGGCCGTTGAGCCTCGATGTCATGGATGTATCCAACTCAATGACCGGAGACCCAGAGGACGTCAGTACCATTGGCTATGAAACGCAAGGCAACGAACCCAACCGCATTTTTAAAATGGAGTGGAACAATTGTGGTCTTTACGATGAAATTTATCAATTTGGCACTGCAGATATCCGCGTCAATTGGCAGGTATGGTTGCACGAAGGTTCTGGAATAATCGAATACCGATTTGGCCCAACAACCCTGACCGAGGAGGACATCTTGTCCTTTTTAGAAGGATACCCCCTCACTTCTGGCATCATCCTCAACTTCGATTACGAAGGCTACTCTGGCGACGTTTATTTTGCCGCAGGAGATGCCTCTGCACCGACTTGGTCACTGAATACGGACTTTTACAACTGGTACTACAGTGGGGAATCGTTGACGAATGCCCCACAAGAGGGAACCGGATATCGTTTCAATGGGACTTCAACATCCATTGCTGAATCTGAAGTCGTGAACAACGCTTTTCAACTCTTTCCTAACCCCGCATCATCAACCTGTTTGGTTTCCAACCTAACGGAGGCCGAACAACAGTATGCATGCCTTTCTGTTGCAGGAAAAATCGTAGACCAATGGACGCTCGCACCGCAAGCGACACAGCGATTGGATGTTTCGGGATTTGCCCCTGGACTGTATGTGATCCAAACGGACCAAGGTGCATCTCAAAAACTGATGATTCACTAAGGACTGGCTGGAATTATTGGATCATTACGGGCACGCTTCTACGCTGGCCGTCTTTCATCCACTCCACCAAGTAAATACCGGGTGACCAGGACGATACGTCCCAGGTCATTCGGTATTTTCCGTTCATATCACCCGACTGCATCAAACGACCGGATGTGTCAAAAACACGCCATGATACGCCGTTCGGATTGATATTGTTCAAGCGCAATGTCATCGATTCATTGGCAGGGTTCGGATACACCGTGAACCCAGCGTCGACGAAACTTTCTTGCACATTCATCTGGGGCTCAAAACCAACGGTGAATACACCGTGCTCCGGCAGGTCAACTTCGGCTGACCAATATGCGCCATTGTTTTGCAACGGGTAAAAAGCGGGCGCGCTTCCCACTTCAAAATTCTCAGCATCATCCACGATGACACCGATTGCAGCAGAAGCAAACAGCTCACAGACACCCGCATCAGTAAATTGGAGCTGAACCGTACCGGCGTCACCAATCTCTTCAGCAGCCCACGTACGTGCCAAACGACTCGATAAAAATGGATAGCTAGTTACCACCTCCAACGCTCCTCCGTCATGGCCCCAAAAGAGGTAATCTCCATCATCCAATGCTTGGGGGTTGCTGACTCGAACGACACCGATTCCCTGGGCATCATCATGCTGGTCCCATTCGTTCTCACGTCCAATTCCGGCTACATCCTCTGAGAAATCTTCCCTGAAATAGTGTTGGATGCTCCCCATGGAAATGCCATAACGCGCCGCTACATAATTGGATACAATGGTGCGATGAGATTCAAATAATTTCGTTCCATAAATGAAGTGCTCTGCAATGTCGCCTTCTCCAAATCGATTGTCAAAGTCCCACCCGAGACGCACTTCAACATTGGAATTTTCAGCACGCGACCCAATGTTCGATCCCGGGAAGGGAATGCGCAAATCGTTCACAATCGTCTGGAAGTTTTGATCCCAATCGGATTGCCCATAGATCACCCCATAAAATTGAGGCAGCGAAGCGTCAACAATCCAATAAGGCGTCGCCTGAGCATAATTTCCATTGTCATCGAGTACAACGGCTTGGTAAGAACTCTGGTTCTTCCATGGATGCAAGATGAACCCATTGTCTTCGCGAGCACTGCCCAACCAACCGTGTTCATTCCACGCAACGTCCTCTCCTTTCGCCACCGTAAATGCTGAGATTTCGCGATGCATCGGGACGACTGAAGCCACAACACAATCATTCATCCCATCAAATGACAAAGCTGCGCGGCCGTTGATGGCGGCGCTTTGCAAAGCGGGATTGGCCTCGACTTCATTTTGCGTGGCTGAAAGAACGTTTCCGGACAACACATCACGCCATTCAGCAACCGCCATGCCATCTGTAGCAACTTCGCCTTCATCGGTAAATGTGCCTTGGTCACCCCGCAACCAAATCGTCAGAGAGGAAGCATCGCCAACCCCACCAGGCCCCCAAGGACCCAATGGTTCTGGAACCGGATGGTAGACCAAACGCAACGTGTCGGATGCCGCATTGGCCAACCCATATCCATCTTGCTCAATCGCAACACCTTCTGGGACGACGAGCTCAATGGGACCATAGGCAATGGGCGCCACGACACACGTAAAGCCGTCCTCATCGCTCTCCAAAGAAGTGATCACAGCATTGGTAACGTTGATATCTTCAGCGACAAATGATTCCATGGAAACGTCCAGCAGGTTCCGACGAAATGCAATGGACACCGGTGCCGCCCCAAAAATAGAGGTCTCTCCAGATGCAGAAATGAGATGCGCAATAGGAGGAAAACCTTGGGTCGCTCCCTGTGCGTCCGTTTCCCACATGCCTCTCCCATAGGTTCCAGCCCGTATCCGTCGTGGATCATTCGGTCCGTTGCCTGCATACAATTCCAATTCCGTCACACGGACAGTTAGAGGCAGTCCTTCCGAATAATCGATCCACAATGAATCCGCATTCGACCAATAGTAAACCCCCATATCAGTGCCTGCATACAAGCCTCCTGTTCCCGATGTATCACACACCAATGTATTCACAGCCACACCGGGTAAATCACCTTCCATTTCAGTCCAATTTTCACCGAGATCTGAAGAATGCCACACCCGATTGCTGAAGCCGATGTACACTGAGCTCGAGTCCCCCAATACCGTTTCAACCGCCAGAACTGGCTGCGCGCTCAACGGCAGGGCATCGCTGAGATCGACCCAGGTCACACTGTCAGCTTGAATCAACGCTGAATCACAGCGAAAGAGCTTTCGACTTCCTTCCGTTGCAAATAAAATGTTCTCATTGCTTCGATGCCGATGCACTACACGCATCGTAGTCAGGTCGTTCCCTCCTAGCTCAGAACTGATCCGTTCCCAAACAATGCTATCCCTTACAGGGTGTTTGATGTTGGTGCTTCTCCAAACGTTGAGCAGCCCAACAAACATCGTTGAGGGGGTCTCGTAAGAAAGTGTAAAAGGAGTCGACCACGCGCCGCCTTCGTCAATGCCCAGCTCTCCGTTGGCAACAATCGTTTGGGACTGGATTCCCGGGCCAGTTCGATACAGCCTTCCATATTGCGAACTGGAAAAGAACCAATCCGGATCGATCGGGTCATAAATACACTCAAACCCGTCACCGCCGCTGCCACGTGACCACTGAACCCCATTGAACAAATAGGTGCCGTTGTCTTGGTAGCCATTCATGGCATCCGTTCCGGCGTGGGGACTTTGTCCAATTTTATAGATTTCACCGGTTACAATGCCGTTGCTCATATCCATCCATTGTTGGTTGTTGTCATAGCGATATACTCCACCATCGTTGGCAAGCCAAATTTCGTCGGTATGCGGATTTGCGACCAATGCATGTTGGTCAACGTGCGTATAACTATCCTGGATATCAAGCCAAGTCGCTCCCCCGTCATCTGATCGTTTCATTCGGATACCTCCGACATATACCCGATCTACAACAACGGGGTCCGCTTCGAGGCAGAGATCATACCACGCTTGGCCTCCATCTTGATCTCCCGAAGCGCTCCACGCCATGATATTGGGGCTATCACTCATTTCCTCAAAATTCACCCCTGCATCTGTCGACTTGAAGAAGGCTCTGAATTCATAGGTGCCCGTGGAGAGCACATACACGTTGTCCGGGGCGGCTGGCGTAACAGCGATGCACATCCGAGTGCTCGGGTTGATGCCATCATTGATGTAATCCCAATTGTCCCCACCGTCTTCACTGCGCCAGAATCTTCCTTGCCCTGTGCTATACACGATTTCAGGATTCGTTGGATGAAAACAAAGGTCCTTGTAATTCTGGGTATTAGACGAAACCTGCTCCCACGTGTCACCGGCATCAACAGAACGAAACACACCGCTATTCGTAGCTGCAAATACGCGATCATCATCCGTTGGATGAACCAAGATGTCACCTACCGTCAGATTGGCCATACCGTCGTTGACAAAATCCCACGTCAAGCCGCCGTCGACCGATTTCATCACCCCCATCCCGGGACTATCTGATGCGTCGCGATCACCTGTTCCGATATAAACAATCTCAGGATTGATAGAAGAGAATGCAATGGAACTAACCCCCAGCGTTGGCAAATCGTCTGTATTTGTCACCCACGAACCTCCTCCATCGTAGCTGCGCCAAAGTCCGCCAGCAGGAGCGCCAGCAAAGATGGTTTGATCGTCATTTGGATGGAATGCAATGGCATTCATTCTCCCCACTCCTCGAATGTTTTCTCGCGTTGTAATGTTGGTCAACGTGGGCCCGCACACTTGCCAATTCCCGTTTGCTGAACGTCCCGACTCCCTACCCTGCATGATGCTGCGGTGAGCCTCGACTGAAGCATCCGAACCAATGGCAAATCCCTGGTCATCCGTCCTGCCGTCCATGAGGTGCAACCACCGTTCAACTTGCTTGTAGCCTGACCCCTTGACACGTTCCTTCCCTTCCCAATGTGCTTCAAACACGGCACGAACATCGGCTGGTTTCACATCAGGGGATTGCATCAAAACAGACCAATCAGGATCTTGTTCTTGCGGGGTTTGACTGCTCGCAAAACGAGGGAAAAAGAACGCAAGCGAAAGGGCCAAGTAGGTGAAATAAAACCCGCCAAATTTAAAGGGTGCTGTTAAAATCATGGCAGCAATTTAGCACCCAACCGACAGGATGTCCGCTGCAATGCTTTTAATCGTCACATCAAGGGTCAGAATGGCAGTTTTTTCACCCGTGTATCGCATTGGCGCGGTCATTGAAAGCATGAAACAAATCGAATTCAAGCATTATGCAAAAAGGAAACATCAACGTTCAAACGGAAAATATTTTCCCCATCATCAAGAAGTTCCTCTACAGTGACCATGAGATCTTCCTCCGCGAGTTGGTGTCCAATGCTGTAGACGCAACACAAAAGCGAAAAACGCTTGCGAAGCTTGGCGAAATGCCTGCCGTCGAAGGAGAAACTTCCATAGAAGTGATCATCGACTCGGAGGCCAAGACATTGACTATTCGCGATCGGGGCATTGGCATGACCGAAGAAGAAGTCAATAAATACATCAACCAAATTGCCTTCTCAGGAGCGACAGAATTCTTGGACAAGTACCAAGGAGATGATGCGAAAACCGCCATCATTGGCCACTTCGGTTTGGGGTTCTATTCGGCCTTCATGGTCGCCAAGCATGTAGACATCATTTCTTGGAGTCAAAAAGAGGACAGTACGCCTGTCCAATGGACGTGCGACGGTTCACCCGCTTACGAAATTGGAGAAGCGACCAAGGACGAGCGGGGCACTGACATTGTACTACACATTGCTGATGACAGCCAAGAGTTTTTGGAGCAAGCGCGAATTGATGGCATTCTGAACAAGTATTGCAAGTTCATGCCGGTCGAAATCATTTCAGGAACAACCAGCAATTGGGAAGATGATCCTTCGGGCGAAAAAGACGAAAATGATGCCGTCAAGAAAATCGAAACGAAGGTTCCGAATGTCATCAACAAGACCCAACCCTTGTGGAGCCGACAGCCTGCGGACTTGAAGGATGAGGATTACCAAGAGTTTTACAAGGATCTGTACCCGATGAATTTCGAGGATCCATTGTTTCACATTCACCTCAACGTGGACTTCCCATTCAATTTGACGGGCATCCTCTACTTCCCGCAGCTCAAAAAAGAGATGGAGTTGCGCAAGGACAAAATTCATTTGTATTCGAATCAGGTGTTTATCACGGACAACGTCGAGAACATTGTCCCTGACTTTTTAACGATGTTGCACGGCGTCATTGATTCACCGGACATTCCTTTGAATGTGTCGCGCTCTTATCTGCAAGAAGACGCCAACGTCAAGAAAATTAGCGGCCACATCTCCAAGAAAGTCTCAGACAAATTGGGTTCGATGTTCAAAAAGGACCGGGAGACCTTTGCCGCACAATGGGATGACTTGCGCATTTTCGTTGAATACGGAATGCTGACAGATGAGAAGTTTACAGAGCGCGCAAAGAAATTCTTACTCTTCAAGGACACCGAGGGCGAATGCATGACACACGAAGAGTTGATTGCTGCTATTGGAGAAACGCAGAAGGATAAAAGTGGTAAGGTCATTTTGCCATACACGAATAATCCAAAGGGACAACACGCCTTTATTGAGCCGGCAAAAGAGCGCGGATATAAAGTGTTGGTCATGGAGGGGCCCTTGGCAGCACACATGGTCCAAAAACTAGAAGAGGCCTATCCGGATGTTCAATTCAAGCGTGTTGACTCAGATGTCATTGACAACTTGATTGAAACGGACGAAGCCTCGACCAGCGCCTTGGATGAGAAGCAAGAAGAAACGCTCAAGCCCATTATCGAAGGAGCTTTCCCAGCAGGAACATACAAAGTGAAGTTTGTAGCGATGTCTCCATCAGCAGCACCAATCACCATTACCCGAGCTGAATTCATGCGCCGGATGAAGGAACAGCAAGCAGTTGGTGGTGGAGGATTTCAGATGTTCGGGGACATGCCCGAAAATTATGAGGTCGCAGTCAATGCCAATCACCCGATGGTTCAAAAGCTATTGAATGAATCAGACGCCGCGGAACAAGCCAAACTGGCCAAACGAGCTGGAAACTTAGCCCGATTGTCTCAAGGCTTACTAGAAGGCGCCGAGCTTACTTCCTTCATCACGGAAGGCTATTCTGAACTTTCGTGAGCAATTACGGCCCATGGATCGGAGGTGCCATCGGTTGGGCATTAGGCGGCCCAATCGGTGGCATCTTGGGGTATTCGTTCGGTAAGATGTTTGCCGGAGGGTCTGGAGCTGCGCAACAAAACCCAATAGGGCGTGACAATGGCCGATCAACACGATCAGGTGATTTCGCCGTTTCGCTGCTTGTTCTGAGTGCCGCTGTTATGAAAGCCGATGACAAGGTTCTCAAATCTGAGCTTGACTTTGTCAAGTCCTTTTTGAAAAACAATTTCGGACCAGCACAAGCGGATCAGTTGACCTTAATGTTGCGTGAGACTCTGAGTCAATCCATCGATACGCGGGGTGTTGCAGAGCAAATTCGTCTGCAGATGGATCACGCTAAGCGACTCTTGCTTCTGCAATACCTGTTTGGCATCGCCAAAGCAGATGGACACATCCACAGCTCTGAATTGGATGTGATTCGGCAAATTGCCAAATGGCTCGGAATCCATGAGCGCGACCGCGTCAGTATTGAGGAAATGTTCCAAGCAGGAAAGGCCGATCCGTTTTCTGTTTTGGAAATAGACCCATCCAGCACGGATTCAGAAGTCAAAAAAGCCTATCGCAAAATGGCCGTGAAATTTCACCCTGACAAAGTCCAAGATTTGGGTGAATCGCATCAAAAACAGGCCAAAGAACGGTTCATTGCGATTCAGGCCGCTTATGAACAAATCAAACTCGATCGAGGTATGAAATAGGAAATGAGCGTGTCTTCATTGAACATCCTTAGATTTGGCGCTTCCTAACTGACTCACGTCACACACTTTTGACCACATGAACCACTCCATTTCGGCCTATGCTATCGCCGCTTTGCTAGCGATTTCCAGTGCCTTTGCTCCGATCAGTGATCTCTCGGCTCAGCGATCTAAAAAGAACAAGAAAGGCAAGACATCGTCTTCAGAGGGCCGACCAGCAAAGAAAGACGCCATTAAATCGCTGTCTGATCTCACCAAAACGTGTGCTTTGGATTCAGGGCTTTTTTCCATGTATTCCGACACGGCTTCTGGGGAAAGTTGGTTCATCGTTCCCGATTCAATGCTCGAGAAGGAGTTTATTTACTTTTCTCACATCAATGATGGAGTCGCACAATCGGGTTTTACACGAGGCAGCTATCGCAACTCGAAAGTCATTTCATTTCACAAGCATTTCGACCGCATTGAAATCCATGCGGAGAACACAAATTATCACTTCGACTCCACGTCTCCGCTTGCTCGAGCTTCTTCAGCCAACATCAACACTCCCATTTTGGCTAGTCTTAAAGTGGAAGGCATGGACTCCTCAAAAACCGTATTTGCCATTTCAGGAGATGCCCTGTTCTTGCAAGAAGCCGTTGAGATGGTCAAGCGTCCATCGCGCAAACCTGGAGATGGAGTCTTGGGCAAACTCTCGCGAGACAAGTCAAAAATCACACGGATCAATAACTATCCCGCCAACACCGAAGTGTCCGTGGATTACGTGTATGACAACCCGGCCCCAAAACGAGGAGGTGCTGCGTTGGAAGACGCGCGCTATGTGACTGTATCGTATCAGCATAGCATTCTTCAAATGCCTGAAAACGATTTCACGCCACGACCTGATGATGCCCGCATTGGATATTTCAGCACACAGACAGAAGACATGACGTCCGCTTCATCCACCCCATGGTTGGACATGATTCACCGGTGGAATTTGGAAAAAAAGAATCCCGACGCGGCCATTTCTGACCCCATTCAACCCATTGTTTGGTGGATAGAAAACACCACTCCTTATGAATTTCGCGACATCATTCAAGCTGGAGTAGAAAAGTGGAACATGGCCTTCGAGCCCCTTGGGTTTAGCAATGCCGTTGAAGTGCGTATTCAACCCGATACGGCCCTGTGGGATGCAGGAGACATTCGTTACAATGTACTTCGGTGGACGTCCTCTCCATCTCCGATGTACAGCGGTTATGGTCCCAGCTTTGTTAACCCCAAAACTGGAGAGATTTTAGGTGCCGATATCATGCTGGAATGGAGCGGAATGACCGGTAGACTATGGCGTTCCGAAGTGTTTCAAAAGGCCGGAATGATGGACTTCCCTGAACAGGATGCTGACATCACATCTTCTCGCGCTTTGGCTGCAGAGTGGATGCACCGATGCGATGCAGGCGCAGTTCAAGCGCAGCAAACTCTTTTTGGATTTGCAGCATTGCGTGCCCGCTCCTTTACCGATGAAGATCAAGAAAAGTTTACACGTGAAACCTTGCACCGCTTGGTGTTGCATGAAGTTGGACACACGTTGGGGTTGAGCCACAATATGGCAGGTTCCACCATGCTCAGCCCAGAGGATTTGAAAGATCGTGCGATCGTAAATGCCCAAGGCATGAGCAACAGTGTGATGGATTATCCCGCAATCAATTTCACCAAAGAAGAATCCGATCAAACGAAATTCTACGATGACCAGCCCGGCCCCTATGACATGTGGGCAATTGCCTATGGTTACTCGAGTGGACTTGATGACTCGGATGCAGAAGGCGCTCGACTTGAAAGCATCTTACAGCGGTCCACTGAGGCCAATTTGATGTTTGGTAATGATGCCGACGATATGCGACGCCCTGGGGGCGGAATGAATCCTGACGTCAACATCTATGACTTGTCTAATGATCCAGTCGCATATGCAGCAGAACGCTGTGAATTGGTCAATGACTTACTGCCTCAACTATTAGATATGTATGGCAACGATGGCCAAGACAGCTATATGGAGGTGCGTCGGGCCTATTTAACGCTCACCGGAGAATACGCGACTCAACTCGGCGTGATGACCCGTCAAATTGGAGGCATTCGTTACAACAGGGCGCGCCCATCTCAACAAGAAGGCGCTCCACTTCAACCTGTATCGAAGAATGATCAAAAGGCTGCCATGCAAGCATTGGCCACGTATGCCTTCGCTCCCTCTGCCTTTGATGCATCGCAAACGATTTACGGTTACTTGCAAGGCCAGCGTCGCGGATTCGGATTCTTCAGCGAACCCGAAGACCCGAAAATTCATGCGAGAATCTTAAGTGCTCAACGAAGAGCGCTTGCGCATCTACTGCATCCCCGAGTGCTGCAGCGCATTACGGATGCCGGGAATTATGGCAACACCTATGGTTTGGATGCCTACATGACTGATTTGACAACTGGTATTTTCAAAGCAGACCTCAGAACCTCTGTCAATACGGTCCGACAGCAACTTCAGATTGCTTACGTCCAAGGCCTCATCACGGCATTGGACCCCGCGAAGAAGTACGATGTGATCGCACAATCCATGGTGTTGTCTTCACTGAAGCGCATCCAGCGAGAACAAAAATCAGCTTCATCGCCTGATGGACTCACCCGAGCGCATCGCGGCCACATTCTCTTCATCATTGAGAAAGCTCTCGAGAGCTAAAGAATATTTGTTCCGGTATAGAAAGGCGAAATCTCTTGGAGGTTTCGCCTTTTTTAGTCGACCAAACGGGCGCCAGGAAATAACGTCTCGAGTGTTATTTCTCGAAAAGAAAAAATACCTCTGACCTTGCGGTGCACGAAGCCTCCAAACAATTCACCCAAGAAACCAAAAGGCAAGGCGTAGTGAAGCACATCTTCCATCAGCACTCCCCCATTGTCAGGAGTAAAACGATGCATATGATGCCAGAATCGGTAAGGACCGAAACGTTGCTCGTCTATAAAGTAGACCCCCTTTTCTTCATGCGTGATTTCGGTGACCCACTTCATGGGAATCCCGAAGAGAGGCTTGATCGTGTAGCAGATAATGTGACCACTAAATGTTTTCTCACCGCCTCCAGAAAGAATCTTGAAGGACATGTCATTTGGAGTGATCCGATCTAAGTTTTCTGGAATACTGAAAAACTCCCATGCCTCCTCAGGTTTTAGAGGAAGCCATTGACGGGATTGGAGGCGATGCAATTTCATAAATCTCTAACGCATCAAATGCCGTATTGTTCAAAGTGGCATTTAAAAATTGAAGCAAAAAAATGAAGCACCCGCCGTTGCAGATGCTTCACTACGATTCACAACTAGGTCCTCCAAGAACTAATGTTCAATGACCCAAATCAAATATATACCATTCAACGTTAAATAACAATTATTCATAACTATTTCAATGGCTTCCGTCGTGTTTTTTAAGCATCTGTTCTTGACCTGCCATTTTATCCATTGAATGAAGATGTGTCCCTACTTTTGGCACATGTCCTCCAAGACGATTTTACACGTTGCCCTCATTGCAGGTGCAGCTTTCTTTTCGGTTCTCCCAGCGCGCTGTTGGAGCCAATCTGACCTCGAATTTTGGAAGGAACAAACCGTCCAACGAATCAATTGTGCGGATTTTGAATCGTTCCAGAGTCGTTTTCCAACGTGGTACGATTCAAACGCAGTGCCCACCATCAAGGATTCCGTTCCGGAGCTGGACGCATTGGAAAGAGCGCTACAACCATGGGGTCAAGATCCTGAACTTGAAGATGCTTGTGTACAATCCCTGCTAGAAGGAAACATGCTGCGGCTGCAAATCTTGCATGCGATGCACGGTTTATACGGCAAGGACATTGAACGCGCGTTGGCTTTGAAAGAAATCCCATCTTCATTTCAATGGATTCCAGTTATCGCATCAGCCTACAACCATGCTTTCAATAGCGGCAATAAACGCGCTGGACTGTGGGGACTGACACGTGCACAAGCTGACAAAGAAAACATAGCCCGCTCCATTTACGTGGATGAACGCATGCTCCCCCACGTATCGACTCGCGCAGCCATTGACATCTTGGACCGACTGCAGCGTCGATTTCCAATGAACCCTGAACGGGTATTGGTTGGATTCTTCAAGGGCATGCCCTTCGCTTCGCGATGGAGTGGCAAGCCAGGATATGACCAAGCTTTGGACGAATGGCTTTCATTTTATCGCGTTGTCGCTCGGTTTATGGTCAACTTGGATTCTCCTGAATTCGAAGCGCAATGGGGAGAAGTGCTGACTGAATGGGAGTCCATTGCATGCCCTGGCGAATTCAACCGAGCAGGTTTGAAAGCTGTTTTGAATATGACCGAGGACGTTCAAAAACAGCTCCTTCCCTGGTGGACCCATGAAACCATGCCGTGTGATACCTTCGACGAATTCCAGCCCTTTGTGCCAAAAAACTGGTCAGAAACATGGAATAATAACCTGGAGAACCTGGCCAATTGGGACGAAAACCCTGACTTAGAGCCACCTGTACCGCACACGACAACGGAATCGAAAAAGCAGGTTGCTTCACCTTCACGCTCTCTCCCATGCACCGAACATGAGGTCAAAAAGGGTGATACATTGTATAACATCTCCAAGCGGTTTCCCGGGACAACCCCCGAACAAATCGCAGCAACAAACGGGATTGATACGGTCATTAAGATTGGCCAAACCCTGTGCATTCCGCGAGCGGAATGACACCGAAGGCTCACCCTGTAATCAAGACGTTGGCGTTTCTTTGCGCCGTGGGGCTATTCACCGGGCTTTGGATGAATCGTCCCAACACCCCGACTTTTGACCTGCTTCCCTTTCCAAGATGGGACGACTTTTTGCACTCGACTCCTTCAGTTCTGCAGCCCGAATCAATTGATACGTTACTTGTGGCTTATGACACCTACGTTCGTGTAGATACAAGTCAAGCTTTGAATGCGAGCACACATGACACCTTAACGGTGCAGATCGCATCGCATATCCCACAAGACACTGCGTTCAAAACGCCCCTCCCGCCAGGAAACAACGGGACATTTGAGGCATCTTCCTATCCAAGGCTGTCTGCAAAAACATCCCTTCACCCCAACTTGCAACTTCAGGGATCACAGCGTGCTTTTGATCAGCTCTCTTCTCTGTTTAATCACTTGCACCTTCGGGGGAGTCAAGATGCCCTGCATATTTTCCATTTTGGAGATTCTCAAATTGAAGGCGATCGAGTCACGCGCTCCTTGCGCACTGCATGGCAAAAACGCTGGGGAGGCTATGGAATGGGGTACCTCGCTCCTAAGCCATTGGTAGCGCCGAACTCCATGACGCAAACAACGTCAGATGGGTGGGAGCGCCATGCTCGATTTGGCCGCAGAGATTCAACCATAGAACACCGACGATATGGAGTCCTCGCTTCTTTCGCGACCCATGCCCCTTCTTTGGAAACGGACGAAACACCCTGGATTCGATTGGAGCCCCGGAAACATGCAGGCCAAAATGAACGGCAAGTTCATTCCATCAAGATGCTGTTTGGACGAACCGATTCAAATGCTCGCATGACATGCCAAGTGGACTCGATGCTGTTGGGTCCGTTCCTCATTCCCGCAGACAGTACGGGATCAGAATTGATTGTTCCCATAGCTGCATTGACAGCCTCGAATGTTTTTAAATCGATTGAATTCAAGTTCGACGGCCCTATTCCTGAGGTTGATGCGATTGGAATGCTCCCCGATACAGGATTGGTTTTTCACAATGTTGCCATGCGCGGGTCATCAGGAACGCTGTTTCGACAATTGGACCGCACGCAATTTTCAGCGCAACTGAAATCACAGGATGTTGGAATGATTCTGCTTCAGTTTGGCGGAAATGCGGTCCCATACATTGCAGACACCGCCGCCGTCGAGCGCTATGGTGAGTGGTTCGCTTCTCAAATCAGACTGTTTCAAAAGACACTTCCAAATGCCGCCATCGTCGTTATTGGCCCTTCTGACATGGCCACCAAGGAGGAGCAACACATGGTCACGTATCCCATGCTTGTCCCTGTACGCAATGCGCTGCGACGAGCCGCTTTGAATGAAGATGTTCTTTATTGGGATGTTTTCGAGGTGATGGGTGGAGCGGGGTCCATGGCAGCGTGGGTGGCCTCTGAGCCATCTCTTGCTAGCTCTGACCATGTTCACTTCACACGTAGGGGCGCAAAAAAGATCGCATCGCTCCTCTTGCAGAGTTTGGATGCCGAATGGCTAGCCTGGAAACAATGGCACACTGAAAACACACCTGCATTGTCAGCGCCATGACTATTGGATGCCTATCCATTCTATGCGCACTGACCGGGGCATTCGAAACAGCCCCCATTTCGTTGCCCTCGGACTCCATCCCGTTGTCCTCGTCCCACACATGGCACTTACCTCCAGATTGCACACCGCTTGAAGCCGTTTGGCACACCATGGACTCAATGCAGTATGAAGGAGTCGGAACCCTTTCCTGCTTGTATATCGGTGGTTCGCATGTGCAATCAGGTTGGATCGGTCTCGGTTTAAGAAAACGATTTGAAGAGGCCTTTCCTATGAGCAATCAAGCCCGAGGGTGGATGCTCCCTTACCGCATGGCTCAAACAGATACTCCTACCCATTTCAGGACAGAGTCCTCTGGAGAATGGTCAGGAATGCGTTGCGTTCAAAGTCGATACAAAGGGCCCTTTGGAAGCACTGGCGTACGTGCACACACCGAAGACATCCAGGCCACATGGCAGCACGTTTCGCTTCGATCAGATTCTAGCTTACACGCAAGTAACACAATTGAAGTCTGGGGACAAGCGACAGGCTGTATCCCTCAATGGCTAGGGAGTGAAACGCTACTTCATAGCGATACCCTTGCGAACGGGAGCGGTTGGAGATTTCTATTTGACCAGGAGGTGGATACGGTTCGGTTCGGGATTGAACGTCTCGGGAAAAGCACGATTGCCTTCGATTTGTTCGCGACTGTTCACGTACCGACATCCCGAAAAAAAGCACAATTCACGCTCTATGAGTGGGGAAACAATGGAGCAAAAGTTTCGAGCGCGATGCGCTGCGAACGCTGGGAAACAGAATGGCCTGCTCTCAACTTGGACCTCATCTTCATTGGACTTGGAATCAACGACATTCATTCCGCCGGGAAAACTTGGAACGAAGAACGATTCGAGGTCGAATATGACGCCATGGTCCAGCGCATTCAACTTGCTGCGCCGCATGCGACACTGATTTTACTGAGCAACACCGACTCCATGCGAAAGGGCCAGTCCATGGCAAAACAAGCGCAGCGGATGCACGCAATCCAGCAGCAAATCGCTGTCCGACGTCAGTGCGTAACCTTCGATCTAGGGCGCGCTATGGGTTCACCGGGCTGCATTGAGGACTGGCATCAAAGAGGTTGGGCTCAACCCGATCTGATTCACTTCACGCCTCGAGGCTATGATGCATTGGCTGAAATCCTATTTTCATCTTGGATTGCTGCCCACAAATCGTGGCAAACGTCTTATCCTGTGCCATCTTCGCACGAACGATGATGGATTGGATTCTCTTTGACGCCAATGAACCGCTCACGTTCATGCGAGGAGCCTTTTGGGGCTTTTTCTTGTTCGTGTTGGCCGGTTTTGCGATTCTAGAAAAAAGAAGGGCCCTACGCAATGCCTTTTTGTTTGCAGTGAGCTTGTTCTTTTACTGGAAAACGAGCGGCTCCTTCGTCCTCATCCTTTTGTTTTCGACCGTTTCCGATTGGTGGATTGGACACCGAATCCATGCGTCCGATGGAGCGACCCGAAAAGCCTGGCTCGCTTGGAGCATCGCGATCAACTTGGTCATTCTCTTTTATTTCAAGTACGCCTATTTTCTCGCGGACAGTATCAGCCCGCTACTAGGAACGCATTGGAACCCCCAGCATGTTATTGGAGGGTTCGCCAATTCCTCGTTCGGAACAAGCTTCCGAGTGGATCGCATTTTACTTCCCGTTGGTATTTCGTTTTATACGTTTCAAACCATGTCATACGCGCTGGACGTATACCGAAACGATGTCAAACCCGTCAAAAGCTTGGTTGATTTCGGATTCTTTGTGTGCTTCTTTCCGCAACTTGTGGCGGGTCCCATTGTCAGAGCCAAGGATTTCATTCCTCAAATTCATCGCCCGTATGCACTGACTCACGCCGGTTTTGGAATGGCCCTATTCTGGATCCTCAATGGGCTGATCAAAAAGGTTTGGTTGGCAGACTATGTTGCTACCAACCTCGTCGACCGTGTTTTTGCCAATCCTGAAAGCTATTCTGGATTGGAGAATTTACTGGGACTCTATGGGTACAGCCTTCAAGTATATGGGGACTTTAGTGGCTATACCGATATGGCGATTGGGGTCGCATTGCTCATGGGATTTCATCTGCCTACCAATTTCAATTCCCCTTACAAAGCCCGCAACCTCGGAGAGTTTTGGAAGCGATGGCACATGAGCCTTTCGAGCTGGTTAAAAGATTATCTGTACATCCCCATGGGCGGTAATCGCAATGCCTCTGCGTTTACATGGATAAGCGGTGGAATCTTTTTACTCTTTCTCATCCTGCTCTCTCCTTCATTCGGATGGATTCTTGTCGGAAGCGGATTACTCTTGCTTTTTTTGGCTTTGGCATGGGCTTTCCCTGGAGTTCAGAAGAGCATCTCAACCAACATCAACTTGCTAATGACCATGATGATTGGAGGGTTGTGGCACGGTGCGAGCTGGAATTTTGTGCTGTGGGGAGCCCTCAATGGAGTCGGTCTGATTTTTTACAAATACTGGAAGCGCATCAGTCCATGGGAAATTAAAAATCGCTGGTGGAAGCACCTCATCGGCATCCTCCTGACCTTTCACTTCATCACCTTTACGCGCGTTTGGTTTCGAACGGGGTCTCAAACACGATGGGAGGACATCGGCAGTCCCCATGACTTGTGGCATGAGTGGTTTTCTGCAAACAGCATGCTCCATCAATTGACGCAAGGTTTCGGCGGAACACCGTTCTTCGATGTGATCTGGGGCTACCGAAGCGTGTTGGCCGTTATGGCCTTGGGATATGCCATTCACATGGTCCCTGAGTCTTGGAAAAAACCGTATCGAAACAGATTTAGCCAATCCCCCTTGTTCGTTCAATGGTTGATTGCTATCGGCGTTATCGGACTTGTCTGGGCTGGAACGAGTGCTGAAATGCAGCCGTTCATTTACTTCCAGTTTTGAGTCACATCAGCAGCTCAAACTCCTTTATTCAACCACCTCGACCTCCTGATATGCGCTACACGACTCAGTGTGGGCACATGAAGTGAGGAACACGACAAACGTCAGCACTCCTAAGAACACGACGATGGCTTGTTGAAGGCGGATGTGGTTGATTTTTTGAGAATACATGGTAGCTTCTTTGCTTCGATCTAAACAACGTCTAGATATCAAACTTAGTACATCCGAATCAAACTACCTTCGTACTTCATTCACACACCGTTCATTTACCCCATGCTTTTCCGAACGAAATCACTACTGATCATAACGTTGGCCTGCATGGTCAGCTTTCAACTTTTCTTTTTTTGGAACGAATTTTTAACAGACTGGACTCCGATGTGGATTCAAGCTATTGAAACGAGCATGGATGACGTACGCGGAGCGATCATGCTGATTCAGCTGTTTGGGATTGCCGTTCTATTTATCGACTATGTCACCCGATTCGATGAAATCAAACGCCAATTTTGGCAAGGTCTCGCGGTTGGAACCTGCATGATTGGATGGCTATTTCAAATCTTCGTCTATTTCTTAGACAGTGCCTATCTCGTCTAAATCAATCCCACTGGTATTGATAATCGCTCTCATTCAATTTTGAAGGAAGGCCTCGAAACAGCTCGAACCGCTGCTGTATAAAGCGAATAAACTCATACTGCGTCCAAGTCTGCAATAGCTCGTCTCCAGGATCACTGAATGCAATGAAGGCGTCAAACTCAGTTTGATTCAGTGAAATGATATCGTAGTCTACGTATTTGATGAACAACTCGCGCAACAGGTCATGCCTGCGATCGTCGTTTTCCATTTCCGCAACGAGACGCTTGCTGCGCTCATCACGATTCAAAGCTTCGTACAAAAATGTGATGGGGCTCGCAAAGGCGTCCACCTTGGATATGCGATAATCCTCTTCACTGTACCCCAATGCTTCAATGTCACGAAGAATCTCCCTCAATTCTCTAGGGGCCACCACTTCTGCAATCCCAACGGACACCTGTAGTCGACGTAAACGGACTTCCAAATCCCACTGCTTCCCTGACGAAGGGGCCATCTTCTCGACTGTGTGAAATCCAATCGCTCCAAATGCGAGCGTATCTCCGGGACAAACAGCCAGTAAAAAAGTTCCCAAATAATCGACAAACTGTCCTCCACCCATGCGTGATCGGTTCACGACCATCGCTACGGGAATGTGATGACCTGTCACATCAGTAACAGATCCTGAAACAACGATGAGGCTATCACATCGCTGTGATAGCGGATTTTCCTGTGAAAAAGTATGGAAACAAAAGAGGCATTGCGTAAAACTCCACAATAGGAGTCGCATAACTGTACTCGACATGTCCGCAATATACTCTTGGCATCGTGTTACCTTCGAATCATGGCGCAAAATGCGGGCCCAAAAAAATCCAACAAAGACGAGCGTTCGTCCTCCCTTCAAGCAAGGGAGCAGGCTAAGGCGAGAATTTCAAAAGCTCATCAGGCTCCCCATGCAATCAAACAATGGGCAGATGAAATCCAAAATGGCAGTCGAAAGGCCCTTGGACAAGCCATTACGCTTGCAGAAAGCAGTCTCGCAAAAGACCGAGATAGATTAGAAACACTGTTGGATCATGTGCAATCTCCCGAGCGAAGCCAGAAAAGTTGGCGCTTAGGAATCACGGGAGTCCCTGGCGTTGGAAAAAGCACCTTTATCGAATCGTTCGGAGCGGCATGGATTGACCAAGGTCATCGGGTTGCGGTCTTGGCTGTCGACCCTTCTAGTGAGCGTTCGAAAGGAAGCCTTCTCGGGGATCAAACGCGCATGGAAACCTTGACCAAAAATCCGAAGGCATTCATTCGCCCCAGTCCAACCGCTCAAACGTTGGGCGGAGTGGCTCGGGCGACCCATGAGTCGATCTTACTTTGCGAAGCCGCTGGGTTTGATCGAATTCTCGTTGAGACTGTTGGGGTTGGTCAATCTGAAACGGCCGTCCGTCAACTGACTGACGCCTTTATTTTACTGATGTTACCGGGTGCGGGAGATGATTTACAAGGGATTAAGCGGGGCATTATGGAAATGGCTGATTTGATTTTAGTCAATAAATGTGATGGCTCCGCTGCGCAGCAAGCAAAATTAGCGGCTTCTCAATACGCTCAGGCGGTCCATCTGTTTCCGCCGACTGAAGGTGGTCATACCGTTCATGCGCAAACCATCAGCGCCTTGGAACAAACGGGGATTTCTGAAACCTGTAACTCGATTCAAGACTTGATGCTTCTATGGAATTCAAATGGGTGGTTTGAAGGGCAGCGTTCTCAGCAATCCATCCGGCAATTCAATGACCATGTGCGTTCATTGCTCTTTGAAAATACGCAATTGTCTCCGCTTCAAACGGGCGCATGGGAACACTTGCAAACTCAGGTTCAACAGCAGCAAATTAGCGCATTTGCAGCGGCCCGAAAATGGATGAATACCCTAGCTTCGCAGACATGACGGGTTGGACGATCGGCTGGGCAGCACTTGGGTTCGTAACCATCGCGAGGGCGACGAAGGACGCCTATCCCTTCTTCATTCCTCGGGTACTGACTCTAACCAAAACACAGCATGTTTCCTGGCCTCATGTCTTAACTCACCCCACCACTCTGAGTGTATTTGGCTGGTGTCTTTGCGGCGCATTGCATGCCTTCCTAAAGGATGATATGTGGTCTATTTACCTCATGCCTCCTTTGGCCCTATTTGCATTTGCCTATCGCAGTCCGGTCATCAGTCCTGCAGTCGTTCAAAACAACGACTCCCCAGAATCCATTCATTCGCGTTTGATTCAGCTGCGTCTGCAACTGCAAAGACTGCATGAGAAAGAGCGGCTCAATGATCGCTTGGAGAAGGCCGAACAATCTCAAGCGGTATTGGATCGGTACGACCAAAGATTTCATGTGATCCTGCTGACCATTGAAAACCACTTGACTTTTGGAGACCATGGCCGCGCGGAACGTATTATCACCTTGTTTGCGCGACACTTAAGACACATTCTCTCTGAAGGATCCGTGCCTTTCCTCACACTGGAGACGACTATCGAGCACATTAAAACTCACCTGAGCCTCATGGAGCTGTTGACCGCGGGGCGGTTCCTCTGTGACGTGGACGATGGCATGCTCGAAGCCTCTCACTTGGCACGCTGTACCGAGAGTTTAAGAATCAGTCCATGGGTGGAATCCATGGTATGGCCCTTTTTCGAATGGGCTGAACGCAATCATCAGCCGATTGAACCGATGCAATTGCTCATCGACATGGAAGATGGCGAAATCCTTCTCACGTGCGCACATCCAAGTTTGGTGGATTCTCAGATTGCATGCTCCAAGCGCTTGAAGCTACTTGGCGATTATTCTGGAAAACAAGAGGAAATCAATTGGGAAAAAACGCTCAAGGTGGTTGCTTAAGACGTGCGTCACGGCATCTCTTTTAGCAATTCCTCGGTGGTGTATTCTGCTTGATCACCTGTGGTCATATTCCTCAAGGTCCAAACATTGGAGACACGCTCCTTCTCACCGCGCATTGCCACAAATTGAACGCCAATATCCGCCGCGTGTTTCAGTTGTTTTTTCAATTTGGCGGCATCGGGATACAACTCAGCATCCACCCCTGATTTGCGCAACGCTTGGAGCAATTGCAGCGCATCATCGACGCCTTCTGCATCCATTTGAACAATCATGACTTTGGATCCAACGCGTGATTCTTCAGGAAAGCACTCAAAATGTTCCAGGACATCATAAATCCGGTCAGCACCGAAACTGATGCCCACTCCACTCATTCCTTCCCAACCAAAAATTCCTGTCAAATCGGCGTAACGGCCTCCTCCACAGATGCTACCAACTGGAGCATTGTCCACGCGCACCTCAAAAATAGCTCCTGTGTAGTAGTCCAACCCACGAGCCAAAGCCGGATCAAATACCAGTTGGTCTGGATGAACTCCACAGTTTATCGCACGCTCAAAAAGAAGCTGCAGTTCAGCCCAAGCCTCGTGAGCCTCCTGATCTTCCTCCAGAAGCATTCCTTTTAGACCGTGCATTCGTGCTGAAAAAGAAGGTTCCTCAAGCAAGGCAAACAAAGCCGTAATCGACCCAACAACGGCATCCGAAAAGCCCCGTTCGCTCAACTCTTTGACGACCCCTTGGGTGCCAATCTTATCCCATTTATCCAAAGCAACGGTCAAATCACCCAACTGGTTCGACACCCCCCAACTTCTGCCCAAACCATTGAGCAATCGACGGTCATTGATTGCAATCCGGTATCCTGGTACTCCCAGCTCTTTTAACACCTCATCAAAGAGGAGCATCAAGTCCAACTCACACAAACAACTCTCTGAGCCAATGATGTCAGCATCGCACTGAGTGAATTCCTGATAACGGCCTTTCCCAGGACGATCGCCTCTCCAAACATTCTGCATCTGATACCGTCGAAACGGAAATTGCAGTTCATTTCGAGACATGACAACAAAACGCGCAAAAGGAACAGTCAAATCGTAGCGCAACGCTTTTTTAGAAATGCTCGGGATGAGTGCTTTGCTATCCTTAGACTGCAAGGCCTGGCCATCGGCCTTCGACAAAAAGTCGCCATTGTTGAGAATTCGAAAAATAAGTTGATCTCCCTCCTCCCCATATTTTCCCGTGAGGGTTGAGAGGTTCTCCATTGCAGGAGTTTCAATGGGCTGGAACCCATGCCGTTCGAACGCATTGCGCATGATGCTGAACATCCAATTGCGTCGCGCCATAACCGCTGGACCAAAATCCCGGGTTCCTTTTGGAATAGAAGGCTTGCTCATGGTTTACTTTGAACCTGAAAGGTCAACTATTTCTTCCGGCGGTATTGAATAAAAGCAACAACAGTCAAAATGGCCATGGCGAGAAATACGTATTGCATACTGTAGATTGTTTATGAGAGTGCTAAATTCGGAAATTGATGGGAACGAATGAAAAAGAGAATGCACTTTCCGGTCACCAAGGTGCTTTGTATGATGCTGCCTGGAATGCAACAACCCAAGAATGGGTGACAGCAGGGGGTGACGGGGTGGTTGCAAAGTGGCCGTTCCAAGATCCAAATGCGGGCCAAGCCGTCCTGCACCACGAAAAAGCGTTTTTTTGTGTCTGCGTGACCACTGATGGCTTGGTTGCGGGCACAGAAGATGGCGAGTTGTTTTTCTTCAACACATCTGAAGGGACAAAACGATGGACTGCGCACCGAGGAGGCGTTTTCTCCCTGTTACAGCACGAAAACGGCCGAATCTATTCGGGAGGAGGTGATGGGCGCATCTTGGAATGGACAAGCGGGCGATTGACTGGAGAGTGGTCACTTGCGAAACCCGTGAAAATTCGAACCTTGGTTGCTCAAGGCAGCAACATCTTTGTGGGTTCAAGCAATGGAGAGGGGCGCATTTGGAACCCGAATGAGTCGATGGACCTCGCTGTTGCCCCGGCCATGGGGTTCCATGAAGGCGGACTATACGCCGCCCTATTTTTAGATTCAAAAAATGTGTGGGTCACAGGCGGTCGCGACGGACATCTTCGCGTTTGGAACTCCGCGGGAGAGCCCGTGATGAACATCCCAGCGCATGAAGGCGCCATCTACAGATAAA
>Ga0206128_1000371_pt1 | contig 52195 bp, 60 predicted proteins | sample Helgoland_Spring_7_FD_148601 | JGI IMG/M metagenome (GOLD analysis project Ga0206128, IMG submission 148601) | Pelagic subsurface seawater microbial communities from Kabeltonne, Helgoland, North Sea - Helgoland_Spring_Bloom_20160426_1 | ecosystem: Environmental > Aquatic > Marine > Epipelagic ... | reverse complement strand
CGATGCTGTTGTGGTTAAAGCAAGTGCTCAGTTTGTGACACCAGATATTGGTGCTGCTACTGGCACAAGTTTAAGTGCAACAGGTACTGTTACTGCTGATGATACAATCACAGGTGGTAATATTGCAACTGGTGGAACAGTAAGTTCTACAGGTACAGCCACTGTAGGTAACGTTGCAACTGGTGGAACAATCAGTTCAACTGGCACAGCCACTGCTGGCAATTTAGTAACAGGCGGCACATTGAGTGTTACTGGAACTGCTACAGTTGGAAATGTTGACACAGCTGGAACAATTAGTGCTACAAGTTCTATCACAGGTGGAAGTGTTGCAACTGGCGGAACTGTAAGTGCAACTGGCACAATCACAGGTGGTAATATTGCAACTGGTGGAACAGTAAGTTCTACAGGTACAGCTACTTTGGGCAACGTTGAAACTGGCGGAACTGTAAGTGCAACTGGCACAATCACAGGTGGTAACGTTGCAACTGGTGGTACAGTGAGTGCTGTTGGCACAATCACAAGTGATGCTACAATCACAGGTGGTAATATTGCTACAAGCGGTACAGTAAGTTCAACAGGTACTGCCACATTGGGCAACGTTGAAACTGGTGGTACTGTAAGTGCTACAGGCACAATTACTGGTGGTAATATTGCAACTGGTGGTACAATGAGTTCTACAGGAACTGCCACTGCTGGTAACCTAGCAACTGGTGGTACAGTAAGTGCTACAGGTACAATCACAAGTGATGACACAATCACAGGTGGCAATGTTGCAACTGGCGGAACAGTGAGTGCTGTTGGCACAATCACAAGTGATGATACAATCACTGGTGGTAACTTGGCCACAGGTGGTACAGTAAGTGCAACTGGCACTATTACAAGTGCTGACACAATCACAGGTGGTAATGTTGCAACAGGCGGCACAGTAAGTGCAACTGGTACAATTACAAGTGATGACACAATCACAGGTGGCAACTTGGCAACAGGTGGTACTGTAAGTTCAACTGGAACTGCTACATTGGGCAACGTTGCAACTGGTGGAACAATCAGTTCAACTGGCACAGCTACTTTAGGTAATGTTGACACAGGCGGCACGGTTTCAGCAACTGGTACAATCACTGGTGGTAATGTTACAACTGCTGGTACATCTAGTTTGGGCAACATTGTTATCAGTGGCGACGACATTACTGATGTAGGCGGCGGAGTTGTTACAATTAACTCAGCTGCTGCTGATGTTGACTTTGCTATAAGTGGTGACACAACTGCTAACATATTCTTTGTTGATGCTGGAACAGAAACAATCAGTATTGGTAGTGCAACACAGACCACAGGTGCTGTATTGTCAATGAATGTTGCAACATCATTCTTGGCTCCAGTTGGTAACACAGCACAGCGCCCAACAGTTGGTGTAACAGGTATGTTGCGTTTCAACACTGCTCTCAACTCAATGGAAGTGTATGACAATGCTGCATGGACACCAGTTGGCCAGCAAGAGATTACAGTTATCACTGATGACCAGTTTGCTGGTGATGATGTTACTGTTGCCTTTACGCTAAGTGAAGAATCAACCACATCAGGTACAATTGTTGCAATCAACGGTATTCAACAGATTCCAACTACTGCTTACTCAGTATCTGGAACAACAATAACGTTTACTGAAGCTCCTGCTACAGGCGACGTGATTGACTGTCGTGTGTTGACAACAACAACCACTGTTACTCAAATTACTAACTCAGCACAAACTGCTGTTTTAGGAACTAGTCAAGCTGGTAATCCACAAGTCAACATCACTGGTGACTTTGTACCTACTACAACCAATGGTTCGCAAGACATCGGTAGTGTGACTAATCCGTTTGGAGCTATTTACGGTGTTGCTTCATCAGCTCAATACGCTGACTTGGCAGAGAACTATGCAGCTGACGCTGAATACGCTCCTGGTACAGTTGTGTCTTTTGGCGGTGATGCTGAAGTTACGTCAAGTACAGATGCTGACGCTCGCGTAGCTGGTGTTGTTAGTACAAACCCTGCTTACACAATGAATAGTGACTTGGTTGCTGATCATGTAGTTACTGTAGCATTTACTGGTCGTGTACCATGTAAAGTTACCGGAACTGTGCGCAAAGGTGATTTGATGGTATCTGCTGGAAATGGTTTGGCTCGCGCCGAAGCAAATCCTGCACCAGGAACAATCATTGGTAAAGCTCTTGCTAACCATGATGGTGGGAAAGGTACAATCGAAGTTGTAGTCGGACGCTTCTAAAAAGGTTTATATCAGCAGGCAACTGCTGGTATTACCTGACAAAGAATAGGACCTTCGGGTCCTATTCTTTTGGCTAAATATAGCTAACAAACTGGAAAACAAATGGGATTAACTAAACCTCGCGCATCACAAATTTTTGACATAGATTACAAACAAGCGACTCGTGTGATCACGGTTTCCAATGTGACATTGACCGGTGGCGCACCGTCTGTGGTCGACGGAGTTTCTCTAACAGCCGGCGATCGTGTTTTGGTAACAGGTCAAAGCACTGGCAGCGAAAATGGATTGTACGCAGTAGCAGTGGTTGGCGTAGGATCAGACGGTACATGGGTACGTACCAGCGACGGCAACGAAGATGGTGAAATACAAGCCGGCATGATTGTAATGGTCACCGAAGGTACCACTTATCACGACACTCAGTGGAAACTGACAACCGACGGCACAATTGACATAGGAACAACTGCTCTTGTGTTTGAATTGAATACAAGCGGCAACTCAATTACAAATGGCACAAGTAACATAACAGTTTTAAACAATGCCAATGTCAATGTCAATGTAACTGGTAGTCAAGTTGCGGCTTTTGCGTCAACTGGCACCTATGTAACAGGATTAGTAAGTGCGACTGGCAACATTACCACGGCAGGAACTGTAAATGCTGGTAGTATCAGTGCTACTGGTGCAAGTAACATTGGTGATATGAATGTTGCTGCCGCTTCCGCAATTGATTTCAATACAAGTGTTATTGGAAACATTGGAACGCCTGTTGCCGACACAGATGCTGCTACCAAGGCATATGTTGATGGCTCGCTAAGTACATCGGGATTTAGTATCAGTGACGGTGTTACAACGGAAACAATCGAAGCAAGCGACACCATTGTATTTGAAGGCGCCACAAACATAACTGTTTTAGTCAACCAAGTGTCTGGGACAGAAAGCAATGTTGCTGTTTCATTGAACGATGACGTTGTAATTGGCAACAGTTTAAGCGTAACAGGTAACGTAAGTGCAGGAAATGTTGATGGCACTAGAGCCAACTTTACTAACCTAGTAGGTACATTAGATACAGCCGCACAAACAAATATCACCAGTGTTGGTACATTGACCAGTGTTACTGCATCAGGTAATATTACAACCACTGGTGATATCAATATCAATGCCCGCCAAGGCTTATATTTACACGATAGCGATAGTTCACATTATGTTGCAATTGTACCACCAGCAACTGTTGCCGGTAATGTAACATTTGTATTACCTGGTGATGCAGGAACTTCTGATTATGTTTTGTCTACCAATGGAGCCGGCACACTTAGCTGGATAGAACAAAGTGGCGGCGGCAGCAGCGGAGCGTCATCGTTTCCAAACAGCACAGTTACTCCACTACCAAGTTCAGAAGGCAATTTTGATTTAAGTTATAACTATGCACAAACCACACAAGAAACACCATTTGAATCAGGCGGTACAGACGCATTTGGTGTTAGCCTTGGTGAAGTGTATAGCATGATGGACCCAGCCGGCGATATCCCAACGCCAACAGATTTGGGCATCCTTGCCTGATAAATAAGCATAACACTAGGAGAACAAGATGCCAACGGTATTACAATTTAGACGCGGAACTACTGCACAGAACAATTCATTTACAGGAAGTGCCGGTGAATTAAGTATTGATACAGATGTAGATAGTATTCGCGTACATGATGGTTCGACCGCAGGCGGTTTTGAAACAAACGCCAAACAAGCACAATATGCTGACGTTGCAGAACGTTACCGTGCAGATGCAGAATATGATCCGGGTACATTGTTGGTGTTTGGTGGCGATGCTGAAATTACCATTAGTAGTGAAAAACATAGTAAACGCATTGCCGGAATTGTTAGCACAGATCCTTACTGTGTTATGAATAGTCCTAAAGACGAACGCAATGATCCGACTTTTCCTGCAATGGCATTGTTAGGCCGTGTTCCTGCAAAAGTAATTGGCGAAATCCGCAAAGGCGATTTAATGGTTGCTAGTGACACTCCCGGTTATGCAGAAGCATGGCGAGATGAAAGCAACCCCCCATCAGGCAGTGTTGTTGGTAAAGCAGTAGAAGATAAAACTGACGCAAGCAAAGGCACAATCGAGATTTCAGTCGGCCGACTATGATCAGAGAACAATATCGAAGTGATTACGAAGGTGAATTTGTAATCACCGAAAGTAGATGGTCTGGCGGCAAAAAATCACAAAACAGAGAATGGGTTGAAAACCCAATTGAAAACCAACACATCAGCGGCCGAGCTGCTTGTATTGCCAGCGATGTTGACAAAGAACGATTTGACTACACACGCCTACAACGTCATAAAGGCGGGCTACTTGGCTCAAAAAAACTACAAACATACGGATTAGGGTCTATTACCAAAGAGATGCGGTTGGATTTTGCTGTCGAAACCAACAAAGAAATACTCAGTGATATATTAGAACGAACGTATTCAACTGACAATATTGTTTACAGTACAACAAGAAACTGTCTGATGAATCCAGGCGAGTTTTACTTGATACCATACAACACTGTTATGTCTTTAGAAGCACTCATATTATGGTTGGCAGCATTTGATGGTCATAAAGAAATCTTTATGATAGGATACAACAACGAAACACTAGGATTGACCAGTGAATGGATGTCACATGTAAACACAGTTATCAGCGTGTTTCCGTCAGTTAAATTTACGTTGGTTGGTGAAGAAACCATTATGCCAATAGAATGGCGTAAAAACGCCAATGTCAATTGTGTAGACCATCGAACTTTTGTTACGTATTGCGACGTTAGGTAATACTGTTTTCGATAGTAGACATTTTACCGCGTACAGCATCAAAGTTCACAGTTGACCATAAGCCCGGGTGCATGGGTCTAGGCCATGTTCCGCTGGCAATCCACGCCCATCCAACATGCTCTTCGTTTAACACAGGCGCAAATTCGTTGGCAACGCTGCAAAAAAATGTGTGATAAGAAAATCCTCCATCAGCACTTGTAAATTTTTCTATCGGAACCAACTTTAAATAGTCGGGCATTGAACCCAATTCTTCTTCGCACTCTCGAATCATTGCCGCCATCAGTGTTTCGTCTGATTCGACTTTGCCCCCGGGCAATCCCCAAGAATCTGGATGTCTTGTATCGTTGCGCAACAAATAAAGATACCGCTGTGTGCTGACGCTAAAAAACCAAACCCCAACTGCTGATTGTGTCATTATAGTACAATTCTCCATTGACCGCCTGGGTATAATCCTTGATAACTTTTAACCCAAGTAGCACCAGTCCACTTGTATTGTATTGCAGTGGTAATGTTTGTCACATATTGCAAATTGTCCGGACTTGATGCATTGTCGAATACCACTTGCCATTGCCCGTCGATGTATTCAACAATATCATTGGCTTTGGCAATCAATGGTTGTCCCAACGTACCTTCCCAATCGGCTGCATTACCTGTGTTGCTGCCCGTGGCCTCAGTTAACAAGTAACGTTGCCCAACAGCCGCAGCCGGTAACCCATTGCCAGGACCGCTACGTAATGGATCAATAACCGAACGCACTGGTGACAATGTGTTTTGTGGTTTTGTATCTTCGTCAATGGTAAACAACATAAAGCGATCGTCGCTTGGGTCGTATGCAACAGTACCAGCAACTTCGGTACCATCTTGTTGTTCTAAAAATACTTGACTGATACCAGGCCGCAATACACCATACGCACCCACTAAGCCTGTCCATAGCAAGTTGCTTGGTGGTGAGTCAGCAGGTGTTAAACTGGAATTTGGTTGGTCGACTACGGCCTGTGGGCGTAATGCTTGTAATTTATTACCGATCAACAATGTTTGATAATTCCAAGGAGTGATCACAACTCGTGTGCCCATCAACAAATCATTGTCTAGTACAGCATTGGATGCATCGCCATTGGCATCGTGTATGTTGTTAATAATGCGTTCGACAACACCCAGCTTCTTGACCTTGGCCGGACTTGTGATCCAAATTGGCAACGAGAATGTCAATGTTGCAACATCAATTGCATCGTCTGTGCCAACTGGTACTGATCTAGAAGTCCATTGCGAAGATTCCAACTGAACAACACTCAAACTGGTCCAGTCAATGTAATTGTCTGTGCTTTGTATTTCCAATGCAGGGTTAAACAACACTGCTATTTGTTCCAGCAATTGAAACTTTTGGTTTGTATTGGACGTCCATACATCCAGTTTCAATGTCAACTTGTACGGCACCGGCATCAATCGTTCAATTGTAAATGCATTGCCTTGTGTGGTTTCGTATGTTTGAGTGTTCTCATCGTATGTGCGTTGACGTACCGAAGTCTTGCTTACAAAATATGGTTCTTGCATCCGTGGACGATCGTAATCAAATCCTGAAATGTAAAATGACATCATTGGAACAGATGTCATGTAGTTTGCTGAATTATTTTGTATAATAGTTTGTACTTGACGACTTGAATCACCATAACGAATTGGCACACGAACCAATGTGTGTGCTGTGCCTTCTTCGTTGCGCCCGTATTCTACTTGAAAGTTTGAAAAAATTCTTGTGAACTGCAACAAGAAACGACGTATTTGTTCGTCGTAAAAGAAGTACGGATTAGTGTTTGCCCCTTCGGTTGCCATTTTGTTTATTACCCGCCGTTGTCTGCGTCTGGTTTGAGTATGTCACTCAAACTTTGACGACTTGGAATAGCACCACGATCGGTGGTTTGCACAGTTTCTCTATTGTTGACAAATCCTGCTCTTAGTGAAGAATTCTTGTATGTGGTTTCGTCGTAACCAGTTGCTGGTTCAAACACAGGTGCAGTACGCACACTGTCTTCAATTTTGATCCATGACCCGCCGTTGTAGCGGAACAAACGATTTGGAAAGTAATCCAAGCGCAATGCATAATCGCCAGCGGCTGGATTAGACGGAAATCCAACACCGGCTGTGATTGGCAAGCCATTGGGAGCAACGCCGTCGCCTGTTAGGTAACCAACTGTGTAACCATCTGCACGTGGTGTAGTGCCTTCACCGCCTTGTGTGCCATCCACTGTTGGGTTTGAATCATCAGCGGTGAGTCCTGCTTGAGCAGGTTGTCCATCTTCTGCGCTAGGAAGAATATAAAATTTGACAGTATCGTAACCTGTCAACGGAACTTCCGCTGCGGCTTGTGTTAATATTGCATCGTTGATTTGTAAATCTTTTGTGCGTGTGGAAGTTTTTCCACCAATTGTATCTGGAGTTTTTTCTGTCCAGTAGTCAGTGTTGGTGATAGGAGTTCCTGGAGGAACTTCTTTGCTGGCAGTATAATATTTGTCACCATTGTTGACAACAGTACCAGCAGGATATAAATTACCCGGATCCCAAATGTTGTTTGGCTCAAACGGTTGCTTGGTAATGCTGTTGTATTCTTGGGCATTGACCATTGGTGTGGCTTTGACACGCCACAAGTGTGGCAACCAAGTTTGGCTAAATCCTTCTGCGGAATATGATGCATCTTGAACCACATACCATTTAGGCAATGCTTTGACAATACTGGTATCCAATGGGTGATAATCTTTTAAATTCGGAACTTCAATTACGTCCCCGCTCATGAGTTTACGCCCGATGGTGTCAATCATGTCGTTGTAATGAAACGAGATGAATATAGTGTCGTTGTTTAAAAACAATCCAAATTGTGTAAGATCGAAATCAATGTCCGATACACGATAAACACCACGTTGAACATATACATCTGGATCATATTGTCGATCTCTGTTTTCTAACAATAATAAATCTTCGATAAACAAAGGATTTTGAGTATCATAAACGGGCAATGTAGCATCTGCATCGCCTGGATCACCTGTAGATGGTCCGATATATTTGTGAATATATATGTCAAGCCCGCCTACAGTATACATTTCGGATATAGTTCTATCCAAAAACTTGTAATCGGAGGTTTTATTTGGTCTATATAAACTTAAACGGGGCATAGTGTATTATTTAGCTATTCTTTTTGGTGCTTGACCAGAAAAACAACTTGTGCTATAATAACAGCATAATTAGCAGTTTGGAGAACCTTATGAATGCAACAGCCACCCGTGTCAAAGCACTAAACCCACGTAGCCCTGACACTAAATTTATGGGCCACGAACCCACATGGACAGTCCAACCCAGCACAGAAAGTCGAGTCGGGGCAGTGTCGTTGGCGTTTGCTTGGTACAATTACTTTTACAATAAAAAAGATGCTCGCGAGATGGTTGTTGCATATTTAGAGCACCACGGTCGTAAGGCAGATGTCAAACGTCTTCGTGGTGTAAGCGATGCTACTCTACGGTTGACCACTGCCTGGTTGTGTCGAATGAGCATGGTAGGACTGCAACTCACTGAGCACGAGCAAACACAACTCGACACAATGCTCAACGAAACACTTGGCTCAAAACAACAAGAAGTAGTTGTAGCAGATCCCAATGCGGCCACCATTGTCAAGATCACTATCCAAGATCGATTGCGAGAAAAACTAAGCGAGTGTGCTGGCGAACTAGAAGGCATGTTTGACGAGTTTATCGCAGATGGCGCTAAAATGAGTGCAAGTTACAAACCCATTGCCACAATTCGTGGCATGAATGTGGCACCACAGATGGTCAAAGACATTGCCGCTATTTGGCAAGAAAAACTTCCTGAGTTTGAACAAGCAGTGGCTGGCAAGGACAAAGAGCTCGGCGAAGCATACAGTCACCTTACCAAAATCCAATTGCGCAATGTGATTAAATTTTGCGAAACAGTGATCAATGACTGTGGTGCATATGTTCAAATCAAGAAAGTTGAACGCAAGCCGCGCCAAGCAAAAGTTGTTAGTCCTGAAAAACGTGCGGCCAAATTCAAGTACCAACTAGATTTTGCGGATCTCAAACTTAAAAGTTTGCCTGCTTCTAGTTTGGTGGACAAGAGCGAAGCCTGGTTGTACGACACTAAAAAGCGTAAACTTATTCACGTTGTAGCAGACTCGCATGTGGGGTCTTTTACTGTAAAAAGCAACAGTATTATTGGATTCTCAACAGTGGAAAGCCAGCAACGAACTGTGCGAAAACCTGCTGAAGTCATAAAAGCAATGAGTGCCGCAGGCAAACCGGCTGCCAGAAAGATTTATAAAGACCTAACAACTACAGAAACTGTGTTCAACGGACGTGGCACAGAGAACTTGATCATACTGAAATCTTGGTAAATAAGTAGGAACGGAGTTCCTACATGGCCATTGAAGTTGAAACAAGTCTTAACACATTAAAGCAAGATCTTATTGAATATGTTCGCCTACAGTTGGGTTCGCAGATTATTGATCTTGAACTTGATGCTGAACATTATGAAGCGGCTTATCAACGCACACTAGGTGTTTATCGCCAACGTGCTCAAAATGCGTACGAAGAAAGCTACAGCTATCTAGAGCTTGTGGATGGTGTCGCCATTTATGATTTGCCACAAGAAGTGATTCAAGTCAAGCAGATCTTCCGTAGAACATTTGGCAATTCACAAGGACCGTTTGCATCAAATTTTGATCCATTTGCTCAAGCGCAGATGAGTGTGTACTTGATGAACTTCAACGTATCGGGCGGACTTGCCACATACGATTTCTACAGTCAATATGTTGAATTGGCCGCAAGAATGTTTGGTGGCTACATGAACTTTACATGGAATCCTGTTACCAAAAAACTACAGTTGATTCGTGATCCAAATGGGTCCGGTGAAAATGTACTGTTATGGACATATAACCTAAAGCCTGAATTCAACTTGTTGCGTGATTTCCAAATATCACAATGGGTGCGTGACTACATGGTTGCCAACTGTAAAATGATCATTGGTGAAGCCCGCGAAAAGTTTGCATCAATTGCTGGTCCGCAAGGTGGCTCCACACTAAACGGTTCTGCAATGAAATCTGAAGCACAAACACAAATGGATGTGTTGGTCGACGATCTTAAAAACTATGTTGATGGGTCCGAACCGTTGTACTGGGTAATTGGATAATGAGAGCAAGCGAATTTATAACCGAACACAAGTTGGTCTGGGCACGTAAAAAAGGCAGCGGCGCACCTGTTATGAAATGGCGCTGTGCCAGTGGCCCACGCAAAGGCCGTGTAGTGCCTACAGCTTCTAAATGTGGTGATGCTCCGGACATAGCCGCAAAAGAACGCATGAAAAAAACTCGAGCCAAAACAAAAATCATACAGGCACGTAGAGCTTTTAGAGCTAAAAAAACAAAAAAAGTCAATCCAACAAGCCGGTTGGTAGGCCGTTTGAATAAAAAACGCTAGACAAACTGTTATAAAGCTGTTATACTATACGTATGGCAGACTTAATGATCGATCTTGAAGGACTTGGCACAGGTCCCGACACCACAATACTAACCATAGCCGCACAGAGTTTTGATCCTCTGGGCAACGGCTACAACGAACGCTTTTATTATGCTCGAATTGATCTTGAAAGTCAAGAAGCTCGTAGCATACAGCAAGACACAATAGACTGGTGGGCGAGCCAGCCTGCTGCCGCACGTGACGAAGCATTCAATGAAGCAGATCGTATTCCACTGGATCAAGCACTGGATGAACTTGGCAAAATAATATGGCAAAGCAAACGTATCTGGGCACAAGGTCCCACATACGATATGAACATACTGGAACACGCATACAAAAGCTACAGCAAGCCGTTGCCGTGGATGTTCTATGTGGTTCGTGACAGTAGAACTGTGTTTGGTTTATGGCCAGAGTTGCCAAAGCCTCCCACAAGTCACCATGCATTAGAAGATTGCCGCAGACAAATTGACATGTTGCAGTTGACATTAAGACATTTAAACGTAAAGGAACTTTCATGATCGTCGGTGTATGCGGTTTTATTGGCAGTGGCAAAGATACTGTTGCTGATTTTTTAACCAACAATTATAATTTTACACATGAATCGTTTGCTGGCAATCTCAAAGATGCAGTAGCACAAGTATTTGGGTGGCCCAGGGATATGCTAGAAGGCCGTACAGCCAAAGCAAGAGAATGGCGCGAACAAGTAGATCCTTGGTGGGCTGAACGTTTAAACATGCCCAATTTAACTCCTAGACTAATGCTACAACTATGGGGCACAGAAGTTTGCCGACGAGGATTTCATGACGATATATGGATTGCATCGTTAGAAAATAAACTACGTAATAGTCAAGATAAAGTTGTTGTCAGTGACTGTCGTTTCCCAAATGAAATTAAAGCAATTAAATCACAAGGCGGAATTGTAGTGCGTGTAGTGCGTGGCCCAGAACCCAGCTGGTTAGAACATGCTAAAAATTACATGGCAGGTAATCGTAATCCAAGATTTGCATTGGGCAAACGGCATTTAGATTTATCCAATATCCATGCCAGTGAATACTCCTGGATAAACACCGAGTTTGATGCAGTGCTGGACAACAATGGCACACTTGATGATTTGTATAACCAAGTCACAAGTCTGGTAACAAGTCCCCGGGCTGCCATGGTAAATCAGACTTTTTGATTTCAACAGTGCAATTTAAACATACAGTGCTTAAATTGTTTATGTTTGAATTGTGTAAGTTGCCGTTTAAATGGTACACCAGTAACTGAGCCGCATACTTTGATTTAAAGCCACATCTGTCACATGTGGCTTTTTTCTTATAGCCGGCTGCTTGCCACCGAGCCACTGCTGGCTTTATACGACGTTGTTTCTTGACACACGGATCACATCGTGTTCTGTAGTGTGCTATGTCGTCTCGGTAATAGTTGACAGCACACGGTCTTTGATTACAAGCAGTACAAATTGGTCTTTCCATGGTATATTTAGCATAAAAACCTTTGCCAAAGGGAAGCATAACAACGGTTTTTCTGTTTAGGTGCTAAATATTAGCAACTAGGAAAAGGACCAGACCATGGCATTAACATCACCAGGCGTAGAAGTAACGATTGTCGACGAGAGTCAATACATTCCTGCTGCTACCAATTCAGTACCATATATTTTGTTGTCAACAGCCCAAAACAAAGCCAGTGCAGCAGGCACAGGCGTAGCACCGGGAACATTGGCTGCAAATGCTAACAAAGTATATTTGATTACAAGTCAACGTGACTTAGCTGCCACATACGGTAATCCGTTCTTCTATAAAACAACTGCTGGTACCCCAATCAACGGTTATGAATTAAATGAATACGGTTTACTAGCTGCTTACTCTGCATTGGGTGCAAGTAACCGTGTGTATGTACAGCGTGTTGACATTGACTTAACACAGCTAACAGCCACATTAACTCGTCCAACAGGCTCGCCAAACAACAACACATACTGGTTAGACACCACCAACTCGCAATGGGGTATTTTTGAGTGGAACCAGACTACCGGTGCTTTTACAGTCAAAGCACCAATTGTGATCACAAGCACAACACAATTAGAAGTTGGCACTAGCGTTCCTTTACAAACAGTTGGCAGTATTGGCGACTATGCCATCACAGCAACCAGTACATTTAACCCAGGCTATTACAAGCGTGGCGGACCAACTTCTGCACAAACAAGCGAAACAGCATTGTCAGACCTGTACAATACATGGGTATTGGTTGGTAGCGATGATTGGAAAACATCTTGGCCCACAGTTGCAGGCACATTGGCTCCGGTATCGTTAACAGCAGGAAATACATTCACTGTAAACGATACATTAATTACAGTTCCTATTAGCCCTAACAACACAGTTGACGGTGTTGCTGATGCAATCAATGCAGCAGCAATTACTGGTGTATATGCTGCCACAATCGGTGGCAAACTGTACATGTATGCTGATAGTACTGCTACCAATGATGGTAGCACAGGCAATGGCGGCATTGTTTCTGTAGCAACTGGAACAGGCACACCGTTGACAACATTGGGTATCACTGCCGACGAGTACTATGCTCCTGCTTATTTGCCAGCACCAAGTTATAGTGCTCCACGTTGGGGTTCTACACAAACTCAACCGCATCCAACCGGAAGTGTATGGCAAAAGATTTCAGCAGTTAATTCTGGTGCTGCATTGTCAGTTAAAAAATACAATGCCACATTGGGATTGTTTGTGCAACAGGCTAGCCCATTGTATACATCAACCGCAGCCGCAATTTATGCCCTTGATCCAAGTGGTGGCGGAACCAGCATTGCTTCTGGAGCTACATACGGTCTTGTTGACACTTTAAATAATACCACCAGCGGCATTACTATTTTTGAACGATTTGCAACCGGTGCAACAGAAATTACTGGCGACGACGACACCCCCGGACCGTTTGTATCTGGTAATACATTCACAATAAGTGCTACACAACCTGGTACAGCAGCATTAACAACTGCTACTGCTGAATTGCTTGGAACCACAACAGCTGACTTTATTGCCGCAGTTAGTGCTGCCAACATTCCTTACGTTAGTGCTACAACCAACAGTGCAGGCGCAATTGTGTTTACACATTCAGTTGGCGGCGACATTCAATTAACTAATGTTGTCGGAACACCTGTTACTGCTGCTGGGTTCAATACAAGCGTGCGTGGCGTATCGACATTGTATGCTGCTGGTGTTGCAACCGGGTTAGTATTGAGTAACTGGGTCACTACTCCAACATTTACATATACTGCAAGCAATGATGCTCCAGATCAAGATCCATTAGACGGTACATTATGGTACTACAGTGCTGCTGATCAAGTTGACATCATGATTCAGGACAACGGTACATGGCAAGGTTATCAGAACGTGACAAACGATGTTCGTGGTTACGATTTGAGCAACACCAACGCTACCGGTCCTATTATCAGTGCTAGTGCACCAACTACACAAACTGACGAATCTGAGTCTCCATTGGTTTATGGCGATTTGTGGATTGACACAAGCGATTTAGAAAACTATCCAGTGCTAAGTCGTTGGGAAAGTGTAAGCGGAGTTGATCAATGGGTAGTGGTTGACAATGCTGATCAAACCACGCAAAGTGGTGTATTATTTGCTGATGCTCGTTGGGCATCAAACGGCACTACCGATCCAATTACAGGCGATTTCCCAACAATCACTAGTTTGCTAACAAGCAATTATTTAGATATCGATGCACCTGTACCTACATTATATCCACAAGGTATGTTGTTGTTCAACACACGTCGTTCAGGATTCAACGTCAAGAGTTACCAAGTAAATTACTTTAACGCTGACACATTCCCAGACGATACGTTGCCAACAGAAACCAATGCATGGGTAACTGCTAGTGGACTAAAAGCCAATGGTGCTGCCTACATGGGCCGTCAAGCACAACGTGCTTTGATTGTTGCGGCTATGAAGGCTGGCATTGATACCAACACTGATATCCGCGAAGAACAGCGTCAGTTCAACTTGATAGCAACACCTGCATATCCTGAATTGACACCCAACATGATTGCACTCAACAACGAACGCAACAACACAGCATTTGTCATTGGTGATACTCCGTTGCGATTGAACCCACAGGACGTGTTGACATGGGCCAGCAACAACAATGGACTAGGTTTAGACACTGCTGACGGCTTAATTGCTGCTGACACTTACATGGGCACATTCTACCCAAGTTGCCAAACAACTGATCTAAGTGGTAGTTCTGTAGTAACAGCACCAAGTCATATGATGATTAGAACAATCATCCGCAGTGACGAAGTATCGTTCCCGTGGTTTGCACCAGCAGGAACCCGTCGCGGCGTTGTTGACAATGCGCTGCAAATTGGATATATCAACGCAACCACTGGTGAATTTGAACCATTGGGTGTGCGCCAAGGACTGCGTGATGTGTTGTATGAAAATTCAATCAACCCAATCACGTTCATTCCTGGAGTTGGTATCACCAACTTTGGTAACAAGACAAGCACAACCACTACAAGTGCATTGGATCGCATCAACGTGGCACGATTGGTTGCGTTTATCCGTGGACGACTAGATGTAATTGGCAAGCAATACTTGTTTGAACCAAATGATCAGATCACTCGCAATCAGATCAAGAATGCCATCGACGGTTTGATGATTGACTTGGTTGCCAAACGTGCGCTGTACGATTACTTGGTTGTGTGCGACTTGACAAACAACACACCAGCTCGTATCGATCGCAATGAATTGTATGTCGATATTGCCATTGAGCCAGTTAAGGCAGTTGAATTTGTCTACATTCCAGTTCGCATCAAGAACACAGGAGAGATTGCTGCTGGGTAAGGAAAAGGGAGTGGCAACACTCCTTTTTCACCAGACTCGATTACCATAAATAACAGTATATAGGAGAACAACAAATGGCCGTATCATCACTAAGTAGAATGACAGTTCCTTTGGCCAGTGACCAAAGCGCTTCAACACAGGGCGTATTAATGCCCAAACTCAAATATCGCTTTAGAGTGTTATTTGAAAACTTTGGAGCCGCAAACAATGCTGCACCTGTGACAGAATTAACCAAGCAAGTGATCGACTTTACTCGTCCTTCAGTTGACTTTGCACAAATTGATATTCCAATTTACAACTCAACAATCAAAATGGCCGGCAAGCATACATGGGCTGACGTCACTTGTAACTTGCGAGACGATGCTGGTGCAAACGTACAAAAACTAGTTGGCGAACAACTACAAAAGCAATTGGACTTTATGGAAATGGCCAGTGCCAGTGCCGGTATTGACTACAAGTTTATTACCAAGTTCGAAGTTCTGGACGGCGGCAACGGCGCTGTGGAACCAATTGTTCTTGAATCATGGGAATTGTATGGTTGCTACTTAAAATCTGTAAACTATGGCGATGCCAATTATGGGTCAAGCGAAGCGATGACTGTTGCAATGACCATTACTTTTGACAATGCCAACCAAATCACTGGCGGCGGCGTTGGTACAGCAGGTACATTGGTTGGTAGAGCAGGAGACGTTGCTACTGGCGTAACTACAGGACTCTAATGAGTTTTGGACAAGACTTTCTTAAAGGTTTTATTGGTGACAACGGGTTAAGAGATTATACCCACGCCAGTAAAACCTTTCGCACGAACGGCTACGAACTTGCTCCTAAACTCAAGTTCCTTTTTCACACTTACTTTAATTTAAATACAAAAATTCCTGGTGTGCAACAAATGATGAGCAACGGAGATGTTGCCAGTATGGGCTTGTCAGTTAAAACAATTGATCTTCCCAGTTATCAACTTGAAGTTGAAACTTTGAACCAATATAATCGTAAACGTCTAGTACAGACCAAAATCAATTATCAGCCTGTGCAAATAACGTTTAACGATGACGGCGGCGATTTAATTCGCAACTTGTGGTACAATTACTTCAATTACTATTACAAAGACCCTGTTAACCAATACGAAGGCGTGCCCAACACCAACGGCACCAGCGGAAACCTACAGACAACTCAAACTGGATTCAGTTACAATACCAGCGACACTTACAGCACTACTCGTGTTGTAAACGATTGGGGTTTCGCAGGAGAGTCGTACAGCGACGGCAACGCGAGAGCTGACGCGAGAGCTGATGGAAAACCTGCGTTCTTTAACGATATCAAAATCTACGGCTTGAATCAACACAAGTTTGCTGCCTACGTGTTGATCAATCCAATGATCACAGACTGGCGCCATGACACATATGATTATGCACAAGGCACCGGCACAATGACACATACTGTTACAATACGTTACGAAACTGTAAAATATTATTCTGGTGCAATTGGCGCAAGCCGTCCTGACACCAATGTGGTTGGGTTTGGCGATCCCAATCGTTACGATCAAATTAGAAGTTCATTGGCACGTGAAGGTAGCCAAGCCACTGTGCTGGGTCAAGGCGGCTTGTTGGATGCTGGCGTTGGCATCATGGATGATATACAAGCATTGGCATCCGGCCAAGGAAGCCTAGCCAATGTGTTGGGTGGCGTACAAAAAGCTCTTAATGTTCAGGGTGTACTGAAAAATAATTCTATTGGTGATCTTATCAGAAATGATTCCAAAACAGCACAACAGGACATACTACGCAACGGGTTACCTGGCGCACTAAGAAACGCTACCAATTCTGCAAATAGTCAATTCTTTCCCAAGGCACCAAAATGAGCACAATCAACGATCCTAATTATAACGTAGACCTTACAGTTCGTGTGTTTGACGACTTTTACGGGTTTGAATCTGTTGTGCCTGTGAATGAGTGGGATGCAGTGCTTTCATATTTTGAATCAATCTACACCACAAAATCAGCAGCCAAAAATTTCACAACAGCCATATTTAGAGTTGCAAATCAACAAGGCATATCTGCTATGACTTTGTTGCAACAAATACAAACGTCAACTGGTCCTGCTGAATTAGATATAACTATTGCTTACTATCTCAACAACTTGCGTAGCAATAGTACATTGCTGGGTGTGTCACAACCTGTGCAACCCAACTACTATGCGGCGCGAAATGTTAGAGCATGAGCAAGTTTGCACAAGGTCCGTACACAGTTAAAAACACTGCCAAGTATGTGGGCAACGGTGTTCCGCGTTACAGATCAGGCTGGGAGTTGGCATTTATGCGATTCCTTGACAACAACGATAATGTGATGCAATGGGCCAGTGAATCAATACAAATACCTTATCGCAATCCCGTCACAGGAAAACAAAGCATCTATGTTCCAGACTTTTTGATAACTTACAAAACACGCCAGAACACACTGATTGCCGAACTGATTGAAATAAAACCCAAAAAGCAAAGTGTCATTGAAAGTAAGATGAGCAATCGAGATCGTATGGTTGTGGCAATCAACTATGCCAAATGGGATCAAGCTACCAAATGGTGCAAGCGCAACGGATTAAAGTTTAGAGTTATCACAGAAGAAGACATGTTCCACCAAGGTGGAAAATAAGCCACGCAACACTGTTAATACGGTAAATACGGTATGACTAGAAAATTAGAAGAACTGTTTGATTTGCCGTCAACCACTGCTGACTCTGAGGAAACTGTGCCTGATGTTGCTACTGCACAGTACGCTATAACAGAGATCGACAGTGCCATTGACAAGATTGACGCAGCCTTACCTGGTGTGCGTGGATTAGAATCAAGCGATGACGAAATGGATCAACTGGCAACCAAAGCTACTGAAACATTTGATGATTTGATGGATCTTGGCATGCAGGTTGACAGTCGTTATGCCAGTGAAATATTTGCAGTAGCAGGCGCTATGCTTGGACATGCACTCACTGCCAAAACTGCCAAGATGAACAAAAAGTTAAAAATGATTCAGTTGCAGATGCAAAAAGCCAAACTGGATCTTGACAAAGAAAAACTCAGTGGTAAAAACGATGATGACACTGAAACTATCGAGACTGCCGAAGGGCAAGTACTGAGTCGCAATGATCTACTTGAACGTCTACTTGGCGCAAGAGATCAAAAGAATAAACAAGCATAAATATCGTATAGGGATTAATTATGAAACATTTCAGAGAATATTTGTCAGAAAACGAAAGAGTATACAACTACCGTATTAAAATTGCGGGCGATACTCCCAAAGACTTGGTCAAGGCGCTTGAAGAAAAACTTCAACAGTTTGACGTTGTCAAGATTTCTACACCAAAAACCACGCCTGTAATGGCCAAACTAGCAGACTTTCCAGCGTTCGACAATGAAAGTTGCACACACATGGATGTAGAGTTCCGTTATCCTGCTATTGAACCACAAATTCAACAAATAGCACAGTTGTTGGGCCTTGATCCAAATCGTGTACGTATGTTGACTGTGCCGTACGAAAACAGCAACGACAAACTGACTGCTGACATTGAAGAACAAAACAAGGATTTGTTGACATCTCCTTATCCTGCTCCTGATGCTGAACAAAAAGCCTTGTACAAAGACTATGCAGCCGCACCAGAAGATCATGCAGTATTGAAAAATACCTATCGCAGTGCATTCACAGTGGCCGGTGGTAAAACCCCTCCTGCTGTCACTACCAACAGTTTACCAATGGGCGACACTAGTCCTATGACAAACGTTAAGCGTCCAGCAAAGCCAGCAACTGGCTACAACCCAAGAGGATAATACAATGAGCTTTTTTTACAACCTAAACAAAACACTAGCATCAATTTCTAGTAAAGACAAAGTCACTACACAAGCAACTGAAAGTGTTCAGCAAAGCGAGTTAAAAACTATTCTTGAGTCTAGTTACAGTGCTGTGCGTAACAAAACAGAAGAAGGCAACGAATTTTCAGGCAAGTTGGCCAACGCCAAGTCTCAGCACAAAGATTCATTTGATGTTGACGGCAAAACATATCCTGTTAAAGAAGAAGGTATGTCTGCCAAAGAAAAATCATTTGCTGCCTTGGCAGACCCCAAAGACAAAATCACTTTTGCTGACAAAATTGCCGGCGCAAAGAAAGAAGTAGATGAAATGTTGGGCGATGTTGCTGCTGATGCTATGAAAAATGCCATTGGCAAGATCCGCGAAATTGAAAACGACGATGTCGAAGAAGGCTTTGACGACATGCAAAAAGATGTCAAAAAACGCATGGGCGACATGAGTAAAATGAAACCAGGCGACAAGATGGCCGGTCACAAACACGACATTGAAAAGACCACAACAGGCATCAAAGCTACACGCCGTACTGACCCAGATGGTATCAGTACCAGTGTAGACGACAAAGATGCCGATGGCGAAAAGCGCGGACGTGGACGTCCCAAAGGCACTGGCGTTAAGATGGGCGCCAAAGGACCATCGGGCAAGAGCAAGTTGATGACTCGTGAAAACGACGAGTATGATGACGAAGCAGGAATGGCCAAGCAAGATTTAGCACAAGCCAAAGATGCAGCCGAAGAGTTGCGCAGTATTTTAGCGTCTGATGAGAATTTGCCAGAATGGGTACAAGCTAAGATTACCAAGGCTGTTGACTATCTAGACACAGCCCGTGATTACATCAAGTCTGAAAAAGACGGTGAAGAAGAACTAGACGAAAAGAAAGATGTCAAGCGTGACAACAAGGCCGAGAAAGACGGCAAAAAAGTCACCAAAGACATTGAGTATGACGAAAAGAAAAAAGATGGTATCCACGGCAAGAAGCGTGATGCCGAAGACGACAAAGCAGAAAAAGCCGGCAAGGAAGTGGCCAAAGATGTAGAGTATGACCAAAGCAACGAAAGCGAAGAAAAGCCTAAAAAAGCCAAAGGTGGTATTGACTTCGGTGGCAGTGTTTATGAAAACTTAGATGCACAACTTGAAGGTTTGATCACCGAAGGTATGAATGTCACAATCAACATGACAACTGATGACAATGGCCAGGATCGTAAAACTGTCACAGTCACTGCCGAAGATGACGATGCTGTTAGTCTAGTAGAATTGTTACGCAATGCAGGCATGGGCAACAGTGCACCAGAGTCATGCTCAACATGCGGCGAAAGCACTTGTGAATGCGAAATGGTTGATGAGAACAGCCCAAACTGGCCCACTGACCAAACAACAAGTGATGACGCACTACAGTATGCAGGCGGATTAAACAAGCCCAAGAGCACTGGACAAACAACTACACCTGTTATTGCAAGCCAATTGCGTAGACAAGCCAGTATGGAAGAAAGTGTAAAACTCGAGCGCAGTTTGTTTGACTTGTACAAAGACTTTACAAAGTAAAAGGAAAAGAAAATGGCAACTCAAGTAATCAACGCAGCAGGCAATGTATTATGGACCGCTGACAAAGCAGAAATTTCTGCCAACAGTGCCGATGTTACATTTCAAATTGGTGTAACAGAAATTGGCAACACTGCCAACGTCACTGGTAACTTGTATGCCAACGCAGTATCTGTCCCAAACGGCAGTAGTATACAAACATATGTCGGCGTAGGGAATAAACTCACCATTGCCGGCACCAATGTCACTGCTGTGGCATTAGGAACACAAAGTTCTGCTCAAGCTGGTATTTTGACAGGTCCGAGTTACGTTGCTCCGTAATAAAATTTTATGAGATCCAAAGAGTTCATAACTGAAAAAAACGCCAATGGCAAGTTGGGCAATCGTCGCCAACTGTCTACTCGCGGCCTGCACACGTTCAAAAACGGTGGAAAGGGAAATACCATTTATGCACTCAATCGTGTGATGATGGCAGTAGCGCAAACAGATGGGATAACCATGCCTGAACTTGACAGCGAAAGCTGGATTGGTACTTCAGCATTGGCAGCACCGTATTCAGAAGAAGAACACGAGATGTTGAAAATGGCATATCGTGCAGTGGGAGTAGACAGCACAGACCTAAATCATAACGACCTAGATTCAGAAGAATTAGAAAGCACAAACAAACAAAGCCCGGTCAAAGCATTCAAAGGATACCCTAGATAATGTCTATAATTGGACCAACAAGTTACTCACATCAATTTCCTAATTATCAATTAGGTGATTTAACTCAAGCCATGGATTACAATGAGGCCGGACAGCCTATTATTCGAACCTCGGGTGATACATTTAGCTGGGCAATTAACATAAGTGCAGGAAATGTTGATGGTGTAAGCTATATTGAAAAATTTGGTATGAACACCGATGTTGATGCTAATAAAGAGACTATTTGGGACGCTGGCGGTATTTATACATACATTAGTACTGCTGAAACTGTAGCAGTAACCAGTAGCAATACCGGAGCTGATAATGCCACAGGCACAGGTGCAAGAACAGTTGAAGTACAAGGACTTAATAGTGCATATGCAGTTGTTACAGAAACACTAACTGTAGGCGGAAGTACAGGAACACAAGCGTTTTTGCGTGTGTTTAGAGCAAAGGTTATCACTGCAGGATCAAGTGGAGTGAATGAAGGCACAATAAGCATTACCAGTAGCTCAACTACAACTAAATTAGCAGAAATTGGTGTTGACGGCTCAGGTGCAACCGCTGCCGGACGTGGACAAACATTCATGGCAATGTACACAATACCAGCAGGCAAAACTGGATATTTAACACAGTGGACAGTTGGTGCTGGCAAGCAAAATACAGACGCAGTAGCGTTTATATTATCACGTGATGCCAGTATAACTGATTCCGCATTTAATTCTAAAGATATTGTCACAGTTAGTGCCACAACATTTGCTAAAGGTTATACAATTCCGCTACAGTTTACAGAAAAAACTGACATAGAAGTTCGTGCATACTCAACCACCAACAATAGTTTAGTCAGTAGTACATTTAACCTTATCTTATACGATAATCTTTCCTGAGTCTAGTACAGTAATATGTTCAGTTTTGATGTTGAAAATATAACAAAGGGTATTGGAGTAGTCACAGCTACACTTGCTATGGTGGGCGGTGGATACACCTTTTTAGACAGGTTTGAAGATAAAAGTATTCTTACTTGGGCGCCTGAACATTTTGTTATTGCACCATATGAGGGCGATTACAAAGTAACAGTTGCAAGAGAGAAACATAGAGATGACTGCACAGTCACAGACTTTACATTAACTGTAAGGGATAGTGAAGATATCGTCCATCAAGCATCAAGTAGTATTGGTAAATTTATGGGCCCGGCAAGTGATACTGTTGATACGTTTGCTTTTAAAATGACAATAGAAAACACCCAAACGATAGCATCAGGCACGGCGACACTGATTGCATATATTGATTATGCCTGTCCAGAAGGTAATGTTGCAGTAACATATCCAGATCACGAAAACTTGAGGTTTGAAATTAAAGAGAGTCCATAGGGCTCTTTTTTTGTGTATACACCAATACTCATATAAGGAATCAACATGTACGAATATAGAGCACACATAATAAAAATTGTAGATGGTGACACAGTTGATGTTGACATTGATCTGGGATTTGGCATAGTACTAAGCAACGAACGAGTAAGAATCAACGGCATCGATACTCCTGAATCAAGAACAAGAGACAAACAAGAAAAGAAATTTGGCCTGGCTGCAAAAGCAAGGCTTAAATCATTGCTGGGAAAAACTTGCACACTCAAAACACAAATAAACAAAAATGGTGAAGACATGAAAGGCAAGTTTGGTCGTATCTTGGGCGACTTTGATGTGTATGATGCCGCCACCGACAGTTGGAGACCAGTCACTGCTGTATTGATCGACGAAGGACATGCAGTTGCCTATCACGGACAAGCCAAAGCAGATGTACAACAAGCGCACATGGCCAACAGAGTCAGACTGCTTAAAGAAGGTGTTGTAAAATAACCAAACCATAAATATCTTTATGATAGACGACCACTATGTAGAGATATTTAGAAACTTGGCAGACGAAGCAGAAAAAAGAACCGGGTACGAAATACCTGTGTTGCTGTCACAGTACACAATCATGATGCTGGCAGACCACATGCGTAAAACGCAATGGTACCCTGATCCCAGTTTTACAGAAAACTATCTACAAGTAAACAACAGTCGCAGTGCCAAAGAATTGGCAGACGAATGCTTGTTTATATCTGGTGTGTTTCCTGAATACGCAGTTCGCAACGGCGTCACACTGACCTACTATCACACGCTCGGTGAAGCATGTTACAGCAGAGCCGCAATTGATTTAAACAAAGAACTGTTTCAAAATCTCAGCAATTACTTTGTGGAAGTGTCTACATGGACACGCAATGTTGTACACAACGCCATAAATCTTTATTGATACCGTTGCTGTTTTTGGCATAAATTAGTGTATGGATAATTTCTTTTGTGCTGCTCCTTGGCGTGGCCTACACATCAACCCCCGTGGTGATGTCAAAACATGCTGCGCCGGCAACCCCAACATGCTGGGCAACTTGAACTCACTGAGAATTGAACAAATACTCAACAGTGACCTGATGGCAGAAATCCGTCAAGAATTATCCCAAGGACGAGCACACGAATACTGTAGCAACTGTGTCAAAGCCGAACGTTTTGGTGCAGAATCAGAACGTGCATGGCACAACAATGTCAATTCCAATTTTGATTATGCCACAGCAGGTGATCAATATCACTATCCTGTGATTGTAGATGTAAGATGGAACACCACTTGCAATCTCAGTTGTAACTACTGCGGAGATTTTTGCAGTTCCAAGTGGGCTGCCATCAAAGGCATACCAGTCAAGTCAGGTGCTAGACCCTATTATGACCAAGTATGTGATTTTATAGAGCAACATCAAGATGCCATACACGAAGTTGCACTAGTAGGTGGCGAGCCGCTGATGCTGCCAGAAAACAGCAGACTGTTAGACGTAATACCAAAAGATGCAATTGTTACTTTAATAACCAACTTGTCAGTGGATCTTGAAAACAATAAAATATTTCAAAAATTAGCAACACGAAACAAAGTTGGCTGGAGTATGAGCTTTGACAATGTGGGCAATCAACTTGAATATGTGCGTCACGGTGCCGCATGGGACAAAATCAAACACAACTTTGCTCTTATTAAAGATTTAATGACCACACAAGGGCAGTGGGGCGGCATACATGCTGTGTACAACATGTACAATGCCACTAGAATTTGCGAACTGCGGGAGTTTGCAGAAGAAACAGGTACGTCGGTGTTATGGCAAAATTTATTCCAACCTGTATACTTAGATCCTTTCTTGCACGGACCCAAAGTTGCTGCCCTTGCTGCTGCCGAAATAGAAAAATTTTATGCAATGGACATTGCAACACCTGCGGAAAAACAGTTTTTTGATCAAGCATTATACAGATATCGTGCGGTTACATCTACAACTGATGACATTACAGAACAATTTAAAAATCACATTCAAGAAATTGAAACAAAATATCACCCAGATAGTCTGGGCAAATTTGCCAAATTATGGCCGGAGTTAGATAAAATTTATGTCTAAAAGTTTAGAAGGTGTACTGATCAAAGCACCGCACAAGCGGCAATCATTTACAGAAGCAGAAATGATGGAGTTTATGGATTGCGCTGATCCTGTGTCAGGACCGGCCTATTTCCTTGATCACTTTTTCCATATACAGCATCCTACCCAAGGAAAAATGTTGTATCATCCTTTTGAATATCAAGAACGATTGGTTGACGTTTATCACAATTATCGTTTCAGTATATCGATGATGCCGCGGCAAACAGGCAAATCAACATCGGCCGCAGGCTACTTGTTATGGTATGCTATGTTTGTACCTGACAGTACTATTCTTATTGCTGCACACAAATTCACAGGTGCTCAAGAAATTATGACACGCATTCGCTTTGCATACGAACTGTGTCCCGATCATATTAGAGCAGGAGTTACCACTTATAACAAAGGCAGTATAGACTTTGAAAACGGATCACGCATTGTGTCGGCTACTACAACAGAAACAACTGGTCGAGGCATGAGTATATCACTTCTATACGCCGACGAATTTGCATTTGTTCGACCTACTATTGCCAAAGAGTTCTGGACTGCTATCAGCCCCACGTTGGCCACAGGTGGTAAAGCCATTATCACAAGTACACCAAATTCAGATGAAGATCAGTTTGCATTGCTATGGAAAAGTGCGTTAAAGTGCGAAGATGAATATGGTAATCCAACACCGTTGGGCATAAACGGATTCAAAGCATTTCGTAGTTATTGGCAGGAACACCCGGATCGCGGCGAAGAGTGGGGCGCCAGTATGGAAGCTCAGTTGGGAACTGATCGTTTCAGACGAGAAATTGGATGTGAATTCATCATCAACGATGAAACACTTATTGCTCCTGCTATACTTGTCGAATTGCAAGGACAACAAGAACCGTTGTTTAGAACCGGGCAAGTACGTTGGTACAAACGGCCCGAGCCAGGAAAGATTTATATTGTGGCATTGGATCCCAGTTTGGGCACAGGCGGCGACCCGGCAGCTATACAGGTGTTTGAAGCCAACACAACTACCCAAGTGGCTGAATGGCGTCATAACAAAACCACAATTCCGGAACAGGTACGCATATTGGCCGATATTTGCAAGTACATAAATGAAACTGTCAAAGATTCCAAGAGCATTTACTACAGCATAGAAAACAACACAATTGGTGAAGCCGCACTTATTTCTGTTGCTGAATACGGAGAAGAAAAAATCGAAGGGTATTTTTTAAGTGACAACTCTGTTGCAGGCGGTGCAAAGCGTATAAGAAAAGGATTCAACACCACAAACAAAAGCAAGCTGTCTGCTTGCAGCAAGTTAAAAATTCTAATAGAATCTAAAAAAATGGTGATTAATAGTGCGCCATTGGTTTCAGAGTTAAAAACATTTGTAGCACACGGCACAAGCTATGCTGCCAAACCAGGAGAAACAGACGACTTGGTCATGAGCACAATACTTGCTATCCGTATGATGGTAATGTTACAAAACTATCATACTGAAATGGACTCGCAAATGCGTGATTTTAGTGACAGCATGGTGGAGCCAATGCCGTTCTTTGCAACATTTCGCTAATGCTAAAACTTTAATAAATATAATACTATGGCACAAAATACTTCAGGAAAACAACTCGCGGACCTTTTGGTCTCTCGCGGCTACGAACCAGAAATGCTGGACAGGCTTGGCAAGGCAGCGGCATCAGCGGAAGACGCTGAAATTTTTAGTTTCGATTTCGTCACATCAAACGATACTAACCACGGCACAGTGGTTGTCATGCTAGGCGCTGACAACGACTTAGAAGTATTCAGCGGCGACAATGTTGGCCGCGGCATGGACAGTGCAGACAAAACAGAATGGTATGAATTTCAGCATCAGTTGAAGAACTTTGCCACAAAGAATTTTATGACGTTTGGTAGTCAAAACATCAACAAACTCAAGTACAGTATGCAAGGGCAAGCAGCTCTCAAAGAAGGGTTATTTGAAAGTTGGAATGGTACAAAAAATGTCAGTTACAACGGCGGCCCAGATTCGGTTCGGCTAATGATCAAACACAAGCGACCAATGGGTGTCAACGAAGCACGTTTCCGACAAGTTGAAAGTTTATTTGTAGAAACAGCTGAAGAAAAACGCTACAAGTTGCCATTCCGTAATTTATCAGGTGGTCGTGCCATGGTAGAGCATGTGCGCCAAGGCGGCAAGCCGTACGACATGCGTGGGGCACACATTGTCAACATGGTTGAAGAAATCAATGTTCTAAGCCGTTTCCGCAGAGCCAGTAAAGGACAAGTGTTCGAAGGCGAAACTGCCAATTTGGTAAACGAAACCAACGCTTATTATGAAACAATGAGCCGAACACTCAAAGGACTAGCATCGGGACGCGGATACAGCAAGTATTTTGAATCTTGGAATCCTGCTGATATAACAGGACAAGATGTAATTATTGAAGACATCAAAACATTATTCGTTCAAGAAACCATTGATTCACGAATTGAACAGGCCTTACCAATCTTGGCCCGCATACAACAACAAGGAACCGTTATGAAAGAAGCAAACATATTTGAAGCCTGGGCAGACCGCCTGATGGAAGGAACATGGACAATTCCAAATACTCCAGAACAACAACAAGAATTAATTGCGTTGTTGTCAAAAGAATTGCCAGTTGGTGCCGATGCAGTCAATGCAACAGAACAGTTGTATAGCTTGTTCGGAGACGACGTATTGTTTGACCAATTGCATGAGTTGGCTGATGCTGATGCCGATGCAGATGCTCGCGAAATTGTTATTGCACGCCTTAAAGAGTTTGCACAGCAAGACCCCAGTATTGCCGAAATCATCACTGCTTTAGAAACTCCAGCAATCGAAGCCGAGCCAGAAGCAGTACAAGAAGGCGAAGTAAAAAGAATGTTGTGGGATCGGGCAGAAAATATGCAACGTGCTGAATTTATTGCCAGTGCTGCTGAAATAGGAATGGAAGAAGCCGAAGCATTTGAATTTTGGAACTCTGTCAATGGCGAAGATGACGTTTACAACGACAGTGGACTAACATTTGATGATTCTGAATTTGAAGAACCAGATGATTCAGTTGAACGCATGATGGAATTGTCCGGAATGACACGTCACTCAGTCGATGGCGGTATGGACAATGACATACTTCAAGACGGTAGTTTCAACACTGATGGCAGCTATAACACATCAGATGACGAAGCAAACGAATTTGATGATGTAGAGTTCGATGATGGTGCTGCCATGTATGACGACGATGTTGACGAAGGCGACAACACTTACAGACCCAGCGGCGAAGAAATTGCCGGACCAGAAAAGAAAACCATTGGCGATAAGATCAAAGGCTTTGCCAAAGATATGGGCAACAAAGTTGCTCCCGATGATGAAACATTGTTAAAAGACCTACAGAACAAAGCAGACGGCTTAGACGAAGCAAGCTGGATCAATGGTCGTAAACAAGACGACAAAGAACTAGTTTGGAAACAAACCAGTATGAGCTACGAAGAAGCATGCAAGAAGTACGGTAAAGAAAATTGCAAACTTGGTGGTAAGAACCGACGTGGTGATGACACAGTTGAAGTAAAAGTTCCATTGGTAGCCGAAAGCGAGTACTCTGCTGTAAGTGGTCAATACGGACACTCTGGTAAAATGCAAGAGTTTGGCAAAGTCGAAGACGATGTAATGTCAAGACTCAAACAGTTGTCTGGATTGATAAAGACAATGTAAATTAGTCATTTGAACAAATGCGTCATAAATATCATTGACGCTAGCAACAAAAGCGTGTACACTACTTGTGTGACACGCTTTTTTATTAGCATCACAGGCAACTTAGAAAACATTTTATAACACTTAGAAAGGCAACTTAAAATGGCATCATTAGCAGAAATTAGAGCAAGACTCGCGGCATCAGAAGGTAACAGCAACAAAGGTGGTTCATCCGGTGGCGACAATGCAATTTACCCACACTGGAACATGGATGAAGGTTCATCTACAACACTCCGATTCCTCCCAGACGCAAACACAAAGAACACATTCTTTTGGCAAGAACGAGCAATGATTCGTTTACCATTTGCAGGCATCAAGGGACAAATGGACTCAAAACAAACAATCGTGCAGGTACCCTGTATGGAAATGTGGCAAGAAACTTGCCCAGTCCTTACTGAAGTACGTGGATGGTTCAAAGACAAAGCTCTTGAAGACATGGGTCGTAAGTACTGGAAAAAGCGCAGTTACATTTTCCAAGGTTTTGTTCGCGAAAACCCAATGACTGACGAGAAGACTCCAGAAAATCCAATTCGTAGGTTTATAATTGGCCCACAATTGTTTACACTTATCAAAAGCGCATTGATGGATCCAGAGTTGGAAGAATTGCCAACTGACTACTTGCGTGGTTTGGATTTCCGTATTACCAAAACAGCCAAAGGTGGTTATGCTGACTACAACACATCAAAGTGGGCTCGCAAAGAATCTGCATTGACTGAACAAGAGCAGGCAGCAGTAGAAGCACACGGGTTGTGGGACTTGAGCACATTTTTGCCCAAGAAACCAGATGAGGCCGCTGTCAAAGTGATCAAAGAAATGTTCGAAGCGTCAGTTGATGGTGCGGCATACGATACTGAGCGTTGGGGTTCTTACTTCCGTCCAGCAGGTGTATCAGCACCAGCAGGCAATTCTGAATCCGCGCCAACTCCACAGGTCAATCCTGCTCCAGCGGCAGCACCAGCGGCAGCATCAGATTTTGACGAAGATGAACCTGTAGTGGCAGCCGCTCCAGTTGTGGCAGCAACTGCGGCAGCACCGACTCAGAAAGCCGAAGATATTTTGGCTATGATTCGCAGCCGTCAACAGAAGTAATAACAAGAAAAAGTGCGTGGTGTAATGCCACGCACTAATTAATGTTAACTGTAAAGAGATTAATATGATTTTAATTTTAGGAAAAAGCACTCTTTCATACGAGCTAGAACAAATTATACCTAATTGTGTTATAGTTGGAAAACCAGAATATGATTTTTCAAAACAAGAAGATTGTGATCGACTAATCTCTAATTTTTCTCCTAAGGTTGTAATTAACACAGTTGGAGTAATGTCAGACGATTTATGGAATGTATTAGTAACAAATTACGTCGGAGTAGCATATGTATCTTTAAAATTTTACGAAAAAATAAAAAATCTCCAAATAATCAATATAAGTAGCGCTAGTACACATTGGGTAAGTTATCCTGATATTAACACATCACGCTTGTGTTATAATATTAGTAAAGAATCATTGACAAATTTTGGATCACACATGATTCGAAAAACAGCAAATAATTTAGACTTTAAGATTACTACCATTGAACCCGGGAAGTTTTCAAGCAAGATGAATAATCATACGCCCGGAGCACTTACAGCAGCAAAGGTAGCAGAAATAATAAAATTTACTATACAGTCGTCGATATCCAGAATATCAATAACAAATTAATGTTAAAATTTAAAAATATAAAAAGAATTCAAGTTGAAGTAAGCAACTATTGCAACGCAGCCTGTCCTCAATGCCCTCGAAATTATTTTGGCGGCAAAACTATTGCTACTTTGCCTTTAAAAAAATGGTCTCTCAATGAATTTAAGAAAATTTTTACAAGCGAATTATTGGATCAAATCCAAGAAGTCTATTTTTGTGGAACTTACGGTGATCCGTTAACAAACAATGACATTGTTGAAATGTGCCAATATATCAAAGGGCATAGTAGTTTAATTAAAGTTGGAATTCACACCAACGGCGGAGTTGGAAAAACACAATGGTATTGCGATTTAGCTGATTGTACAGATTTTATAGCATTTGGAATTGACGGAATTGTTGATACTAACCATTTGTATCGACGGAATGTTAAGTGGGATCAAGTAATGCAAAATGTAAATTCCTATATACAAGCCGGGGGATATGCCATATGGGATTATGTAGTATTTCAACATAATGAATTGCAAGTCGATACAGCTCAAAAAATGAGCAAAGAATTAGGATTTAAAGAATTTAATATAAAAAAAACAAGTAGATTTTTTAAAAGAGATCACGTTTATAGCAAAACCTTAGAGGTTTACAACACCGACGGAGAAATTGAATACACAATCTCACCACCAACCAATAGCAACTATGTGAATAGTGGATATGAATCTATAAAAAATTTAACTTTGAGCCAGCCTATAGCAGATTATGCCAGCTCAACAGTTATTAACTGTAACGCTCGCCACATTGGCGAAGCCTATATTGGAGCAGATGGTTTTGTTTTTCCATGCGGGTGGTTGCACGATAGAATGTATGGACCCGAGGTCGCACAACATCGAGACTATTCAACAATGCAAAAACTTATAGACAAAGCTGGCGGCTATAAGAATACTAATGTATTTTATTCATTATTTTCAGACATACTAGAAGGTCCTTGGTTTGATATTATTGAGCAAAGTTGGTCTAATTCCGATCGATTGGAAAGGTGTGGTATTATGTGTGGGTCAACACTTAATTTAATTAAAGATCAAAATACTTTTATTACATATAAAAAATGAGTACTATACTTGTTTATTTTGATTATAAAAATTTTATATGTAGTTTCAATGGCTCTCAACATTCCAAATTTACCAATGCCTATTAGAGATAAAATTTCCAATTTCTATCCGCCCAACACCGCTGCTGTTACACTAGGATTTGATATTGATAATTCTATTTTTGATAAATCAAAATTTTTATCAGCTATGGAAACACTATATCATCAGTTAGCATACGATGATTTTAACCGTCGATTAGTTGGAGACTTTTGGCAATCCTACATGGATTTACACATAGACAAACATCAAAATACATAGTATAATATATTAACATTTTTAAAAAGGCAAATCATGGCAAAACCATTTGATATCTCAAAGTTCCGCAAGGACATCACAAAAAGTATCCAAGGCCTAAGCATTGGATTTAACGATCCAACTGACTGGATCAGCACAGGCAACTATGCACTTAACTATCTGATCTCAGGTGACTTCAACAAAGGTATTCCACTGGGCAAAGTTACAGTATTTGCCGGCGAATCAGGTGCAGGCAAGAGCTACATCTGTTCAGGCAACATTGTAAAGAACGCACAAGAGCAAGATATATTTGTTATTCTTGTTGACACAGAAAACGCACTCGACGAAGCATGGCTTCGCGCACTGGGTGTTGACACTAGCCCCGAAAAGTTGCTTAAACTCAACATGAGCATGATCGACGACGTTGCTAAAACAATTTCCACATTCATGACAGACTACAAAGCACTTCCAGAGGAAGAGCGCATGAAAGTGTTGTTTGTAATTGACAGCTTGGGCATGCTGTTAACTCCGACTGATGTGAACCAGTTCGAAGCAGGCGATATGAAAGGTGACATGGGTCGTAAACCCAAGGCACTTACAAGCCTTGTTCGAAACTCCGTCAACATGTTTGGCAGTCATAACGTAGGCTTGGTCGCAACCAATCATACATATGCTAGTCAAGACATGTTTGATCCAGATGATAAGATCAGCGGCGGACAAGGTTTCATCTATGCAAGCTCGATTGTTGTTGCAATGAAGAAAATGAAGCTGAAAGAAGACGAAGACGGCAATAAAGTTTCTGAAGTCAACGGTATCCGTGCAGGGTGTAAGGTAATGAAGACACGCTACGCAAAACCTTTTGAAGGCATGCAGGTCAAAATTCCTTATTCAACCGGAATGAGTCCGCACAGTGGACTAGTTGATTTGGCAGAGAAAAAAGAAATTCTCAAGAGAGAAGGCAACAGTTTGGTATTTGTAACTGCCGATGGTGAAATTGTTAAAAAGTTTCGTAAAAAGTGGGAAGCAAACGAAGATGGTTGTTTGGACAAGTTAATGGCTTATTTTTCAGGATTGAAAGAACAAACAGCCGTGATTGAAGAAACGTTAGAAGAAACAACGGAGGAATAACAATGTCAGTGGAATTATCTAGCGAAATTTGGAATGAACTCAGACGATATATCAACACAGTTGATCGAGAAGAAGCCGCAGAAGTTTTAGTTTCTGTGCTAGTTGACAACGACGTTGATCCTGATGATATTCGAGACATGTACAAAGGCGACAAAGAAGTCAAAGTGGCGCTGGCAGCCTACATCAAAGATCTCAGTGACGATCCTGATGAAGAAGAAGAATATGATGAAGATGACGACAACGAATCTGAGTATGAAGATTAATTATGTGGCTTAGCCGTGTTACAAACAATCTAGGCGAAATCCCAGACTTTATTGCTTATTTTGAAAAAGAGCTTGAATCTGCACGACGTGATTGCAACATTGGCGGCCTAGTTGAAAAAAACATTTCAGCATTGCCCGGCATCACTGAGCATAGATTTAATCAATTACAAGAAATTGAAGCAATATTAAATCATTTAAATATACAACTACGCAAGATTCGTCGTCGACATTTTCAAAAGTACTTAGAAGGATACGCCCGTGCATTGTCCAGTAGAGATGCAGAAAAATACGTAGACGGCGAAGACGAAGTAGTAGACTTTGAAACTATTATTAACGAAGTAGCGTTCCTTAGAAATCGATTTCTAGGAATTATGAAAGCAATGGAAAGTAAAAACTTCATGTTAGGACATGTTGTTAGATTACGGGCCGCCGGCATGGAAGATATACAACTATGAGTTTTAGAAACGACGAAGAGCGGCACGAACACAGTTTACAAACTCTCAACACGCTATTTGAGTATGATGACTTTATGGAAAGCATTGGATCATTGGTTGATCTTGGGTGCGGTGCCGGAGCAGATCTAGAATGGTGGGCAACCAGAACCACTCGCGATGATGCGCCCATCCCGTTGAACATTCGCTGTACAGGAATTGATATTGCTGACGCACCGTCAAAGTTTAAAAAGTATCCCAATGTCACACATCAGAAGTTTGATTTTGAAAAAGTCAACGAGTTATCATTAAAATCAAAGTTTGATGTGCTGTGGTGTCATGACGCTTTTCAGTACTGTGTCAATCCACTTGACACACTGGCCAAGTGGAATGGCATTGCCGAAGATGGCGGTATGTTGGTAATTGCAGTTCCGCAGACCACATTCATGAACATACGTCAGTTATCGTTTGTGCAGCCCAGCGGATGTTTCTATCATCACACTGTGGTCAGTTTAATGCACATGTTGGCAGTAAATGGATGGGACTGTAATTCTGGATTCTTTTTAAAACGCCCCGACGATGAATTTATCCATGTAATTGCGTACAAAAGCACACATGCACCGATGAATCCAAAAACCACTACATGGCACGAGTTGGTCGAAAAAGACTTATTGCCGGAAACAGCAGTGGCCAGCATACAACATCACAGTATGGTACGACAGCAGGATCTAGTATTGCAATGGATTGACAAAAGTCTATCTGTTATGGGACACCATTAACCGCTCAAGTGGTAACCCAGTGGCAATTTCGTCTGTGTACCATTCAGTGTGTGCCAATTGTTCTAACCATTGAGCACGGTCCGGTCTTGATGGATTGTTTATTGTAGACAAATCCAAGTTACCAACAGGTGCTGCCAAACTAGACGCATCAACAAACGCCGGGACACCTGCTAATATTGCTTGTGATCCCGGTCCGCTGTTGTGGTTGACCACAGCCCACGCTGTTTTTAAACTACGATCATAATCAAAGTTATCGTACGTTCCTTGTACAGGCCTTGGCATTTCTATAACACATCCCGGAACGTCGCCTATGCGCTGTCGCGGATGCGGGCGTATAACAATAGGCTTGTCTGTGTATTCTCTAATCTTACGAGCAGTTTCTGTTAGCCAAGCAACAGTAGGAGGTTGCCCTGCCCATTGCTCGCTGTTAGATCGCTGGGCAGCAATAACAATATTGTATCCATTTGTGATCCACGGCTTGGCCTCTAGACGCAACTGATCTGCCCGCCCTGGGATCAAATCTTTTCCATAATACGCTGTACTCCCGGTTCCGTTCAGTCCCAGTTTCCAAGTACTGCCACGGCGCAACATTCCCACTTCTGCTACTATAACAGACCTTCCGCTTGACCTAAATGCTTGCCATACTTCACGGTTGTGTCGCATACGGCCGTGCCACAGTTGACTCCATATAACAGCAACGTCGGCTGAACTGTCCATGTTGTTGTGTTTGACACCAATCCGGTCCAGACCTGTTCTTATGGCTTCAAAAACAGGTGAACTATTAAGTGCACCATATTGGTCAAAAATACTTACTCTCATAATATACCTAGTTAAATATACACTTAGTTATAAGGAAAACAATGAGTCGGAAATTCTCTGTGGTTACCACATTCAATGCGCATGGATACAACCAGTATGGCAAAAGAATGATCAACACATTTTTACAAAACTGGCCTGCCGAAGTTGACTTATTGGTTTACGCAGAAGATTGCACAGTGGTAGAATCTGCATCCAATTTAAAAGTGTTGGACTTGCACAAGGAGAGTCCTGCGTTGGTAGCGTTTAAAGAAAAATGGAACAACGTTCCCAAAGCCAATGGCATTATATCAGCGGATCCAGTAAGAAGCCAACGCAAGGATGCTGGCAAAAGTTTTAAATGGAATGCCATACGTTTTGCTCACAAAGTCTATGCTATTTTTGCAGCAAAAAAAGCACACACTGATTGGTTGTTGTGGATGGATGCAGATACTGTATGCCATAGTCCTGTTACACTTGCACGATTAAATGAACGGGGCCCGTTGGACAAAGAACTTTGCTTTTTAGGGCGTCGCGGCAAATACACTGAGTGTGGATTGTATGCAATGAATCTACGTTCTACAAATGTGTCGGATTTTCTTAAGAAATTTCAACATGTGTACGACGATGCAGAAAACGGTATATTCACAATGAAAGAATGGCATGACAGCTTTGTATTTGATGTTGTACGCAAATCAATACCGCTGGCGGAACACGATTGGAGCGGGCATTTGATACAAGGTGAAGGCCATCCACTTATAAATTCAGAATGGGGTGCTTACTTGGATCATCTCAAAGGCGGTAGAAAAGCACAAGGTCGTAGTAAAGATCGAGACTTGCTAGTGCCTAGAACAGAAGCGTATTGGAAACAACAATGAGAACATTTGCAGCAGTAACAACAATGAACAAAGCCTATTATGACTTGATAGGGCACAAAATGGTACAATCATTTATCAAGTATTGGCCAAAGTCTGTAACATTGTATGTAATGACAGAAGGATTTGATATTCCAGACCGGGCCGACAACTTGGTCAGTATGGATATCTACGAAACTTGCAACCCGCAACTACAGAATTTTTTAGATTGGCGTGGCACACACTTTACACGCAAGTTTACTTACAAAGCCTATGCCTGGATCAATGCATGTAAAATGTTAACGCAAGACGTACTAATATATCTTGATGCAGATTCAGAAACACATGCTCCTGTGCCGGCCACATTCTTAGAAAACATATTACCGCGCAACAGCATTATTTCGTACATGTATGCACCAGCAACCAGACCCACTGGCGAGCCTGTGGATAATGCAGAAACCTGTATCTATTTCTTTAATAACCAACATCCGTTTGCTAAAACTTTCATGGAAAGATATGAACACATTTATGAATCAAAAGAAATAAGTGATTCGTATAAATTTTGTAAACCGCACGATACCTGGGTAATAGCAGATTGTGTAAAGCTAGCCGAATCCAACAATGTTAGAGTGACAAATCTTGCTCCTCAAAAGAAACATCTAAGTCCCATTGGAAAAACTGTCCTAAGCCAATATTTTTCTCATGCCAAAGGCAAGCGTAAGTACAAAGAGAACGAAAGCACACAATGAAAAAAACAGCATTTGTAACCGGTATGACAGGACAAGACGGTCCTTACCTTGCCAAATATCTATTAGAAAATGATTACAGAGTATACGGATTAGTCCAACGATACTCTAATCCCAATTTAAGCAATATTGACTATCTTGGAATCCAGAACGATATTGAGTTGGTCACAGGCGACATCACCGACGATGCCAGCATGAATCATTTGGTCAAAAGAATCAAGCCCAATGAATTTTATAATCTAGCCGCACAAAGTTTTGTAGGAGCCAGTTGGGATCTTAATAAAACCACTTCCGAAGTCAATGCAATGGGAGTATTGAACATTTTAAATGCTATTTTAAACAACAGCTCTACCACTAAGTTTTACCAAGCGAGCACCAGTGAGCTGTACGGCAACAGCAATACCAATGGTATTCAAGATGAAGATACTCCGTTTAAGCCTAGATCGCCTTACGCAATATCTAAACTACATGCTTACTGGACCACAGTTAACTTTAGAGAAAGTTATAGCTTATACACTTGTAATGGTATATTGTTCAATCACGAAAGTCCGATTCGAGGCAAAGAATTTGTAACAAGAAAAGTAACAGACGGTGTTGCCCGTATCAAGCTGGGACTGACTGACAAGATCACACTGGGCAACTTGGATGCCAAACGTGATTGGGGATTTGCCGGAGACTTTGTAGAAGCAATGCATACGATGATGCAACAACCAGAACCCAGCGACTATGTAATTTGCACAAGTGTACAACACAGCATTAGAGAATTGTTAACTTACTCTTTTGAAGCCGCAGGTATCATCGATTGGGAACACTATGTAGAAACAGATCCGCGCTTTAAACGGCCAGCCGAAGTTCATAGTTTGCATGGTTCATACAGCAAAGCAGAAAAAATGTTAAACTGGAAACCAAAAACGTCATTTAAAGACATGGTAACGTTGATGGTCACAGAAGATATACGGAGACTGTCACGTGAAAATTAAATGGCCAGTTGATGCAGTAATGGGCTTGGGTTGGAGACAACAGTATTTCCGTACTGCCATTGATTTATTTAAACCACAATCATATTGTGAAATAGGATGCCATACTGGTCGTGCTGCCACAGTGACAACCGATTATTGTTTACAATACACCAGCAACTTTTATTTTGCAGGTTACGATCTATTTGAACTGGCCACTAACGAAACGCATAAGCAAGAAATCAACGGCAAAGGGTCTGGCAACTACGATGCGTGTGCAAAAAGATTTGACAAACTAAAGGCACGATCGTTGGCTAAGAATATAGATCTAACATACGATCTATACAAAGGTTTTACACAAGATACACTGGAATCACGTAAGTTTGATATGGTATTTGTTGATGGCGGACACAGTTACGAAACTGTGTTGCATGATTATGAAAAAATAAAAGATTCCAAAGTGATATTTTTTGACGATTATGACATACCTGATGTCAAACGTGCTTGTGATGAAATAGGCGCTGTAAATTTAATCACTTGGCCTAGTAAAAAGAAACTGGCAGTGCTGATCAATGGCCAATAATTATAAATTGCCGTACGAACAACGTGTTTATTCACAGCACGGAGAAGATGGTATCATTGAGCACTTGTTAAGCAATATTAAAAATCCCACTGGTGTTTGTGTAGAAATGGGATGGGGTCAAGACAGCAAAAAAGCACGTGACGGATTGGCAGTAAACTGTACTCAAAATCTTGTACAGAACAAAGGATATCAGTGTTTTGCATTTGACCTCAATGTCCAAAACAGCATCCCGGCCAATGTTACATTTTACAATGAATGTATTGATCCTGCCAACTGCGCCGAGTACCTGACTAGATTTCCATTGGATGTAGACTTCTTCAGTCTTGATATAGACAGTTTTGACTTTGAAATAATGCAGGGCCTACTGGAAAACAGTTTTCGTCCAAAAGTTATTTGTGCAGAAATAAACAGGAACCTTGGGTACGACTACGAATTTTCATATCCGTATGTAGCAGGCGCCAAGTATAATAAACATGTGTTTCACGGTGTAAGTTTTAAAAAGTACAAAACTTACTTAAAGACACACGGGTACGAATTCTTTACACTAAATTCAAATGGTGTAAACATGTTTTTCTATCGACCAGACGAATTGCATGTTGATCAGCTATCTGCTGTAACAATACAACAAGTAGACGAAGTTGCCAAAAAAGCACTGACACTTGCTGAGTTACACACAGAAATTAAAAACAATTCTTATTGGAAAAACATTACGGTTTGAAAAACTCCACATGTACATGTTTGCTTTTTCCTGATGCAAGAGAACAATATCCGGTATAACCTTTGCTTGTAACCAATTCTCTCAACGTGTCAACATCGTATCCGCTTTTGTGTACATCCCACACATCCAAAAAATTACCCCGTTGATGTCCGTATATGTTGCGCTGTGCCCTGGCATCTTTGTCTAACCACTGCTGCACATGAACTCGCATGTTGGGAATCAACATTTCTACTCTGCCACTGGGTTTGAGAATATTGTGCCAAACTTCCAACAGATATTCACCTTGCTTAAATGTAAGGTGTTCAAAAAAGTGTCTAGAAAATATATCAGTCACTGTGTTGGATTCAACATGTTTATCTATATCCCAAGCAGGACATGCAAAGTCAACTCCCGGCACGTCTCTTATGTCGCAAGTCATAAAGCCTTCTTTAGTAGGTGTTTCGCCGCATCCAAATTCTATTTTCATCTGTATATAATGGGCTTTAGATGAGCCCATGCCTCTCCACTTGCTAGTTCTTTGCTGTTCCACTGAGTGTATGCTATATCGTTACACCATTGTGTTCTGTCAATGTTGTAGTTTAAGTTTTCAATTTGCGATAACAAATGATGTGCCACAGGCCAGGCCATGGATCCATTATGTAATGCAAACACAGGAATTCCTTGAACCACTGCTTCTACAGCACTAAGACTGTTGTATGTTACTACACAGTATGCGTTGTCTAAATCAGCTTGCAAACTGCTGCCGCCTGATGAAGAATCTTGATCGTTGGCTACCCAGTCGCTGATCGAAACATTTGTGTTTGCATTGGCTAACAGTGCCAAATGCCCGCGACCTTTTCTTCCTCTTGGATGCTGGCGTATCACAATAGGGCGATCGGTATACAGTCGTATAGTGTCAATTACCTGCTGTACCCATACTGAAAATCTTACTTTGTTGAACTGAAGGTCAACTAGACTGCTGTCACCTGATTTTTGTCCCATAATAACAATGTTATCTCCGGGACTGCGCCAATCTTTAAGTTGTATACCAGTTGCGGCTTGTTTTTTATTCCAGCGGTCAGACGGTGAATTTTCGTTGCCACATATGCCTTGTGTCCACAAATAACTATACCAACCAAGTCGTGTGTATCCGTGACTATGTGCGTACTGTCTAAAATTTGCACTTTCGTGTACTAAGAATGGTTTTGAACTTTGCAATATTTGTTCGTATGATCCTAATATTCCTTCTGTTGTAAATTTTGTTTTAATCTGGTTGGTTTGCAAAAACACATCAGCTTGTTGTGCAACAGGATCGTCAATAGAATCAACCAGCGCATAGTCATCACCTGACACAAGCATTCCTGTGACTATAGATTTTACTCCTTTGACACTGCCGCGTATGCTTGCAATTTTCATACATAAGTCCTAATGTGTTGCCACGCTTCTCCGGACATGATTTCTTTTTGGCTCCAGTGACACATGGCAATCCGTTCTAGCCATTCCTGACGATCTGGCATAGCAGGATTTTCTATTAGTCTAAAATCTGTATTGGCAACCTGAGCTGCTTGACTCTTTTCTGGATCTGTGACAAAAATTGGGTACCCTTCGATCACAGATCCCACTGTGGGACTAGAATTATGATTGACCACAGCCCAGCAATCTTTGAGATCGTCTAACAGTGTAGATCCTGGTTCTGAGATTTTTACATTACGCATGTGACCGACGTCACCAATATGTTGTCTTGCTGATTTATCACCGGGGTGCGGACGTAGTACAATAGGACGGCTTGTTGCTTGCTGTATTTTGGCAATGGTTTTGTTGGCCCATTCGACTATATCGTAAGTTCCCATACTCCATCCGCCGTTGCGTTGCAAGCAGACCAGTATATGATTGCCGTTGCGCCGCCAATCTTTTAAAGCGATGCCGGTGTTGCGACTTATAGATTGCCAGTGAGCAGGATCTGGATTGTCCCAAAAGTAATTTCCTGTACTTGGAAATACTCCATCAAAACTGTATCTAGAGTATTCGTTCTTTCCGCGGTAGTTGAACAAATTGCTGTCAACTACCAGTAGTCTATTGTTGTTTCTCTTTTGAAAATCAAATACTTCTTTTCTAAACAAATTGTGTGCAGCTTGTTTGCCTGTAGCATGTGGCCATCCTTGTATAAAAGCCACGTTGGCATTGACCAACTGAGGACGTGTGGCCAGCACTCCATGGTCGCCAGCAGCCTGAACTCCGCCTACAAATCTTCTTAGCAAATCTGACTTGTGTTGACTTTTTTTGCTAGGCGGAACAGACGCTAAGTATGCTACAAATTTCATTTGATTTTTTCCCAGAATTTTGTAGTTGCAAGACGAGAAGATTCTAGTGCTCCTTCACGTATTTTAACCATATCAACTACTTCTTTCCAATCTTGATCACGTTTTAAAATCCAAGGAGCATATTTCATACTCAAAAATTTACTGCTCCACGGCTCTACCACAATGACTTTTTTTCCTAACAACACACCCCAGTAAGCGCCGTGATAACTGTTGGTCAGGATTATGTTGGCACTGCCCAGTAGTTCTATAGTTTGATCAATGTTACTTCCAGAGTTTACAAAACGCGGTATACTATCATTGCCAAAGTTTTTAATTAACTGTTTCTTGTGTTCAAAAAATACAACATCATTTTTAATTGCATATTCTTTGTCCAGTGCTGGATGCATGCAACTGGCACAAGGCACCCATGGTTGATTTTGATCCCAATCACGAACACCAACTTCGTCAAAATTCATAAGCCAGTCTGGATAGACTATATCGGCAATGCCTCGCTTGTCCAGTGGTCCGTTGTGTCCAGCACCCCAAATGTGTCGCGGCGCAGACACTGGTTTAATTTTATTCATGTACCGTTTGATAAAATTACGGTGTGCAAATTGAAATTCTTCATGGGCTTTTTCGTTGGCCAGGTCTTTAAGATTCCATTTGTGTTTTTGTATACGTGTCAACTGGTCTAAATCTGCCGATGGCAGCAATGACGGAATAGCGTCTCCAAAAAATTCATTGCCAATGAGTCCACCACCACCAACAACCATTGGCAATCGACTGTCGTACTCTGTTTCGTTTATTCGTGTGATGTCAACCACTTGATATTCTTCTGGTTCAAGGAAGTATTGTAATGGGTTACTGGCCAGATCGCCTACATTGTTTGGGTCAGCGCGGTGTACAACAGTAAACTTTGGTTTAGTCATGGTCGGTCCTCTGCTGACAGTATTCGGTTAGTAGCCTTTCGTTGTGCCACTCATTTGCTTGTGGAGTATTGGAAAACTCGTGGAAGCAAGGTGTACCTAACGTGTAGTGCAGTAGTTTGGCATCTTTGTTTTCGCCAAACTCATCTGGTAACCAATTCCATTCGATGGGCAATTCCCCTATGCGGTTGTCATCTAACCAGGTAAATCTGTGTAAATCAGCACCTGTACTTTTTTGTATAAATTCTGGTGTAAGTACTTTATTAGGATGATTGGCGCAGTTCCATAATATGACACTTGACCAGTTCTTGCGTGGGTAATCTTCATTCTTGCTGCCAAGATACTTGACAGGCATTCTAGTTTTGTAATTGTGCTTGACTACCATGACATCTTTGCATGGATCACGCATGTCCCACAGTTTGGTAATATCGTCTCTGACAATCATGTCACCGTCAATGAAAATAGCCCATCCTTTAAATCTCATCAAGTGCGGCACCAAGAAGCGAGTGTAGATAAAGTGGTTGGACCCGTCTTTGTGGGTTTCTTCGTAGTCGCTGAACAAGTTCAACGCCACTGGAATAATAGCAACTGGTTGGCTAGCGTGTCGGATAATGCTGTTGACACAAGTATGATAAGCAATTGCTTCTCTTGGATCGTAGCCGATGAAAATAGGAATAGGTAATTCGGGGTTGATAGTCATTGTGTTTGTTTGATGTTTGAACAATCGGCGATAATATAGCCACCGGCTTGTATATACTTGCAATTGCTCCATTGAGCAGACAACAATGCAGTAATTGATTCTTGTGTGAATGATTGTCGCCATTCTGACTTGGGCACAGCTCTTGCCAATACCATAATAATAAATCTATCAGCAAACGGTGTTATTGCCTGCACAAAGGCTGCAGGATCTTTGATGTACTCCAACACGCCGAGCACAAGGCCTACATCGTAATGCTTGTCTAATGCGATGGTATCAGTATCAAAGTCAATTTGAATGTCAGCAGTGGCCACACGATCTAACCCGATGTACTCACGGAATGTTTGATAGTTCAATACACTTCGATCACCGCATCCAAAATCAACTACACTACAATCAGCAAGCTCAAATTGATCTAACATTACATTGCGTTTTGCCCAAGTTGGTTCAATCATCAAAGTATACTCCTTTCAAATGATTCCATGCTGTGCCGTCGTTTAACTCGTTCATATTCCAGATCATATAAGCAGCGTTGTGCAACCATTGTGTGCGATCTATGTCTAATGCCGGGTTGGATAAATTTTTGATTCGATTGCTTATGTCCCACACAACACTTTCGTCACTGAGCGGAAAAGTAGGAATGCCCTCACAGGTACTTTCTACCAATGCGTTGCTGTTGTACCCCACAACTGCACAGGCAGCATCAAGGTCTTTTTGCAATCCAGCACCGCCTTCGTACACTGTACGCTGGTTCCATGTTTCGCTCAATGTTATGTTTTTTCCTATAAACTTGTTGAAGTTTATTTTCTTTGTTTTCAAATGTGGACGAATCATTATGGGTGCGTCTGTGTACAACTTGATTTGTTCCACAGCGTGTGCTATCCACGCTTCGTAGGTGTTGTACTTTTGATACAAGCTGTTAAGAGTTGAATCACCGGGCTTTTGTAAACACAGTAGCACATGACCATCACGTTGTTGCCATGGCTTGATTTCTATGTTTTGTAATTTTTGTATATGATTCCATCTATCTGGCGGACTGTTGGCATTGTTGAAGTTGCCGCTTCTTAAGAAATGTCCCCACCCTAATCTATAATAGCACTTGTCCGGATAGTGAACTGAAAAACTGTTTTTTCTAAACAAATTTGATTCGCAAACAAGCACAGGCTTTCCTGACGCTGTTATAAAATCATATTCTTCTATGTGTTGACTCTTGCGCTTCTTTACGTTGATTTGAAAATAACAATCAGCATTGTGTTTGTCTGGATCGTCAAAATTTAATATCTTCCAGTTGGGTATTTTAAAATCAACTTGAAAAAATCTATTGATCAAGCCATTGAATGCTACAACACGGGTCATTTGCGTTCGATATCTTCTTCTACACAGTTCTCGCCGTATTGAATTTCGATCAGTCTAAGTGGTCGATCAGTTTCGTTGCACAACATGTGCCATTCGTTTGTGGCAATAAAAGTATGTTGGTGCGCTGTCATGTGACATTTCAAATCGTGATCAGTTGATTTGTCCAGTGTGTATACTGCACCTTCACCTTCGGCAACAAACCAAAACTCTGCACGGTGTTCGTGACGTTGCATACTTAGACAAGTTTTTGGAGCAACTGTGAGTTCTTTTAGTTTGACATTGGCACCAACTTCGTGTAGCACACGATAATATCCCCATGCACGAACAGTTTTGGGTTTTTTCCATTCTTCCAGTATCCAACTGCTTGAGTTGGCTTTGTTGGTACCGCCTACACCGAACTCAAATGTCAATCGATCATCCTCAAAACTCATTTCCGGAATGTTTACATTGGTACGATCACCGCCATTGGCAAACACCAAGTCTGCATCAGGATATAACTGTCTTACATTCTTAATAGCTTCTACAGCAGATCCGTCGTTGTCGTTGAACAACAAAACACCGTCCACTGGTTTGAGATTTTCTATAATGCTCACACGCTCTGTGACAGGCATAAACGACTTGCCCTTCTTTCGTTCAAGCCATTGGTCTGAATTGACACCGACAATAAGTCGATCACCCAACTCACGTGCCGCTTTAAGATATGCTATGTGTCCGGAATGCACAGGATCAAACCCGCCGGTTACTATTACGATTTTCATAAAGATATTTACCGTTATATACGCACATAAATATAGAATGACACCAGCAATTGCCAACACAGAGCCCTTGGACTGTGCCTGTGTAATACACGGCCCAGGCTACGATTGGATTTATGTAGAGCGTTTGTACAGCATGTTGTGTAGACATTTGACACGCCCTGTTCGATTGCATGTTTATACAGAAGCCAATAGGCCAGTTCCAGATCATTTGATCAAGCATGCATTGCAAGACTGGGGATTTGCAGGACCTAAAAAGAGTTGGTGGTACAAGCTACAATTGTTCAACACACAACATCATGTGGGTCCTATGCTGTACTTTGATCTAGATGTTGTTATTGTCAACAACATAGACTGGCTTTGGCAGTTACCATTGCGGCATTTTTGGACCATTAGAGATTTCAAGTATTTGTGGAAATCAAATTGGACTGGTGCAAACTCCAGTGTTATGTGGTGGGACACAACACAATACAAACACATATGGGAAACTGTAGTGAAACAGGATATTAATTTTTTCACTGCTAAATACCGCGGAGATCAAGATTTTATCTCAGATGTTATACCAGCATCACACCGCCGCTTTTTTCACACAGAGTGGGTAAAAAGTTGGCGTTGGGAATGTTTAGACGGAGGATTTGACTTTCGTAGTAGAAAGTATTTGAATCCTAGATCAGGAACAACAGTAAGTAAAGAAACAAGTATTTTAGTGTTTCATGGCAGTCCTAATCCCCATGAAACAACAGATCCAGTGATTGTAAAACACTGGCAATGATAAATAAACATAACAGGAGACCAAAAAAATGGCCAATAGAACACTACAATTTTATGGAATGGCGTACGGTGACGTGCCAGTCCAATTAAACGCACACATCAACGGTGAGTTAGTTTTTAGCGGACCCGTCGCTACAACAGCAGGATCGATACCACCACAGCCTGTTGATTTAACAGATGCCCCGGTATTATTCAGCATCGCTGATTCTGCTTTATACCCAACTAGTTATTCTGGTGCATACCCAATGACAGTATCGGTTGCAACAGGCAACGGCATTGGATTAGGTTTAGTTAAATGCAATTATATGACCACAGACACTGACGAAGTGGACTTTTCTGGAAGTATCAGTGGAACAACTTTAACTGTGAGTTCTGTAACATCAGGGGAAATAGCAGTTGGGCAACATTTGTACGGTACTGGTGTAACCAATGGAACAACAATTGTATCAGGAAACGGATCAACTTGGATAGTTTCTGCCAGTCAAACAGTAGGCGAAACAAACATAAGCGGCGCAATTCAAGTTCCGGGAACTGCTGATGTTTTTAGAGAATGCTATTTTGGAGCGCCAATTAACTCAGAAGGCACAACTGATATACGTAGTAGTGTCCAAATTAATGGTGTTCAACAAGTTCCACCATTGGCAAAATCCACCGGCGTATGGTATTGGTTTGTCGATGCCGGTAGTACACTTGAATGCGATCTCAACGTTGCCGAGGGCGGCGAGTAAAAACCACACTTAGCGGTATCAAAAACCCTGTTTTATACAGGGTTTTTTTGTGGTTGACGTATAATACGCTGTTTGCTATAATATGTACATAGAGCAACAAAAAAGGACCTAAAATGCAGTACACGTTGATTACAAAAACGGGCAAAGTCATGCAATTTTATGTCAAGTCTTTAGCAGACACTTATCAACTCAATCTGGGAGGTGTTGTTTTTACACAACAAGTACTCAGCACTGAAACAGTGGCCAACAACCCAGTTGACCAATAATTGCTCTTTTGCTATAATATACACATAGACAGCAACAACAAGGAGTTAAAATTGAACGCAATTCGTATCAAAAACGGTGTTTACCGCAATCGTCCTGTCAACAACATCAGCTTCAAACTTGTAAAAGGTTACACTTCTGGAGCAAAAGGCAATTATGTAACTGTGGATTCTGATGGCTACTTTGGCCCAGAGTTTAAAACTGTTCGCATCCGTGTGGATGCTATTGAAGATTTTGAATACATCAATGGAGAAAATATGGAGCAACAATCAGCACCCGCTGTTCCTGTAGTAGAAGAAACTGACGAGCAAGCAATCAACCGCATCCGTGAGCGCTTTGACATTTTGACTGAAATGACAAAGGCAACAGTGAGCGGTGACATTCGTGCTATGATTGTAAGTGGCCCTCCTGGCGTAGGCAAGAGCTTTGGCGTTGAACAAGAAATTGAAAAGTCTTGTTTGTTTGACAAATTAGCTGGCAAGCGACTTCGTGCAGAAGTTGTCAAAGGCAGTGCTACCCCAATTGGCTTGTACCAGACACTTTACAAATTCTCCGACGAAAATTGTGTTGTGGTGTTCGACGACTGTGACAGCATTTTGCTAGATGACGTTGCTCTTAACTTGCTCAAAGGTGCGTTAGATTCTGGCAAGAAACGTACTATTTCGTGGTTGAGTGAGAGCAGTGCTTTACGACGTGAAGGTATCCCAGAGCGTTTTGAATTCAAAGGCAGTGTGATTTTTATCACCAACTTGAAGTTTGACAAAATGAAGTCGCAGAAGCTCAAAGATCACTTGGATGCATTGCAGAGTCGTTGTCACTATTTGGATTTGACACTGGACACCATGCGTGATAAGATTTTGCGTATTCAACAAATTGCCAAAGACGGCGTGTTGTTTTCGGATTATGACTTTGAAGAAGAAGCGCAAAAGGAGATTATCTCTTTTATGGATACAAATCAAAATCGTTTGCGTGAGGTGAGCTTGCGTATGGCATTGAAGATTGCAGACTTGCGCAAACTGAGTGCCAGCAATTGGATGCGTTTGGCAGAAACAACTTGCATGAAAGTTGCTTGAACAATTTAACTCCAGGGTAGACAATCTACTCTTTACAGCAGGCATTGGTAAAACAGTGCCTGTTTTTTTTGACTTTACAGTTTAAATAGTGTATAATTAACTGTATGCATATCTTATCAAATTTAGATAAAGAATTAATAGTTCAGCCAACACGTAGCTTATACAGATGGTCAAAAATATTTAACCGACTGCAACGAAATTTTTTCATTGAGGAAACCAAACTTCGTAGAGAAAAACAAATTGAAGATTTTATTACATTAAACGGATTTAAAAAAGTTAAATTTAAAACCGACACAGATGTGTTTAATAACTTTGTTGTTGAAAGGTGCAAGCATAGTGCCGATGCTGACATAACCGTAATAACAGATCAAAAATTTAGCAGATATCCTTGCCCTGAAATTATAAATCAAATACAACTACAATTAACCAAGTGTTCAAAATTGTATTTGTGTCTAAACAGGCATTACATCAATATAGACAACAGTTATCATGATTTGTCCTTGGACGCCAACTTTACACTGGCAATTACCCAGTGGCTTAAAAAAGAATTGCCGGATGTTGACATCATTGATATAAGTTTAGATTACATTGATTATGGTAATGCGTTTACGTGGGCTATTCCCGACAGACATTTTTTTATCGAGTTAAAAAATGACTAAAATTTTAGAATTTTTTAATCAAAGTAGCATTAAAACTGATTGGAAGACACAGTATATCAGATACCGACTTGGTAGACTAAAACATCAATATTGGCTTTGGAACAGAAAGAATACGGATAAATTTATCATGGACGAGTATGATTATGCAATTTTAAAAAATTGTCAGCCCGGTAAAACTGTATTTTTTGCAAGCAGCGGTTACTACATTAAAGATGCTTATCCCGAAATAGAAGTAATAGAAATGCATCCGGTTGTCAAGACATTTTACAATAACGTCAAGATTGTGTCTGACAGAAGCGAATTAGAAAACGCAGTAGGAGAAAAAGCAGACAACTTTGCAGTTATTAATAATCGAGGCGACTTGTGGGTAACGTTAGATGGATTGACAAAACATTTTGAGCATTATATCAGTGCAATGAAACCTGGTTGTAGATTTTTTTACAGTTTCAGAGATACACAAATTATAGTTAATAGATTAACAGTAGACATTGAAGCCTTCATGTTAGATTGGGCGCTAAGTTTAGAAAAAATGCACAATTTAAAATTAGTTTGGCACAGTATCGAGTTTCCTAAAAAAGAACCAGACAGTAACGGATATTATGATATGTTAGAAAATCCAGACACAACAAATGGAAATTTAAAATTTTGGTTTGTGTATAACGGAAATGAGTGGAACGTAGCATGATTGAAATTGTGTGTTATATGGGCGGTACTTGCGGCGACTTGATTTCTGCAATAATAGATCACAGAGACTGTCAATTTAAAGGTAAAAAAATGAGTCATACAGACATTAGACAACGTCTTAAGAAACCTCATCAATTTCCTACTACTAAAGACAAAGACGATTACTTGAAACAAGTAGAAACAGACACCAATTATCGATCAATATCTAGTCACGATTTGCCTTATCATATTGACCGTAAACATTCTTTTATTGGGATTGTTTGCGACGATATTAAAGTAGCATTAACAGCCGCACACAGATTTAAAAATTTTCATCGACCACATGTCTGGGATGAAATGCAATCAGCTTGTGGCGCATCTACCGTCGCCGACTATGCTCAAATGATGCTTGATTTTTCAAATTTAGTTAGAGAACACACATCTAAAACTGTAAAATTAGAATCCATAATGAGCGGAAATGTATTACCAGAATTAAATAACATACTAAGCATTCCAGTTGATAAAAGAGGCAGTGATGTTTATCAAAACTGGTTAGTAATACAATCGGGTGTAGGGTAAAGTTAGAGTAGACAATCTACTCTTCTATGAAGGTATTAGTAAAATAGTACCTGCTTTTTTTTGACTTTACTGTTTAAATAGTGTATACTAAACAACAATGAAAACAGCCACAATAATAATCAAAGACGAAGTTAACATTAAAATTGAAGGGCTCGAACTTGATGCACGCCGTGCATTAACTAATGCTTTCAAATATGATGTGCCGGGCGCCCGATACTTGCCCGCAGTGCGGCTAGGTCGTTGGGACGGCAAGGTCAGTTATTTTCAACTGGGTGGCAGTACCTATGTGAACTTGCTGCCAGAGATTGTGCCCATACTTGAAAAGTTCAATTACGACATTGAGCTGGATGATCAACGCACATACTCAACCACATTTGACTTTGACCACATCAAAGAAGATTCGTTTGCACACAAATCATGGCCCAAGACACATCCCATGGCAGGACAACCTGTGGTGTTGCGTGACTACCAAGTGGAGATTATCAATGCTTTTCTTGGCAACCCACAGTGTATACAGGAAGTGGCCACAGGTGCTGGCAAAACATTGATGACAGCGGCATTGAGTTTGAGCATTGAACCGTATGGTCGCAGTATTGTTATTGTGCCCAACAAGAGTTTGGTCACACAGACCGAAGCAGACTACATCAACTTGGGATTGGATGTGGGTGTGTACTTTGGTGATCGCAAAGAAATTGGCCGTACACATACAATTTGTACTTGGCAAAGTTTAAATGTGCTGATGAAAAACACAAAGAGTGGTGTAGCAGATGTCACTATTCAAGACTTCATTGAAGATGTTGTGTGTGTAATGGTAGACGAAGTACACATGGCCAAAGCTGATGCACTCAAGACACTGTTGACTGGCATAATGGCTAGAGTGCCAATTCGTTGGGGATTGACCGGAACTGTGCCCAAAGAACCGTTTGAGTTTCAAGCATTGAAGTGCAGTTTGGGTCCTGTTATTAATCAGCTCAGTGCCAGCGAATTGCAAGATCGCGGAGTGTTGGCACAATGTCATGTGAACATTGTGCAGTTGGTGGACCATGCTGAATTTTCAAATTACCAAAGCGAATTGAAGTTTTTATTAGAAGAGCCAGATAGATTATCGGCTATTGCCAGCTTGGTTGCACATGTCAATGACACAGGCAATACACTGGTATTGGTAGACCGTGTGGCAGCAGGCCACGCCTTGATCGAGCGCCTGGGCGATCAAGCTGTATTTGTATCAGGTGCAACCAAAGCAGGAGCAAGACAAGATGAATATGATGAAATTGCAACAAGCACTGGGAAGATTATTGTGGCGACTTATGGTGTGGCCGCTGTGGGTATTAATATCCCTAGGATTTTTAATCTGGTTCTTCTTGAGCCCGGAAAGAGCTTTGTCCGTGTTATACAATCAATTGGGCGAGGTATTAGGAAAGCGGAAGACAAAGACCACGTCCAAATCTGGGATGTGACCAGCACCTGTAAGTTTGCCAAACGACACTTGACCAAACGAAAAGTATTTTACAGAGATGCCAACTATCCCTTCTCACAAGAAAAACTAGAATGGAAATAATGGTTGTAATTTTTAACAAACCTGCTATAATAACAACATGCGTATATTAACTTTAGATAAAAACGAACCATTTGATCTTGACCATCTTCCTGAAGAAGTAGATGACATGAGATTTGCTATTTTTGACAATAGCGATCCCAAAGATCCCGACTATCATTATATTCCTTTGATCTTTCTTGAAAGTTTTAATGCGCCTGCATTGGTATTAAAAATCGGCAACAACAAAATTCGTATGCCCATGGACTGGCAAATTCTTATTGGCGAACCGGAAATAGGTGATCTTGAAGTGTTGCCACTGACCAGTATCAACGATCGCGGGTTCAAAGTATTTCAGTTCAACCCATTGAGCAGTTTTAGACCCAGCTTTCCAGACATTGAAATTGTAGATGTTTATCACGAAGTGGCTTGGTATGCTCCCAAGTTAAAAAACGGGCAAATGCTGTGCGTTCCTATCACAGATGGACCAGAGCCCGATTGTGTGTACTTTGTCAAAGACATTAGCCGTAACTGTGAAATTGTCGACTACAGCAAGGCCTGGTAATGAGCGACAAGTTGAATATTGGCAACGAAATGCGACAGTTGGATCGCAAGAACAGAAACTTTTATCAAGAACTAACTGACGAAGAACGCAAGAAGTTTTCGACATTTTTAATGATCAGATGGGGCAGTTCAGTAGAAGGATCACCGGAACTGCAACAGTTCTATCTCATTGCCACCAATGAACGGCTCAACAAGCATTTCTTTACATTGAGCAAGCACCCAGAACTGCAATGGCTGTGTGCCACAACTGTGAGTCCAGATATGGGCACTCCCAGGCATACTTGGATTGCTCCAAAGAAAAAAGAACCC
>Ga0206128_1000368_pt1 | contig 52342 bp, 70 predicted proteins | sample Helgoland_Spring_7_FD_148601 | JGI IMG/M metagenome (GOLD analysis project Ga0206128, IMG submission 148601) | Pelagic subsurface seawater microbial communities from Kabeltonne, Helgoland, North Sea - Helgoland_Spring_Bloom_20160426_1 | ecosystem: Environmental > Aquatic > Marine > Epipelagic ... | reverse complement strand
TTTTCTCTTTACGGAAATACTACTGGTGCGGCAAACACTTCTATGGGTAGGCTCTCTATGGGTTCTGCTACTGTAACAGGAAATAACAATGTATCTATTGGTGAAAGCACACTACGATTTATAACAAGTGGCTCTAACAACACCGCTTTAGGTTCAAAAGCACTACAGCAAAACACCACCGCAAGCTACAACACTGCTGTTGGGTATCAGGCTAGTTTAAACGCTACTACTGGTGCTGCTAATACTTTTGTTGGAGGGTTGTCTGCTGGTCTTGGTGTTGTAACTGGTTCTCATAATGTAGGGCTTGGCGCTGAAACATTATACCGATTAACAAGTGGAGGTTCTAATGTTTCGATAGGTTATCAAGCGTTGCAATTTAACACAACAGGTAGCAGTAACGTAGCCATAGGCCGTGAAGCACTAGAAAACAACACCGCAAGCAACAACACAGCAGTTGGGTATCAGGCTGGATTTGATAATACTACTGGAACTAATTTAGTTGCTGTAGGTGAAAGTGCGGCGGCTAATAACACTACTGGGAACAACAACATTGGAATGGGTGTTGCATCTTTACTGACTAACACTACTGGAAGTAGCAACATTGGAATTGGAACATCTGCTCTACGCTCCAACACCACCGCAAGTAACAACACGGCTGTTGGGTATCGGGCATCGCATGATAATACTACAGGTACTCGTAATGTTTCTATGGGTAAAGATGCAATGTACCAAACAACTACAGGCAGTGATCAAGTTGGTATTGGGTATGAGGCACTTACTCGTAATACTACTGGTGCTAACAACGTAGCTATTGGCAAAGAGACGTTAAGCAGAAACACTACAGGTAACCACAACGTAGCCGTGGGGTATGACGCTGGGTATAGTAATACTACGGGGACAAACAATACTCTTATGGGACGTGATGCTGGATATAGCAACCAAACTGCAGATGGAAATGTGTTTATAGGAGAGTATGCAGGACGCAGTACCACAAATTCTAATAACACATTTTTAGGTACTTCATCAGGTTGGCAAGTAACGTCAGGGCAGAAGAACACCATCCTTGGACGTTACAACGGCAACCAAGGCGGCCTAGACATCCGCACCTTAAGCAACATCATCGTGTTGTCTGATGGGGATGGTAATCCTAGGGTTCATATTGATAGTTCAAATGCAGTTCTTATTGGCACAGGATTTGCTACTACAGGTGGTAGTTCAGGTATAAAGATTAATGCTAACGGGTCTGGGATAGAAACAAAATCTGGCACCACTGGCTTTCATTATCACAATCGTTTTTATAATTCTGGCGGACAAGTTGGTTATATATCCACTCAAAATAGTAGCACACAATACAACACCACATCAGACCATCGCCTGAAAGAAAACGTAGACTACACATGGGATGCAACAACTAGACTAAAGCAACTCAAGCCAGCAAGGTTTAACTTTATTGCTGATGGTACAGATGTAGTAGTCGATGGTTTCTTAGCTCACGAAGCACAAGCAGTTGTACCAGAAGCAGTAACAGGCACACACAACGAAGTAGATGCAGATGGCAACCCTGTCTACCAAGGCATAGATCAGTCTAAACTTGTACCACTATTAGTAAAAACAATCCAAGAGCTAGAGGCTCGTATTACAGCTTTAGAAGGAGCATAACCAATGGATGACTTAACAGCAGAACAAATCGCACAGAACTACTCAGCAATGGGTGATTCAGTTGCACTTATCAATGACGTGATAGCAGGTAATGCTATGGCAGATGATGATGCAGAAGATCGACAAGACTGTGTGGATCGTAACGTAGCACACCTAGAACTAATGGTTGCTAAAGATTACTGGACAGACGAAAGTATGACTGCATCTAATGCGGCTATTACTGCTGGCAATGGTTACACAGCAAGCTAATGACTGAGAGTTGGAGCTTGTCTAATGGCTAACATTAACTTGACACCAGATGAGTTAGAATCTATGCTAGACCGTGCAGCTAAGCGTGGGGCTAAACAAGCTCTATCATCTATAGGATTACACGATTCTACAGCGGCTAAAGATATAAACGAGATGAGAGACCTACTTGACGTATGGCGTGATACACGTAGAGGTATCTGGTCTACCGTGGTCAAGGTAACAACAATAGCTATTTTAACATTCATTGCTGGTGCAGTGTGGATGCAGTTAGGGAATAAATAATTATGGCAAAAAAGTTTATAGGGTTTAAACCTGAGACACTACAAAAGAAGGTTTTACCAGCGCTGGGTTACAATGGCCCTATGGACAATAAGTCTATTAATCTCTTTCTAGCAGCTAACCCCAGCGCCGCATCTAAGATGGGTAAGTTTACACTAGCGGCTAGGCGTACCATAGAAGGTAAACCTGTTAAGATGATGGCTGAGGGTGGTGTAACTATCAACAGCGGCGCTAACATCATGACTAAGGCTATTACGTCTGATCCTCGTAAGCTAACTATTAAGGCTGAAACAGAGGCAGATAAAGGTGTAGGCACAGACATTGCTACAGGTACAGGTCAAGCAGGTGATGTAAGCACAGCAGGTGTTACAACAGCTATGCCTTCCCCAGATGCTGTAGCAGCACCCATTGTACAACCAGCTACTATAGACTCTGTTACAGCTACTCCAGCAGTAGATACAGCCCTCTCAGGTGTTACTCCAGCTACAGGTGTAGTAAGTGACGAAGCTACTATGACAGCGGCTACAGGAGATCCTACTAAGTTAGCTCAATTAGATCTACAGGCGGCACAGGGTGAGGCGGCTAAAGTAGAAGATGCTCCTACCCGTGTTGTTGAAACTGGAGAGATGATTGATGGCTCAGCTGTAGATCAAACAAAAGTACAAGACATTTATGGAACACAGAAGCTAGAAGCGGCTAGTGTTAAGGATGAGTTAGACTCTCTTATGGCAGACTTTGAGGGTGGAGCTACACCAACTTGGGCTGCAGGAGCTATGAGGAATGCTACAGCTACTATGGCTGCGCGTGGCTTAGGTGCATCATCACTGGCTGGTATGGCTATAGTACAAGCGGCTATGGAATCTGCATTACCTATTGCACAGATGGATGCATCTAATAAGCAAGAGGTTGCTATGGAGTCTGCACGTCAACGTGCTGGCTTCCTCAACATGGAGTTTACTCAAGAGTTCCAAGCTAAGGTTCAGAACGCATCTAGAATATCTGAGATAGCTAACATGAACTTTACTGCACAACAGCAGGTAGCTCTTGAGAATGCTAGGATGGCTCAGACTATGAACTTAGAAAACCTAAGTAATCGTCAGGCTAAGGTTATGGCTGATGCGGCAACTATGTCTCAGATGGACTTAACTAATCTAAACAATAGACAACAAGCACAAGTACAAAACGCTCAAGCTTTCTTACAGATGGATATGGCTAATCTTAGCAACGAGCAACAGACAAGTATGTTTGTAGCACAACAACGTGTTAATACTATTCTATCTGATACAGCACAAGAGAATGCAGCTAGACAGTTTAATGCTACTTCTGAGAATCAGACTAACCAGTTCTTTGCTACACTTGCTACGCAGGTATCACAGTTTAACTCTGAGCAAAACAATGCTATGTCTCGTTTCAACGCTGGTGAAGCTAATGCTTTATCTAGGTTTAACTCAGATCAAGAGAATGCACGTGATCAGTTCAACGCTACTAATCATTTGATTGTAGCTCAGTCTAACGCTCAGTGGGCGCAGTCTGTAACAACAGCTGAGAATGCCGCAGACAACCAAGCTAATCGTGACGCGGCTCTTGTAGCCAACAACTTAACCATGACTGCATATAATAATATGGTTCAACGTGAACGAGATATTCTGGCTTGGGCTTGGCAGTCGGGTGAGAATGCAGCTCAAAGGGATGCTAACATTGCCATTTCTAAGATTCAAGCTGAAGCTTCTGCTGCTGCTGGTGGTGACACTGACTCTAGTGGCTTATCTGCTGCATCAGGTTCGTTCCTCGGAGCTATTGCTGTTAACGCCGCAGATGTATTATTCGGAAAGTAAGAAGGTAAATCAAACTATGCCAGAACCAGGTTATAACCCAAACGCTGTATCAAGCTACTATAATCCTAATAAAACTACACGTCCTAAGTTACGTCCTAAAGGATTAGGAACACGTCCCAGTGGTACGTCTAGGGCTGATAGAAAAGGTGAGTCTGCAGTATTCTCTGCACCTAAGCCTGTATATTCTAGTAATGACAATGATAACAAGTCAGACAAAAGACTAACACCAGCGTCTGCATTGTATAGTGCTACTGCTACTTCTTTGGCTGAGTCTGGAGCTAGACTATCAGCAAATAAAGAAACAAGAATAACACCTATGGGCTTGTATGATCAGAAGAACATGCAAGAGATGAAGACTGAGCTTGAAGATTACTTGCGTGGTGTTGCTGTTGAAGATGGTATAGCAGCTGATATGGCTGATATGGCTGTACCAGAAGTTTATACAGGTGAAACAGAAGACGTTACTGTTAAGGCTGGAGACACACTAACAGCTATAGCTAAGGATAAGGATGTGTCTTTACAAGAGTTAATAGATGCTAACCCACAGATTGCTAACCCTGATATGATTAGGCCGGGTGAGAAGGTTGCTATGCCAAGTAGATCTCTTACTACAAAAGAGCGTATAGCACTAACTAATGTAAGTAAGGGTGTTGTTCCTGCTAATGTTGACTTTGACTTTATAAAAAAACGTGAGGGTTATAAACTAAGTATGTACGTTCCTACAGATAAAAAAGGTAATCCACTTGATAACTCTGGTTCTACCATAGCCTCTGGTTTTGACTTAGGTCAAAGGAATGAAGCAGATTTAAAAGGTCTTCCTACATCTTTGGTAAGCAAACTGAAACCTTACTTAGGTCTGAAGGGTTCATCAGCAGATACATATATAAAAGCAAACCCTCTAGTTATAACAGATGCAGAAGGTGTTACAATTAACAAATTTGCTAAACAGCAGGAGATTGATAGACTTAAAAAAGATTGGGAAAACAGTTCAAGCTCTGTTGCCTTTGACGATTTGACTAAGGGTCAAGCAACAGTTGTTGCCTCTGTAGCATTTCAATATGGTGACTTACCTACAAGAGCACCTATCTTTTGGAAGCATATAACCAACGGTGATTGGTCAAAAGCGGAACAAGAACTTAGAAACTTTGGAGATAGTTATTCTTCGCGTAGAAAATTAGAAGCAAACTATCTGGTAAATAACTAATGTTTGGACTTCCCTTAGAATTAATCACAATGCTTTTCTCCACTGTCTTAGGTGGAGTTATGTCCATCTGGGGTCAAAGCAATAAAGCTAAAGCAGAGCAGCAGAAAGCCCTAGTAGGCGCAGTCAGTGAAGCTAGAGAGCATGGTAGTAAAGATAGACACTTTGCTTGGACACGTAGGATCATAGCTTTATCTGCAGTCGGATCTATTATTGTATTGCCAAAGCTAGTAGCAGTATGGTATCCTGACGTAAGTGTAATCGTTGGTTATACAGAAGTACAGGGTGGCTTCATCAACTGGCTCTTAGGTGCACCAGATGCAGTACACTGGAAAGCGGCACGTGGTTTCGTTATAACACCTCTAGACACACACATAGTTTCAGCAATAGTCGGCCTCTACTTCGGCGCTGGCTTCACTAAATAGGATAATAAGATGCCAATAGCAGGACCATTTGATAGACCAATTCCTGGTGAGTCACTCACAGGAGAACCTCGTAATAATCCTTGGGAACAACCAGCGCAGATGTCAGACGTTAATGAGGTGGCTACATACTACCTTGAGAGACTAGACAATAATGAGGTGATACAAGACTTTGGTGCTATGGTTGAAGCTGGTGTATCTCTAGTTCCTATTGTAGAGACTACATACTTACAGGGTGTTATGAGAGGATTGCATTCACTAGATGCAGGTATTGTTGTAGCTCCTGTTATACATGCGTACATAAAAGCTTCTCTTGAGGAATTAGGTATCAAGGTTAAAGATACAAATATTGATCCTCAGAAGAAAGCAGAAGATGCAGAGATGCAACGCTTCCTTATGGTTGCTAATAGTATGCTGGATAAAGAAGGTACAGACGATACTGATGAAGGGCAACAGATGGTAGAGTCTATGATTGAAACGCAGGAGGGAGAACCTGTGGAGGAAGAGATGCCACAAGAAGAAGAAGTAACACAAGAACAAAAGCCTATGGGCTTGATGGCAAAGGGTTAATATATAATGGCATTTAACAAGGATCAATTTGCAGCGGCGTTCCTCAACCAAATAACTGGTACTATGACTAAGAGGCGTGAGGATGCTTTAGAATATAAAGAAAGACAATTAGAGGCTAGTGAGCGTAATCAGTCTCTTATTAACACACGTAATGCTAGAGCTAGTGCAGCTGTTTCTTTTGGTAAGGAAGCACTTCAATACCTACCAGAGGGTGTTAGGTCTAAGGGTGTAATCCGTACTGCTATAGCTTCTGGTATGACAGGTGTAAAGGAACTACGTGATAAACTTGCAAAGGCACACGCTGATGCAGGATTATCTGCAGGTGAAAGACTATCTTTGAATGATGTTGAAGCTATCATTAACATGCCTAACATCCCTAGCATTGATCAGTCTCTGATTGATATGTCACTAGAGCAGTTTGCTAAAAAGACATATGGTGCTATAGGAGAGGCTAGTGCTGTTGAAGACGACACAAGCGTGGTTGGTAAACTCTTTGGTTATGGTGCTAAGGATCGTGTTAAAGAAGAACTACGTGACACACCTAGTATGGCTGGTATGTCTGTTGCAGATATAAATGCCGCAGCTCGTATGAGTGAGTTTAACTCTCTTATACCTAATGCTGTAATGTCATTCTCTGAGATGGAAACTTTTACTAAGAAAGACGGTTTTACTTTTGTTAAAGATCTAACGGAGATATATGAAGATGCATATAATTCTAGTGAAGCAGATGATGCTGTAGGTTTAGCATATAATTCATATATAGCCGCACAAGAGGATCTGGGTAGGAAAGCTGGTTCTATTACACCAGCTGAGATAGCAAATCAAAAAGCTATAGCTCGTAAAGCATATGCTCAAAGAAAAGCTAAGGCTTTTATTGACGCTACTGCAGCACAGTATGGTGGCGCTGGTCAAGGCTTCTTTGAACAGAAGTTTGCTATGGATCAGATTGCAGAGATTATGGATAAGGACTTTGTAGATGATCTTATGAAATCTTATGACTTTACTCCTGAGGTTGATAAAAAAGAGAAAGATATAACTCAAACGACAGAGCCTGTGGTAACACCAACTACTGAAGAATCTAAAATGCAAGATGTACCATTTGCAATACCTGATGTTAGTGTAGATGTATCCTCTTTACCAACAGTTAAAGTCAGACCTGGAGGAGATAAAGAAGTTGGATTGTTTGGAGACCCAGAAGCTAGAAAATGGGATAGACAGTACGGTGATCGTTACAACCCAGACGGTACTCCTATCGTAGTTAAACCTAGACCTACAGATCCAGAAGAAACAATAATGGTTGAATCTTATTTATCAGGTAAAGATCGTTCAACCAACGCTATAGAAGAGTGGGATAGAAGATATAAGAAGACACATAACCCAGATGGTACACCTAAGCAGTTTAAGGGCGACTAAATATGAACTACTTTGAACGTCAAGAATACATAAAGAATCTTACTAAGGGTACTAAAACTGGTTTGAGAGTATCTGAACCTCTGTCCTTTGACCCAGAAGAAACACTAACAGTTGACGATATACAGAAAGATTACAAATATAATCAACCTATTCGCGATTACATGATTGAACGTATGGGTGTAGACTATCGTAGTAAATCAGATGAACAAGTAGTTGATGATTTTGTTAAGCACATGCGTTACTTTAATGCTAACACTGTATCTACTGCAGGTGAAGTACGATTTGTTACTAAAGCAAACGACAGACAAAAAGAAACAGCACGTAAAGCTTATCAGATATATGATCAACTAGGTAATGTCTTTGTTAATGACGGGTTGATGGGTGCTGTTAAGGGTGTAGGCGACTACGTTTTTGCGGCGGCATCTGACCCTACAAACTACTTAGGTATACTTACTGGTGGTATAGGTAGAGCTGCGGCTGGTGGTGTTCAAGTAACAGGGCGACAAGTTATTAAAGCTGCAGTACGTAAAGCTGGGAGAGATGCTTTAAGCTCAGGTGCTACAGCAAAGGCAGCTAAAGAAGCAGGACGCAAGGCAGGACAAGAAGCGGCGGCACGTGCGGCGGCTAAAGGTATGACAGCACGTAGAACTAAGGGTGTTTACGAAAACGTATCACGTATTGTAAGTGAAGAAGCTAAGCGTACTATACCTAAAGATGCTATGAAAGCTAAACAGAAAGAATTGTTTAAAACAGCGGCAACTAAATCCTTATATGCTACTACAGCATTGGACGCTACAGCCGCAGTGTATCAAGATATTGCAGCTCAAGAAGTTATGCTCGAAGTAGGAGCACAAGAAACGTTTAGTAAAACACAGAGTGCTTTCTCTGCTCTCCTTGGTGGTGTTGCAGGTGGTGCACAACTTGTTACACGTAAGATAGGCGCTGGTAAATCTGGTTTAGAAGACACTCGTACAGAGACAGAAAAACTAGCACAGAAAACTATAGATGAATACTCTCCTATACTAAAGAAAGAAGACACACCTGAGGCCGCTAAGATTATTCGTGAGGCTGCAGATAAGTGGAATGTTAAAGTAGATAAAGGTGAGTTTGGTAAGGGTGTTATAGACGACTCTCAACTTATTAAGGACATTATGTTTGGAGATACACCTGGTGAGATTGGTGGTCTCTCAGGTTTGTTTAGAGATAAGGGTTACAAGATTGGTAAAGAGATACATATTGCTGATGCTATAACTAACGTAGCTAACTCATTAACCCAGAAAGAACTTACAGATATTAATACATCTCTTTCTAAATACTCAGGCTTTGATTTTGGTAGCCTTGCTGGGTCACGTGTTAAACTTGGGGATCTTATGGCATCACGTTTTAGTGAGGCTGGTAAGACTCTGAATGTACTATCACAGTTTAGTAAGACTCTAAACTCAGGTCTTCTAGCAGCTGAGAATAAGATAAAGTTACAGGTAGATGCTATTGATGAGGCTGAGATTAAAGGAGCTAAAGCATCTGAGCCACTTCGTTATGGTCAGTCTGTATGGAAACGACTACTTGTTTCATCTCCAGCTACCACAGCACTCAACATTGCTGGTTTCAGCCAGTACTATGTAGGTCAAACTATTGCTGACCTGTTTAGTTCAACAGCATTAATGACTAAGGGTTTAGCACAAAGCGCTACCAATCGTACTGGTGCACAAGAATCCTTTAGACAAGCACGTGCGCTGGGTTCACTACAGGTACAGAAGATGCGTAACCTAATGGACCCATACACTACACGTGATGCATATATGAAGTTTCTTGAAGATCCTGCAAACTTAGATGCACAGAAGATATTATTTGAGACTATGGCAGGTGGTGTGGAAGCATCAGCTAAACGTTACGGTATTGACCCTAATAATAAAACCTTCCGTAACCTTGAAGCTGTTACTAAAGCAGCAAACCAAATAACAGGTGTACGTATACAAGATACGTTTACTAAGTCTCAGATGTTTATGAATGATATGGATAAGCAACTAAGACTAACAAGAGGTAAGACTCTTAAAGAAGCACTACTATCTGATGAAGTAATTGATGAAGAGGTTATACAGGGTGCACTAGATACTACTCTTAAGTCTGTGTTTGCTAAAGACTACACTACAGCAGAACAACCAGAACTTATACGTAAATTAGCTGAGGGTGTTGAAGCTATTTCAAACACACCAGGCTTTGGTACAATACTACCCTTTGGTCGCTTCTTTAACAACGTTGTTGCTACAGCATACCAATGGTCGCCACTAGCTGCACCTGAGGTGTTGTTAAAACCATTCTTCAAGCGTACTGTTAAGTCTGAAGGTCAGAAAGTAACGGAACTTGATGCTATTGCTCGTATGACAGTAGGATCTGCTGGTCTATTACTCGCTGCCCAGTATGATAAGGAGCGTAGGGATGAAGGCTTAGGTGTGTATGAGATTAATGTTGGTGGTGGTAAGATTGTAGACGCTAGGAATACATACCCCTTCTCTGCATGGCTTGCAGCTGGACGTATCTTCAACCTAAAAATGGGCGGTGAAACTGTACCACCAGAATTAATAAGAGAGATGGGTACACAAGTTGCTGTTGGTCAGCTGGCACGTGACGCTCAGTTTGGTAATGATCTAAACAACATACTAGATGTATTAATAAACCAAGACAAAGGCGCACGTGGTGCATCTATGGATGCATTCAACAAAACGTTTGGTAATATTGTCTCAGGATTTACACGCCCTCTAGATGCAGTAAATAAGATTGTAGGTTTTGCTACGGGTACTGACACAGCAAAAGATGTAAGACAAGCTGACGGTTTAGGTTTGTTTACTCAAACTTCTACAAGATACTTTGATAATATACTTGAAGCGTTCATAGATAAGACAGACACTATTACTGGTGAAGACTTAGAGGTAGCAACTAGAGAGGGTGAGATATATGATGCTAACCCATTCGCTAAGATCTTTGGTCTAACAATAAAGCAGGGTCGTACATCTACTGAGAAAGCATACTCAATGTCTGAGATGCAAGCCTGGACTGCTAATGAACGTAGTAATTTACCTGCCTATGATAAAGCATTCAATAGTATGTTAGCACCTGTACTAGAACGTCAGACTCAACGCCTATTAATGACAGAGCAATTCTTAGAGGCTAACCTCAACGAAAGACGTGGTATGTTAAAGTCTGTACTACGTAGTGCTAAGAAACAGATACGTGATAGGTTAGATAAAGGACAATCTACTGGTGATAATATTAAGCTACGTACTATAAGAAAAGCACAAACAAAGTTTTCTAAAGAAGTTAAAGCAGAAACTATGAAAGCTATGAAAGATAAGTTTGGCATAGATGGTAAGTTAGAAGACTACACACTTGCTGAGATAGATGTATTTATAGAATATGGTAATTATCTCAAAGATGCTTACGACGAAGCAGATCAGTTATAAACAAAGAGAGAGGGGGCAATTAAGCCCCCTTATTTTATTCCGTGTCTGTCTGCTGCTAATCTAGCCCACATCTTAGCTTCCATAAGTCTCTCCCTAGCCCTCTCCTTTTCCTTACAATCATGTAAGTTATTTAAGATGTAGCTGTTTAGATTACGCACCTCTTCGTTAAGCCCTGTGTTAAACTTATTACTCTTAGTCTTAACAAAGTTGTCTGCCTCTAGCTCTATCTTCTTCATTATTTATTTTCTACTTTCTTTAGGTAGTCTACTGCCTGTTGTACTCCCTCAAGATTATCACTTAACATACCTATACCACGATTACAACTACCACATAGATGCCCTCTATACTCGCCTGTCTTATGGCAGTGATCTAAGTGTAGCTTATCACCCTTAAGTTTTTTAGAATCTACACCACAGCATTCACACTTACCAAAAGCTTTGTGTCCATATATTTTCTTAAGACTTTTTTGTATACTATCAGCCCTAACAGAACAGGCTTTACACTTATTATGAAGATGTGTATTGGAAGTGCCATCCTTTGATACATAAGAATATGCTATATAAAAATGTTCTTCTGTTTCTGGAAATACTTCTTCACAAACTGTACACTGTTTATCTCTAACATCATTAGGTGTGTCTTCTCTTTCCATATCTTCAAACAAGTTAAACTTTAACTGCATCATGTATCCTCTGGTATAGCTGTACACATAGGTAATATAAAAACCTTTTCAGTAAGTTCTTTTGGTAAGTATGTGTATACGCTTGTCATTGCACGTGCTGCACCATCAATACAGCTACCATATGTATCATACAGGATAGGTGAGGCTTTTATTGTTGGCTCCTCACCCACCATGTAAGCTATTAACACAAGGACATACACTATTCTTGTCCTTCAGAATCAAGTTTATCTTTGACGTAATCTACTCCCTGTATTACCTTAGGTTCTACATAATCATAAGTAGAACTACCTACATCAGTTGCTACTTCAATAGCCGCAACACCTACAAAAAACATTACTAAAACTTCAATCATTTAATCGTTCCTTTAGTTCGTTGTAGCCACCAACATGGTGACCTTCATTGTCCCAGATTTGGGGTACAGTTTTCATACCTGCCTGTCGCATCAATGTCAACAACCACCTACTACTAACTGTATCAACAGAGTAAGGCATAAACGCTATGCCTTTCTCCTCTAGTAAGTTCTTTGCTTTGTTACAGAACCCACACTTACTTGTTCCTAGTACTACATACATAGTTTATACTAGGTCTACAATTTCACAAGAGTCTCCAGAGCAAGCCATTGTTTGCATAGACACTGTGTTATCTTCACTCTCGTAGTCTGACAACTCTGACCAATCGATACTTGTAGGCATCTCTGAGAGTAGTGCTTTGTATGCTTTCTTATCTATCTCTTGATAAGGTGCTTGCTGGTATGAGTGATCTGAGTGTGGCAAAAATGACACACCTGACATCTCATCAAAGTGTTGATACACAAATGCACCAACATCCATCCACTCTTCATCGCGTACTGTTATAGTAACAGATGGCTTATGCTCACACCAATGCCGTTGATATGTAAGCCATAGATCTAGTTGCTCTACAGCAGTCATATCATTACGTGTAACTGCTTTCTCTGGTGACTTAACTGGGAAGCTAAACACAACTGTAGAGTCAGGCTTCATAACGCACGGCTCATTAGGTACACCTCTATCAATCATAAACTGTGTTAGAGGGTCTTTAATGTCACCACGTACAGTACGAATATAGTAAGGGCTGTGTCTCGCATGGATTCCACTGGCGCTATCTACAAGCTGTGAAACCGTGCCACTTGGTTTTACGCAGCTGATAGCAGTACTAGCAGGTATACCTAGTAGGTTAGCCCAATCCCTATTAGTTTCTACAGCAACAGAACGTAGGTGCTCTAGTGTCTTCTTCAAACCCTTGTTCTTTTGTGTCATTAATGGGTTATCCATAATACCTGTCATAGATACACCAAGTAATCTCTCTTCTGCTGTATTGTTTTGCCATACTTTACGTAGGTAAGGAAACTTAATCAGCATTGATTGTATTGTACCTAAGATAGTAGCGAGTCTAACCTTACGCTCAAGATCTTCTAGTGTATCAGTAGCACGTACTACACACTCTGTTAAGTTACAGAATTGGTAAGGGCGTAATATTATCTCGCTGCACGGGTTGCAGCCGAACTCATAATTAGGATCACGTCTACCATTCTTAGCGGCTTGTACCTTAGATGCTTGTCTGTTAAAGATACCACGCTCACCAGACTTAGACTCAACCAGAGACAACCATTCACGCATAAATGTTTCCATATCTGGCTTCTCACTGTATGCTACAGAGTTATTAGCTAGTGCTCTATGCCCTGCAGTTTCCCACCACTGTCCTGACTTAGCGTGACGCATACGATCATCAGATAAATTACTCAATGAAATCATAGCACTACGGCGTACACCACCTACAACAACTATCTGACCTATGAAACACATAAGGTCGTGACATTCCATAGAGCTAAGCTTACGTCCTTGTGCGCCCTTGAAAGTAGCTACAGCAAAGTTAAACAGTTCTACTAATGGCGCTGGTCCTGATGCTCTACCACCAAACGTTTTAAGTCTTGCACCTGCAGGTCTAACCTGAGACACATCCCACTTAGGTATTTCTCCAGCCCATAAGAGTGCTAGAACTTGACGGAAACCCTTAGCCCAACCTTCTTTGCTATCCTTAACAACAACAGTAGACTCACTATCAAACAACTCAGGTATCTCTGGTAGCTTCTTTATAAACTGTCTCTCAACAGAGAAGCCCACACCAGTACCACAGAGAAGTATATACATAGCTTCATCAAAAGATTTAGGATCATCTACTGGTAAGTAACTACAATTATATCCTGCTGTATTGTCACGATCTAAAGCAGGACCAGCTGTCATCATTGCCCTCATACTAGGCATGATTTCCTGACCCAGTATAGCCTGTTCAAGGTTCATTACATCTGTATCAGCAAATAAACTATCGGCTGGAACTACGCCAAGATTAAGTGCCTTACGAACTACATTATCCATGTAGCGTTCCACTGTTTCTCCCCAAGACTCACGCCCTTTGCCATCAAAGTACTTAGCGTAGCGTGACTTGTGTATGAATGCTTGATAGTCTGTTGGTAGTTGGTTACTCATCTATTGTCTCCTGATCCTTTTATTACACCACGTGCAGCGCGGCTGTTTAGTTTATACATATTCCTCTGTATTATATCCTGTAGGTCACTATCAAAGTAGTTAGCTATAGCAACTGTATAAAACAATACGTCACCACATTCCTTGAGTATACCCTCTTCATCATTAGTATCATCACGCAGAACACGCTTTATCTTACCATGTAGTTCCCCTACTTCCTCACACAACCCTAGTAGGTTTTCCATTAGCCTATCCTCAGGTTTTGTTACAATCATGCTCTCAACAAAATCAGAATACTCTGTAGGTGTTGAGTCAATCAGATTGTTTATTGCTTCTATATCTTCTCTAGCAATCATTTTCTCTCCTTAACGTTTAAATTTTCTATACTCATATCATCCACGTCATATATAACATCTGTTATTAGATCGTGTACATCTTTCTCATGGCTATCATTACTAGATGATAGTATATTATTGTTGTCGTCTACCTTAGCTACAAATGTAACATTAAACTTTTTCATGCGTTACCCTTAGTCTTAGTCCATCGGTTAAGTAATATAACATTATCCTCTACACTGTAACCCTCATCTGTTTCAATCAGAGCTTCTGCATATTGTTCTGGGAACATCTCCTGTAAAAGCTCACCTCGTATATCTACAAAATCTTCCCATGCCTCAGGATATATATCTAAAAACTTCTGTGCTGCTGCCATAGTAAGAGCTTCTTCCAGTGCTGCCCTCATACCTTCATGTGTTTCAGCCTCACCAAATACTAAACCTGTCTTGATGTGACCTGTCCACTCACCTTCTCTAGTAACAGGGTGTAGTATAATAGCTATATCTCCAGGCTTTACTTCGTAGCTCATTACAATCTCCTCTTTACTTTGACACGTTGCTCTTTCATACGCTTACCCTTCTCTAGTAGCCAGCCCTCAGGTATTACTCTGTGCGCCCACTTGAAGCCATTCTTCTCACACCAATCACAGTATCTACTCTTAGCACCCTTGTATAGCTTAGAGTTTGCGTTACTAAATACAAAGCGTATGTCCAGTTTAGGATGTTGCTTCTGTATTTCTATATGCTTGCGCCGATCTCCAGCACTAAATAACCCTTTTGTCTCAATTATGATACCGTTGTCTAGTTCAAAGTCTGGCGTGTAAGTGCGATACTTTAAATCTTCCCACTCTATCTTTAGCTTTTCATAAGATACAATCTTCTGACGTGTCTCTAAGAATGTAGCGGCCTCTAGTTCAAGGCCACTACGATAGTTTCTTCTGTTGTGTTTACGAACCACGCCCATCTCCAACAAGTACATACTCTACAAGAGGTGCTTCTTTCTTACCCTTGTACACACGTGAAGGTAACTCTTGTAGATCCCAACACTTGTGCTTGAAGTCACACCAGTGACACTTAGAGTTAAGTACTAAGTTACCGCTGGGCTTCTTGAAGTACGTCTCAGGTACTGCTTCGTAGCAACGTTTGAATGGTGCATCACTCTCGATGTAATCCACAGTAGATTGAATGCTATCTATGACAGCTTCCTTGTCCACCTCAGAAGCGTCTACATACTTAAACTCACCATTTCCTTTGTTGACTACCCACCAACCGCCTACACCCTTTCCAGCGGCTTCTGCGTAGCCTACAAGCTGTGATACATAACCGAAGCTATCATCCTTGTTGAGTGCCTCAAAGCTTTCAAACTTATTCTTGTATGACCAAGGAGAGGCAGACTTAACATCGTCAATCTTACCATCCATCTCCATATCGTACTCACCCTTGATCTCCTGACCATTGGGTAACTTGAGTGTGACAATCTCATTGTCTTTAAACTCTTGGTCTACTGCACGAAGTAGTCCTTTGAACACAGCCTCAACGATATCACCAAGGATCATGTTCATTAAGAAGTGTGGTGGGAAGGGTCTACGATCTTCTGGATCATTCTTTTCAAACCACAACTGGCATGGGGCTTTACCTATGTTAGACATACGTAGGCGAAAGTCACCACGTGGGGGAGAGTTAAACTGTTTGTTCAACGCTGCCTCAACATCAGCGGCAACCTGTTTGGTCACCGCCTCTGTCATGTTTGCTTCACCAGCTAAAGCCTTCTGCAGAAAACTGTAGATTGCTAATTCTGCTGGGTGATTCATGGGCTTACCTCGATGAAGTCATTGTTGATAATGTCTGTTACTACAGACTCATCATCCTCAGACATAGCTTTGTCGAACCTCTCATGGTATAAGTCTAAGATCTTACCATTACTGTACTCGATAAGCTCAATGAAATCTTTTAACATCTCATTGTCGCCCTCACCAAGATCAACCTTTTCACCTGATCCTGCTTTGATCTTACCAAACTTAGCACCTGTTGGGATGCTATCTTCTACGCCCATAAACTTAATAAAAGACATGATAGGTAGTAAGTTCTTGCGCTTCAGCACACCTAGAACACCATTGATGCTCTTGAGTGAGTCACGATTCTTAACGTCCATAACAAATGGTACATCTTTATACGCAGACTTATCGAGTGATTCACCCTTATCATTGATAGGATCATCTAGTGTTACTGTACCATAGTAAACATTAACACGCTTAACACTACGAATAACCTGCTTAGTAGCATCATCTAAAGCTTGGAAGTCTTCGATCCAACCTGATGGTCTACCCAAGTTGAAGCCACCTATGCTATCCTTCATGTCACCATTGAGTGAGTTAGCTAAGACAGACTTCTCCATCTCTTCTGTTTCACTGTTCCAACGTTGCCACTGTTGGCGCTGGGCAAAGATACGTACTGTAATACCATTACTGTAGATCTTTTCGTCACCACGATTAAGGATGAATGCACCTACTGGTACTACCTCAGTCTTGATTGTCTTACCACCTACGTCTATTTCACCCATGAGGGGTGAGTGCAGCATACCCATACGTGCAATAGATGGTGTTGAGTCACCACTAGACGCTGACACGCCCATAAGTTCTGCCATTGATTGACCGCGTTCATTCGCGATTGATAGTTCATTGCTCATTTCTATACCTTTCTATAGATTCAAAGAGTTCCTAGTTATACATTATACGTCAACTGTGTCAAGCCAGTTTGATCCGATTTTTGCTTCAAGTAGTAGTGGTACATTCATCTTTACATTGTACGTTTTTTCTACAAGATCGTTTATATTATCGTTAAGTGATTCTATTATATCAATAACTTGTTGTTCTTCATCAGGGTGTATGTCAATTACCATACTGTCGTGTACTGAATTAACTACGACAGAGTTGTATGGTTGTAACAATTCGTGAAGCTCATTCAACACAATAGGTACTACATCACCTGTTGCAAACCCTTGCACTGGATAGTTCTTAATCATTGTGAAGTGACTTGGCATACCATTGTCCCTGCGTTTTACATTAGGGAAAGCATACTGTCGCCCTGACTTATTAGTTATCTTATTAAACCGTAATGCCTCATCACCTAACTCTTTATGCCATGCAGCAATACCCTCATACTTCTCAATAAAATGTTTATAGTAAGCGGCTTCAGCCTTAGATCTTCCATACCCTGTAGCTCCGAAGAGAGGGGCAAATGTATGTGCCTTGGCATCCTGGCGAGAAGTCTTCTGCCCTGCATCTGTAATAACTTTAGCAGTGTAACTATGCACATCAAACCCTGTGTCTATCTCTTTCATAGCAGTCTCGTCCTGTGCTAAGAATGCAGCAGTACGAAACTCAAGTTGAGCAAAGTCAGCTTCCATAATCTTACCATTTTCCCATCGTGAAACAAAGACTTTCTTCACAGGAAACGTACCACCTCTGGGCATGTTCTGCATGTTAGGATTGCGTCCACTGAAACGTCCAGTAGCTGTTATGTGCTGAGTTAAACTTACATGTAAGAACCCATCATGTTTAGTGTAGTTTGATATACCCTCAACAAAAGAACTTAGGTAGCTACTAATAGCAGACAAACGTTTAAGATCATTAAGAAAAGACTCAGCCTCTGCCATGTTGTTATTTCTTGCAGTAGCCGCTAAGATCTCTAGGTTATCTTTACTTGTACTAAAACCATTAGCACTAATCCATTTCTTATTGGGTGCTGTAAATTTTAGACCAGCAACTTGTTTTGTTTCTTTTAGCTGAAACCCTCGCGTATCACAGTCCTTACACTTGTTAGGTCTAGCATACTTTGTACCATCCTTCTTTACTTTATATGTCTTGCCTTGTCCCTCACAGGTAGGGCATGTAAATGCTTCTGTTCTATATACACGTTTAGAGTTTGCTTTAACAGCATCTTTATATTCATCTACTGTAGAAGTAAACTCAAACAGATCAGCCCACTCTTTCTTGTTAACCATACGCAGAGAGAATACAACCTGAGACATCTGCTCTGGACTACTGAGATTTATAGGTGTGTCACCCATAAGCTGACGAACTTTCTTCTGTAGCCTACTTTCAATCTCTGCCTTCTCTTGTTCAAACTGTAGTCTTACCTCGTCAAGGGCAGATCTATCCACCCTGATTCCTGACATGTACATTCTGGTAAGGGTTTTACAGGTGATGAAGGTGGTATCTCTAATGACTTTGAGACCTGTAGATTCGGGCTTGGCGTAGTCTGCTTCGATACTATGGAACAACCAGCTAGTTGAAAGCAGGTCACACCTAAGATAAAAGCTAAGCTCATCCAACGGTATCTCATTTGTAGTATAGCCTTCTTTAAAATATCTTTTAAGTGTATCATCTTTCTGTACCTCTAGGTTTCTGCGTTCAGCACAAGCACCTAAGCTTAATGGAGTGCGTTGCCCTCTATCAAGTATATACTCTGCTAACATTGTATCATAGATCAAGCCATCATACTTGAAGCCTGACTCCCACAACCACATCATATCGTGTTGTGCGTTGTGCATTATGAGTAGTGTTGTTAAGTCTAATATATCCTGGACTAGCTTATTCCCAGCGCCTGACGTATCCTTTGCTTCATCATGGTCTATGTTTACAATGTGTAGTTCATCATGGTTGTCTGCATTAACCATACCAACTTGGACTAAATGATTGTCAATCTCAAACGGGTCCATGTGATCTTTGCCGTTGCGTTTTGTTGTGCTATTCTCAACGTCTAATACTAATCTCATATCTTACCTCAAGCTGAATAGATAGAGCGTGATCCATCCAATACACAGGCGATCCTACCCTGATACCCATTCAACTTATTCTTGGCTAGGTTTAAAAAACGAACTGGGTCTTCATCTCCCCCTTCAACTTGCGGTGCTTTACCTATCAATAGCATCAGGTCAGCTTCAGCTGCCTTTCCTGTCTTAGATCCTTCCATCATTGCTTGGTTAAGATCTACCTTACCTTCTGCTTCAGCAGATAGTTGTGACATCCAGATCACACAGCAATCATACTGCTTAGCAATGTTACGTGCATGGATAGCAGCAGTCTTGAGTGTGATGTCACTTCTCTCACTACTCACATCAGCAAACTTATCTCCCATATCTAACACTACAATGTCAGGCTTCTCTTGTTTAACAACAGACTCAACCCATGCCATACCCTTACCTGTACTATCCTTGAACAAGACATTCTTGCGAATAGGTTCATAACGTTTCTGTGCTAGAGCTTTATTCTCTCTAACTTCTTTCATTGTCATGTTAGCTGTTGCACTTATGTAACGTGCAGCAACACGTGTGTATGCCTCTTCGTTACACAGTACAATACACTTAGCACCCTGATGTGCAAAGCCCTCAGCACCTGCTATAATACTGGCATGGAAAGAAGTTTTACCAGTATTGGGACGAGCGCCAACCAATACAAGGTGACCACCACTAACACCTTCCACCCTACGAGCCAAGGAAGATATGTTAAATCCCCACTTGGATTCCAGAAGCGTTGCATTAAGTATCGTGTCAAGACTATTATCATCCCAATCAACACGCAGGTTAGGAGTAAAATCATTTTTGTATTCCTCTAGTAGTTGTCTCAAAGGTTCTAGGCTATCCTCTGTACCATTAACAAAGTCGAATCCTAGGTTGGCTACACGATCACCTACATGCTGTTGAAACAACTGTGATAGTGTGTCTTGTGCTATCTCTTCTTTGATAGGCTCAGTAATTGATATACGTTTAAACAGATCTTCATATGCTCCACGTGTTGCTGTGGTAAGACTAGCGTTCATTCTATTGAACACAGCCTCTAGGTCAGCAACAGTTAGGTCACCTTCATAGGCTTCCATAGCACCATCAAGTGCCTGTTTAATCTTACGTACATCCTTACTAAATATTTTATCTGGGCAACGTATACCCTTGTGTTGATCATAGAAGTTACGATCTAGTAACGTTTTAATCAGTGCTAATTCCATCATTCTTTATGTCTCCTACAACAATATATTATATATCTACTTTTGGCTCCAAGTAATATGCTCCTGCACTACTCTTATATGCAGCCATAATGTCCAACCACTGTTGGCTACTCATGATTAACATTTGATAAGCATCCATCTCAGGTTCGAACTGTCTCATGTATACAGTACCCTCATCACCAAATATTATCTCTACATCTTCATGCTTATCTGTATGATCTAGTGTAGTTATTATAGATGCATCAGATTCAAACTCAACTGTGAACATCCGATCCCTCCGCTACAATTATATTTACCTGCGCTACATTACCTGTAACTTTAACAATCTTAAACTCTAATCCTTCTTTGGTAAGTAATCTTCTTAACATTGATACTGGTATCATACATCTGCCTTTCCTGTTAGTTTTATTAACCTAGCTAAGTACCATTGTGATTTCAGTAGGTCTTCTTGTTTGTTCTTATATCTCCAGCGATGTAGATACTTAGCAATGTTACCTCTCAGATAACCTATGTATTCTTCTTCGGTTAGGAAGTCTTCTATGTAATCAATACATTCAATCCTACCTTTACCATAGTGTGCTGGGTTGTTTACGTTATCCATTCTGTCCTCTGATAATAGTTCTGGTATAGAGTTAGGGTCTACCATAGGTTTAATACTTACTCAAGTCAGCAAGTTTCTCCATGTCTTCTGGCATACGATACTTTATATCATCAGAAAGACTTAGTGCTACTGTTTTGTTTCCTGTCCACAACTCTATCTCTCTGCGGTACTCAATAGTCTTTGATAGTGCATCAGGATCTAGTGCAATCACAGCCTTGTCATACTCACCTATCTTCTCAAAATGTTTATGGTTCATGCTAGTACCCAGGATTGCCATGCAAGTTACATCAGACAATTCTTGATAGGCTACAATAGCTGAGACTACATCCTCTACAATAAGTATTGTATCACCTTCACCTACTGTATAGTAGTCTGCTGCGCCTGTGTAGCGATACCACTTAGGGTTTTGAGTAGCGCCTACTGCTCTACCTATAGCATCAATCATCTGATGTTTGTAGTATATAGGAAAGACTACCCTCTCCTGTTGAACGTCATAGAATGTGTTACCTACTATACCCCAGCGCCTCATGAATCTATTGTGCTTAGTATGTTGTCGTGTTGGTTCTACTAGCTGGGCTGGTATCTCCATAGTTTCTACCTCTCTCTTGGTTTGATCTTGCGCTGGGCGTAAGTGTCTGCGTATCTCAGATGCAGTCATGTCTGTATCAAACTTACCACCTACATTACACCCTAACTTATAACAGTTATACATCAATAGACCATACTCGCAAGAGGCTGAGAAAGTATTCTTACCTCTACAGAAAGGACAGTCACCTCGGTGTGATCCATGTGCGGTTACAGACTCAGCATATTCTCTGTGCTGTTGCCAGTTACTCATCCTCTTCATTTCCTCTCGCTGACAGTGCCTTAGATGCACCACTCAATGTGTTCACCATGTAGGGCTTAACTGATTGTATATTCTTATGTCCTGTTACCTGCATGATATTAGCTAAGTCAACCCCACCTTCCATCATCTCAGTCACAGCGGTACGGCGTAAGTCCATAGCTGTAAGTTCTCTAGGTAGATTAGCTTCGTCCAGTACCTCATTGATAAGTAAAGATATTTCACCCTTATCGTAAGGTGTGTATGCACCTGCCCTTGGCTTAACCCTAGGTGCTACATATTCCTGGAATCCAAAGTCTTCCTTTTGTTGTCGCAGCATATCACACAACCCATTAGATATGGGTAAGTGTATCTCAGCATTACGTTTACTTTGTGTTAGGTCTAAGCGACACTGATCTAAGTCTAAGGTATCCCAAGTCATAACTCTCATGTCACCTATACGCTGACCCCAATCGTATGCCATGTGTACAATAAGACTAATGCTACGCCATCTGAAGTCACTGTAACCTGTCTCAAGAAATGTTTTGATCTGGTCTCTACTCCAGTACACACGCCTAGGTTTGCTAGACTTGGTAGGTACAAGTGCTACTGGGTTGTGTATCATTACGTCTTGTCTCATGGAATACTTCCAAGCAGCAGACAGTACAGCCTTACGATAGTTTGCTGTACGTATTCCTGTCTGAAGCCATGTATCATATGCCTGTATAAGATGTCTTACCTTAAGATTAGTACAGCGATACTCACCAAGGGACCTGCCTTCCACAGGTGTATTAATCACAGACGCTAGATGTATTTCATAATCCTTTTGAGATGCACCAGATAGCCTAGCAAAGGCAGGGGATACCAGATAAAAATCTATGATATCACACAACTTAGCATTACCCTTGGGTGGTTTCATGTTATCTTCCTTTCACGTTTCTGTACCAGATATATAAGAACCCACCTATGTAGGCAGCAATCACAGTTAGTGGTAGTAGATGCATTAGAATGTTGGATGCTATCATCTTGCATTCCTTTCCTTTACCCATAACCTTTTAAGTCTAGTATTTCTACCACCCTTAGCGCCTGTCTCCTGCCTATTCTTTTGGGCAGTCCACTGGTCACCCTCTTTGTAGTTGCGTATGTTAAACATCTCACGCATCCTTTTGTTTTCCTGTTCACAGACACTTAGGTGTGCAACCCTTAGTCTTTCTTCTTGATCAAGCATTGTTTTCTTCCTGCCATTCTTGGTAGCATACGTACTCACCATCTAAGTCAAACTCTTCTATCAGTTCAGTAGGTATACCATCCTTCCAATCTTCTAAGCTAAAGTCATACTCAAAGCAGTCGTCTATATCTAAAGCACTATCATACTGTCCTATGTAACCTATTCCTGGCTCATAGTAGGATGCCTCGATGTTAACCTTTAATCTATCAGCACCTGTATCATACGCACTTGTGGGTGGACTCCATGCACTGTTAAACCCTAAGTGTAGGTTGGATGTATCACCATCCTCAAACAGATTAGCCTCTACATCATGTACTTCCCACTTGGTATTCCACTTATTACAGGCAACACCATAATCCCATTCACCTATAGGTGCTAGGTGTTCCAGTAACCCATCACTGTCTGCCGCTTTCTTTATAGAACGTAATGTTTTTACATCACCTGTAATTACTACTCTATTCTCACACCAGTTAGGCATTATGCATCTCCCTTGTTCAACATCCATACACGTCTGTTAGCTTGATCTACTTTACGAGTAACAACCTGACACCCTATCTTCTTAGCGTGAGTGTATATACTAGCCAAGGCAGCACGTTTTACTACGACACTATCGCCTACCTTCATGTGCTGTAGTAGTGCTTCGTAACCTTTGTTAGGTGCACCACGTCCATCCTTAGTTGATGGTAAGGGTACGTTCTTCTCAATCATAAAAGTCATTTTATCTCCATTCTTATGTCTCTAATTTTATCATACATTTTATATAGGCGTAGCAACTCTTCTCTGCTACGCGCTGTGTGGTAGCATATATGCTGACCTGTTAGTGTGCTATAGATGTTAAGTCTATGCACTATGAACGCTCCTCTTCTATCTTCTTAAAGATATTTGCTAACCTAGTAACGCTTTCTTTGGGTAGGGTTATTGCCTCATCCCAACTCTTCACTACCATACCACCATCGTCTAGTATGGTAGCAGTCCACTCAGGTGTTAGTTGTACTTCAGTCATTATGCATTCTCCTCTACTAATGTGTAACGTGTGTATCTTTGGTTCGTAACTGGATGTCTTCCTTGGATACCATCAATCCTATAGCCTGACTTACGCAGCTCAGATATACGCTTGGTGAAAGACTGTATGCTATAGTCTATCAAAGCTTCGCGTAAGGTTAGACCCTTAGTTGCACGAAGGTGCTTGAGTATCATTGTGTGTTGAGACATTTTCTTATTTGTATTTTTCATATTTATATTCCTCTATGTTATATTATGTGTAAGATATATTATTAGTTTTAGTGTTAGTCAATGTTACAAATATGTCACGTTACATTTCTGCAACACCCAGGACTCCACCATTAATCCACTCAGCATACAACCCCTGCTTCTCTAGTATGGCATTAATCTTATTGTTAACACCAAAGTCGTCTAGATCAGGTTGACCACCACCATAGCAGTCAGCCCAAGTGATAGGGTAGTTGGACTCACCTGAGATACGAAATGTATCCTCATCATTGTAGCCACCTAGTATTACAGGCGCTCCTATTTTCTTTAGTTGATTATATGCAGTACGATAATTTCTTTTCATATTATTTCCTTTTCTATTTCTGTACTTAATTCTATTGGTATCTCTACAGTCACAGCTACAAAGTCACACTGGCTGCAGTACTTTCTTCTTCTAGTGCTAGGATATCCAAGCTTATGGTATGGCCTAGTGTCTAGAGTACGCATCTTAGTAACGCAGTTGGGACAGTGTGTAACTACCTTATCCTTCCACCAGTAACCTTTGTTCTCTGTCATTAAACTATACCTTATCCACTTCAAACGCCCATCGTAGGCTATGCCAAGCGCTTTCTAGTTTAGCTATGTCACTCATATATAAATCATTACAGTCTTTAATCATGGTTAGACATTCCTTCACACTGTTTTGTATTTCTTCTATAGCTTCTCTCTGTTCAACAGACATTTGCTTTAGAACCTTCTGAGTTTTTAGTTGCTTTTTAACTCTAGCTTTTTCCCAATCTGTATGCTTACTCATTTTATATTCCTCTCTCTAAGTTATCTTCTATAAAAGCAAAGCCACCGCCATTGCCTTCCTCATCCTGTGATATTACAAAGCGTACTTCCTCTGATCCATTTGTTAGGGTGAATACTGGAAAGGGTTTATCATATTCAAAAGTACCCTTCTCAAATGCAAAATCTTTAATCTTACAACCCACTAATTGTCCATAGTATTTATTCATATCCATGTCTTAACTCCATATCATTGTTAATAGTAAACTAAACGTAGCCAATACACCTATGGCTGCGAACCCAAATACTGACCACACAAATGTGGTAGCTAGTATTTCTTTTCTCTTTTCTTTACGTGAATGCTCTGTCACGTCAAAATATTTATCACTCATTGTAAAACTCCTTTACATTTAACTGTACTTCCCCATCTGTAGTATCATCTACTATTTCTATATCTAAACATTCACCTGTTCCTTGATCATAAATACATACAAGTTCATCTGCATCATGAAACAATAAGGCTTCTTGGAGTTTCGAAATTAATTCTTTAATTGTCATGATCATCTCCTTCATCATTACACCAACAGCAGGGTTCAGAACTGTCCCACTCCCTGCACCACCAACATAGCTTATTTAGTATTGCTCTCATTTTACATTCCTTCCCATTCATTAGGTGTTATACCTGTCATTATAAACTCACGTTCATCAGGTGATAGATCAGGCATGGCTGTTTGTACCAGTAGGCCATTCTCCCACGATGAAATTTGTTCAGGTGTTACATCTATATCCATAACATTTACATTGCCTGATAGTATTGATTTACGTTCTATTAACATTACATACCTGCCCTTATAAATTCTTCAAAAGTTTTAGGGAATACATCTTGTGTAGTATCCCGATAGTGTTCGTATCTCTGACCATCATCTGTTAAAGGTGAGTGATCATCATAGATAAACTTACCCTCATCATTTAGCGCAGGGATTTTAGTTCGTTTAGTCATACTACATTCCTTTCATATTTATTAGGGCTTGCATCATACCCCTTTGAAACTCACTGTCAGGTGGGTCTATAGCAAACAATTCCAGTGCTGTATCTAAACAATATATATTGCCACATGCATACTCTTGTTTAGCTTCTCTATAACCTTCCATAAAAGGTGTTTGTAATGATAATATAGTTGCACTCATTTTATATTCCTTTCAATATGTGTGCTATGACATCGACAGTCCAACCATTGCCTAGCATTTTGTAGCGTTGGGTATTTGATACACCCTCAGTGTACCCATCAGGTACAGTTTGTAAGCGTTCACATTCTAGAGGTGTTAGTTTTCTCCAAGACATATTCTCTACAAGAATGCTATCCTTGGTTACTGTAGTGAGACAATTAGTTTTATCATCATCTCTAACTTCTATCATTTGTTTGATAGCTATAGACTTATCGTGATCCTTACGAGTACCACTAGCGTCTAGCCTACGCCCAACCATACGAGCGCCCTTAACCAATACTTTAGGCTCTAAATTACCACCGCTAGAGGCGCATAGACTAGGCGATTTACCTTCGGGTGCATACACCCTTCGCACATAGCCATGCCCCTTTAGATCGGCATCACCTACATGACACATCTTATCGTCACTAAAGACTAACTGTCTGCGATGCTTCTCGAAGTATGACTTCAGATTACCACCCTTAAAGTAGTTAGCATCTAGGCAGTGTGATTTAGTTCTATCTGTTAACCCATCCTCAAGTATATCCTTTAAGACAATGCCCCTATCTTTTGGCTGTTCAATACCCTCAATGTTTGTCCAGTAAAAGCGCTTACGATTTTGTGCCGATACTAATGAGCTATTGATCAAGTATTTATTGACGTTGGGCAAAGCTTGCTCAGTATGGTGTGTAATATACTTCTCAAAAGCATTAGACATTCTAACGTTTTCCATAAGGTATTTAGCATTAGGATTGTGCTTTAAGACATGCTTCATAATGTCTAGCATCACCCAGAATAGTTGACCTCTAGGATCGCGATCACCCTGCTGTTGACCTGCAACTGACCATGCCTGACATGGAAAACCACCCATAACAATGTCAACAAACTTCCACTCTATGTCCCAATCACGCCAGTTTTTTACATCACCCAACTGAATAATGTCAGGATAGTTTTTATTAGCAATCTTAATAGCGTGTGGGTCTATCTCACTAGAGTAATATCTAGTGGGTTTTATACCTAGTCTATCAAATGCAAGTCGGCCACATTCCATGCCACCAAATAAATTTACTACATACATATTATTTACCTCTCTCTATTGAACCATAATCTTTTAAATCTTGTTTAGTCAATCCATAGTACTCAATAGGATCGACAAAAAATCTGCCTGTCTCATCATAGTATGGATCAGTAACCCACACATCATTTTTTAATACGCCCCATTCGTTTAATAGTAATAAAGCTTTTTTATTTTCTACAAAATCAAGTAATTCTTTAAAGTTATTAGTCTCAAATACCCATGTGTGATCATCATCAACACCATTATAACTACTAGCAGTTTGCACAATAAATCTAGATGGTAGTACTTCCATAGCACCATGAATTCTATTAGCATTTTCAGTACGCAAAGCAATATTCCAACTATCCATCCAGATATGCAAACCACTTGTTTGATAACTTGGCAATTCATCATGGTGGTAGCTAGTATGCTTCCAATCTTTAGGAATATCCAAATCAGTAATATATTCTTTCCATTCTACTCGCATATTTTTTCCTAACATATTTATTAATACAATAACTATTTTATTTTTTAAGATGTGTCAACAAATCTTTTTTGATATATTTTATATCCATATCATAAACTTCACGCGATAATTCAATAAGAGTTTTAGCTTGCACCAATGTTAAATTATTATCATAGGCAAATTTAGTAACAGATATATAATTGTTTACCCAATCCAAATAAATATCTTTTAGGTTTAAAGAATATTCCATTTTGTTTAATCCTTTTTTTAGTTTAATATTATTTAGTGACACTCAAAAGAATGCCACCAATAAGATTAAATTCTTCTATTAATATTTCTTAACCATTTCCACAATAGTATCTACACCATTGTCTAGCGTGTAACATAAGCGACAATCTTTACATTTTTGTCCCGTACAATTCTGTCTGTCTTTATGTTCATGCTCTAGCACATTGTTGAAAGTTCTATCAAAGTGTTTAGGCGGTTTTGCCATGATAGTAGAAACTTTTTGGTTTGAATATATCATGATAAAGTTTTTCGGTTTTTCCCTAGTCTTAAAATATTTAGCTATTAAATCGTTTCTTTTAGTCCACAAAGCGAAGTTACAATGTGGGTTTTTCTTAGCTATCCTTACAAGGTTTTCTAAATGTGTAAGATTAATCAGTTCTCCATGTGCGTTAAATCTAAAAAATGCATCTAGTATGGTAGGTAAAAACTCTTGATCAATAACCTTGTTTGCCAATGCTTCAGAATTGCGTTGCAAAGCGGGTTGCATATTTTTACGATAGCTTTTCAACATAGTATGGGAATAGCATTTGGTGCAAATGTTATCGCTTCTAGTAGATGCATTTTGTTTAATGCAATAAGCATTTGTCATAGTGTTTGTACTGATAGCTTTAAAACCATCTAGCTTGCCCGTCATCTTAGAAATGTGGACTAATGGAAAGTTGGACATTTTGTTAAATCCTTTTGTTTTGGTTTAGAGTTAATTCTACAAGTAGCACTATTAAAAATGCTACTGTTAAAGTTAACTATTACACTTGCAAGTTTTGTTACTACATCCATAGCCAGATTTAGAAAACTTGAATTCGTTGCCATTAGTGTCATACGCAATAGCTTTATAAAACTTTTTATGTCTATTCTTTATAGCTTTAAACAGCATTAAATGATCAGACGCATGAATAAAACATTTAGCAAAAACACCATCTGTTTTATTATCTAGATCAATATATGTTTCATATTTCATTATGCTATCTCTTTCTCTAAGTTTTTATAAGCGTTTGTAATTGCGTTTTTATCATCGGTTGTTTTGATAATTTTAATATGTTTCTTTTTAGTATCGTAATGTGAAAACTCTATTTCTGTTTTTAAAGACGCTTTAGTATAGTCTCCGAATTCATCAAACCATTTTTGGCTATCAGTGTCATAAACGAAAAGAATATAATATGGTTTTGTTGTTGTTGTCATAGCTAAAGCCCTAAATAATTAATAATACATTATTCTATAAATTCATATTACACAAATAGCAATACATTTATTTCGACATTATCAAAATATATTAAGCTGCTTTCGTCATATTCAATGTTCTGCATTTGTTCTTTTGGATTTGTTTATACTATATAATAGCACTAAAAAAGTATTGGTATTTGTGTAAAAATTAACCGCTGAGAAGCTCTAGGTTTTGCCGTGTGGTTTAGCCTATGGAAATACTCTAGAGGCCGTCAGTGACGTGTTCACTTTTGTTCCAACTAAATGGTTTAACATTAAACTATATTACTGAATGATAATGGTTTAACGTTGAACTATATATTTAACTAAATAGTTTAATAGTGAATGATAATTTAAGTGCTGTGATAAAAATGTCACACTTTCCAGGCGATGTGGTATATATGTCACACTTTATGGTGGGGTCTATTATTTCATACATCCCTGTTGCAAAAACGACACAGTGTTGTAAAAGTGTCGCAAAACTACGCTTATTTCATGGTTAATTGACGCTGTATCAGTGCTTTTATGTAACAATTACAGTAACTTAGCAGTGTTATATGCCCCTATTTAGCTATTATTATTATTTTTAAGGGGCAGGGGCGTGGGACATGGGGGGTTGGGGGGTACGTATATATGTACAAACACACAGAAGTGATTTTTAGCTTAGGTCCCCTCGTATACGTACAAGCACAAAAGTACAACATTATAGAAAAAACTTACAAGATAATACAAATTAGGGCTTGACTAGGGTGTTTTTATGAGTATAACTGCGGAGCAGGAGCAATACAGTTACACTTAAGTGTTTTAACTCTTAATAAAGTAATATATATTAATAAGTTAAACTAAGATAAAGTTTTTACTTGTAAGTGTTACTATATACCTGTATACTAATACGTATGTAACACACATAAAAGTAACAAACATAAGTGTTACACTACTGTACGTGGCGTATATTGTGTGTATTTCCTCCTCATGTCTCCTCCCTCCTGCATGTAATTGCGTCACGTACCTCTTTCCTTATAAAAAAAAGTATTGACAATGCGTAATAAAAGAATACAACTATATGCATCAGAGAATGTTATTGAAGAGTTCTATGACGCTATAGCTGATAATGATGTAAAGAAACTACAACGTGTACACATTCCTAAGTCTGATGTATTCTATGTAAGAACAGCTATAGAAGCAGATACTGGAGTGAGATACACTCTAGATCACGTAGAGAGAGCTATGTACCTTGAGGGTTACCTCACTAAATATGAAGTATTAGATCCTGATAGAGAACGTGACAATGTGGGTTAAGCTATTACCCCTTGTGCTACTAGCAGGATGTACCACTATAACCTATACAGCATCCTGTCGTGTCGATGATGACGTATGCCAGAGAAACCAAAATGCTCAGACACTTGCTATTATCGGACAGGAAGACGCAGCTCTACAGCTACTATGTGAAGATAGTAGTATTCGTAACAGCTTTAGGGACGAGTGTAGGAGCGAATGATATTAATGGTGACTTCAGTAATAACTACCAGGATTCAACAGTAGACAGTAACAACACTGATGAGACTGTAACGAATAACTATAATGCTACGGGCGCTGGTTCAGCTGCACCTGTAATGTCAGCAATAGCCCCTACTATGATGGGTGGCGGTGGTAACGACAGTTGCTTACTACCCAGTTCAACAGGGATACAGGTAAGCATACTAGGTTTATCCTCAGGTACTATGACACAGGATAAGGCTTGTAACCGTAGAAAGAATGCTAGGCTCTTAGGAGCACCACAACAAGTAGGTGGATTAGGGTTACAGGTATCAGCTATATCTATTCTGTGCCAAGACCCTGTAGTGTTTAGAAGTATGATGTTAGCGAATACGCCATGCCCTATAAATGATAGTAAGACAGGGAAGCTGCTCATGGGAAAAGCGGCGATTAAGAAGTACAGAGAGAGTCCGACATTATATATTGTTGGGTATGAGACAGACCAAGAATTTTGGAACACCCTGTTGAGGGTAGGAGAGGAAGATAAAGATGAAGAAACCGTTGAAGATGATGCTCCTAAGCTCAGCCTTAGTGAGCGTTTCCGCACTAGCAAACGCAGAGTCGCTACAACCACCAGAATACTCAATGACGGGCCAGGAAAAGATTGATGCACTCATAGCTTCAATCAGTGATATACAAGATCGTATAACTGAATCAGCTGTTATGACTGTAGGTGCTGTAGGTTATGCGGCTATTGGTGGTGTTATTAATGATGATACCTTTGACGATGGGCTTATTACATCATCTGAGTTGAATGCATACTTAGACGCTAAAGAGCTTGTACTGAATCATGACTACGCTATAGCTGAAACAGCGGAGCAGATGTTTATGCAGGAACATGCGGCTAACATGAATAGCTTAGATACTGCGGTAGACAACCTAGCTGCAGCAACATCAATAGTTATGACAGCAGTATCTGTAACCAGTGTAGCCGCTGAAGCTGATACTAAGCCTGAGCAAGTTGAGTTACAGGGTATGTTAGAGACAGATGCGTATAGCCTTGACACAGCAGAAGTTAACGAGTATAATGAAGCTGTAGCGGCTGTAGAAACATTTGCTCAACAGGCTGGTGCTTATATGGCAGCTGCTAACAATGATGACTTAACAGCTACTGTAGATAGTTATGCTTCGGCTAACAACTTTATGGTAGGTAGCTATACAGCTATTACATATACTCAGAATATAGATGAGTTTGTAATAACTTGGGGTGACTCTAGTTTTGGTACAGGTTTCCAAGGATACCTAACACCAGATATGAAGAGTGCTTCTGAGATATATGCTGCAGGTGAATACATAAATGAATATGGAGCAATGCCAACACAATGAGTTTTAGCATAGGTGGTTACAATATAAAAGGATGGATGATGGCAGTAGCTGTACCTGTCCTTTCAACTATTTCTGGTGGTATATACTTTGGTTATGATACCCTAAACCGTTTCTATGGTGTAGAAGCTGGTGTAGGAGAATCATTAGACCGTATAGGTACACTAGATGGTAAGACAGGTGCTATGGATAAACGCATAACATCTGTAGAGACTGTAGCCCAGCGCAACCTTACTGAAGTAGATAATAACTTAAGCAGTGAGATTATAACGTTAGACTCTTTAATCCTTACTAATGTACAGGAACTAGAAGGTAAACTCATAGTTCGTATACAGACACTGGAGCAAGCCATAGCTGATAATGATGTGAGGGGTCTAAACCAGAAGCTTGCACAGTTAACGACTAATATGCAACAGATACTAGAACAGCAGAAGCTACTGCTAGACTTACGTAGTCAAGTAGATAAAGCTACAACTATTACAGATGGATTAGGTGATACCCTAGATACACTACAAACTGAAGTAGATGATATTTGGAAAGCCTACGACGAATTAGCGGATAACCCTTTATAATGGCTATTGAATATAGAGGTGAGAAGTTTGAAGGTTACAACAAACCTAAGCGTACACCTAAACACCCTACTAAATCTCACGTAGTATTAGCTAAAGTAGGTGATATTATTAAGATGATTCGCTTTGGTGAGCAGGGTGCATCCACAGCAGGTAAACCTAAGGCTGGTGAATCTGATAGGATGAAAAAGAAACGTGCAAGCTTTAAGGCTAGACATGCTAAGAATATTAAAAGAGGTAAGCTATCAGCGGCTTACTGGGCTGATAAGGTGAAGTGGTAATGGCAGCGCCCAAACCTACAAATATGAAATTGTATAACCAGAAGAAAGCTCTGGCTAGAAAGAAGTTTAAGAGATGGCCCAGCGCATATGCGTCTGCTTGGTTAGTAAAGGAATACAAAAAAGCTGGGGGTAAGTATAGTGGCACGACGAAAAACAAAGTCACGTAGTCAGCATGTTCTTGTAGGTCGTAGAGGATACGCTAAGGGTGGTTTAGGTAAATGGTTTGGAGAGGAATGGACAGATGTTAAAACAGGTAAAAAATGTGGTAGGTCGGGTGTATCGGAAAGTGGTAGACCTTATCCTGCGTGTCGTCCCAAAAAAGTGGCGAGTAAAATAAGTAAAAAAGAAGCAGCTAAGAAAACAGGACCAGGACGTGTCGCTTGGTCTACAACAGCATCAGGAAAGAAAAGAACATGAAGAAGATGAATCCAGGCATGGCAGCTCTTAAGAAAAAAGCTCCAGCCGTAGCTAAGAAGATGGGATACAATAAGGGTGGTATGCCTGACTTTAAAGCGTGTCCAGATTGCCCTAGCCCAGCTAAGTGTGCTAAACAGGGTTGTCAAAAAGGTAAGACTAAAATGTCGTATGGTGGAATGGCTAAGAAACCTATGAAGATGAATAGAGGCGGTTACTGTGGTGCGTCTAACCCAGCGTCTAAACCTATGAAAAAAGGCTAGACTTATGAAGGTTTATGAAAAATATAAAGATGCTCTAGAGAAGCACGGCTACACAGTAGATGTAGATGGTTGTGTTTGGGATGAGCGTGGCAATCAAGCGGCTATAGAAGATAGATTTGGTAATGCTTTTTGTAATGATCCAAATGTAACAGAAATTTGTAGAGCCGCTGAAGTTACTAAACCTAAGGCTAAGAAAAAGTCTAAAGCTCCTGAGGGTAAGAAACGTGCACGTACAGCTAAAGGTCACTATGTTAAGGATGATCCTAACACACCAGAGAATGAAGCGTGGGTTGATGAGTAATGAGCTTAGTTAATCAGGGCAAATCCTCACGTATGCGTTCTGTATACGGTCACAATACTGGTACAAGCATAGAAGATGTATATGTTTGTCCAGCTAACTGTGTTTCTGAAGTAACCTTTATCCATATAGTTAATGGTGAAAGTAGTGGAAATAATACAATTGATATAACTTGGTACGTAGCCGCTGATACCTATACCTCAAAGTTTTTAAACGATAAAACTATTTCACACAATGACTCAGTTAGCCATAGCAATATAGATCTAGTACTTCAAGCAGGGGATAAAATACAGGTAACCCCTTCTATTGCTGGTCACATTGATACTATTGTTACAGTAACTGAAACCTTTATACCTGTAGGTTAACGGGTATGCATAAACAGGTGTACTAAGTAATCACTAAATAAGTATAACTATCTCCGCACACAAACAAAGGAGATAGTGATGCTAAACTTTTTACAACGCGGCTTTAGGGCTGTACAAAGAACACAACAAGCAAGGGCTGATCTTTGGTTACTTAACAATATGAGTGACAGAGATTTACACGACATAGGCATTAGCCGTGGCGAGATAAGAGAGCATATATATGGCGAGAAATCTAACCGAAAAACAAAACAAGTTTCTTGAAGTACTATTCGATGAGGCTAATGGTGATGCTGTTGCAGCTAAAAGGTTGGCAGGTTACGGGGACAGCAGCAGCACTACAGCTATTGTTGAATCCCTAAAGGATGAGATAGGCGAGAAGACTCGTACTTATTTTGCCCGTACTGCCCCTAAAGCTGCAGTTGCTATGGTAGGTGCTCTTTCTGATCCTACTGAGCTAGGCATAAAAGAAAAAATGGTTGCAGCAAAAGACTTGCTAGACCGCGCTGGACTTGGTAAAGTAGATAAAGTGGATGTCACATCAAGCGGTGGCATCTTCTATCTACCACCAAAAGAAGGCACAAACGAATAAGTATTCCAACAAGAGACCTAGGATTCTGGCAATTACCAAAGCCAACCAAAGGCAAAGAAAAAGAGTGGCACACAATAGTTCGTGTTACAACAAAGATACCTTGGGGGTATGTCCTAGCTCCAGACAATGATAGGCTTCTGATACCTGTCCGTCTGGAGCTTGAAGCTTTAGATCTTGCAAAGAGACATCTTAAGCAGTATAGTTATCGTGCAGTAGCACAATGGCTGAGCAAAGAAACAGGTCGCTATATATCTCATATGGGACTAAAGAAGAGAATCGAAGTTGAGCAAAGACGTAGAAAAGCATCTGCTATTAAACGCAAGCTTGCCAAGTGGCTCGAAGAAACCCTTGAGGAAATCGAAAAGCTCGAAACCCAAGGTGTCGGAGCCTACAGAGATTCCAGTACAGGTAGTTGAACAAATAGAAATTACTAGAGATACTGTTCCAGCACAGGCTGTTGCTCCTGCGTATGATGAGGAGTTAGCACAAGATATAGTGTTTAAGCCTAACCCTGGCCCCCAGACCTCGTTTCTAAGTTCATCAGAGAGAGAAGTATTATATGGCGGCGCAGCTGGTGGAGGTAAATCATATGCTATGTTGGCTGATCCTCTACACGGACTAAACGATCCTAACTTCTCAGGATTGCTTGTACGTCATACTACAGAAGAACTTAGAGAGTTAATACAGAAGAGTCAAGAGTTATATCCTAAAGCTATACCGGGTATCAAATGGTCAGAACGTAAGTCACAGTGGACTTCACCTAGGGGTGGTAGACTCTGGATGTCTTACTTGGATAAAGATACTGACGTTACTAGATACCAAGGACAGGCTTTTAACTGGATAGGCTTTGACGAACTTACACAATGGTCGAGTCCCTACGCTTGGGACTACATGAGATCACGTTTACGTAGCTCAGCAAAGAACTTAGGTTTGTACATGAGAGCTACTACCAACCCAGGAGGTAGCGGTCACCAGTGGGTTAAGAAAATGTTTATTGATCCTGGACCATCTAATGAGCCGTTCTGGGCTACTAATGTTGAAACAGGTGATACAATTACATACCCTGTTGGACACAGTAAAGCAGGACAACCCTTGTTCAAACGTAGGTTTATACCTGCATCATTGTTTGACAACCCATATCTTGCTGAGGCAGGTGACTATGAAGCGATGCTATTGTCACTACCAGAACATCAAAGAAAGCAACTCTTAGAAGGTAACTGGGATATTAATGATGGAGCCGCTTTCCCAGAGTTTGACAGAACCAAACATGTCATTGACGCTTTTGAAGTTCCCGAAAGCTGGGCTAAGTTTAGAGCTTGTGACTACGGCTACGGATCTTATACAGGAGTTATCTGGTTTGCTGTTGCACCAGACGAGCAACTCATTGTTTATAGAGAGCTATATTGTTCTAAGGTTACAGCTACAGATCTAGCTGATATGATTTTAGACTTAGAGAAAAAAGATGGTGGTATGAGATACGGGGTGCTAGACTCTTCTTTGTGGCACAACCGTGGCGACACGGGACCATCACTAGCTGAGCAAATGATTATGAAGGGTTGTCGATGGCGGCCTTCTGATCGGTCTAGGGGTTCGCGTGTCGCAGGTAAAAACGAAATACATAGGCGGCTACAAGTTGATGAGTTTACTGAGAAGCCTAGATTAGTATTTATGAATAACTGCACAAACACTATAGCGCAGATACCAAGCATTCCTCTGGATAAGAGAAACCCAGAAGATGTAGACACTCACGCAGAGGATCACTTATACGATGCTTTGCGTTACGGTGTTATGACACGTCCACGCAGCAGCATTTGGGATTTCAACCCAGCAACACAACGCACAGGCTTTCAAGCTAGTGATACAACATTCGGGTATTAATAAATGGCAGAACAAGAAGAAATGTTTGAAACAGATGAAGTCGTAGCTGCAGAAAACAGTACGGATAAAATCTTTGAAGAAAAATCTAGTGTAGTAGCTTTTGTACAAGAGAGATACAATCGAGCAGAAGATGCACGTTACTCAGATGAACAACGCTGGTTAAAAGCTTACCGAAACTATAGGGGCTTATACGGCAAGGATGTACAGTTTACCGACACTGAAAAGTCTCGCGTATTTGTTAAGGTTACTAAGACTAAGACACTTGCTGCATACGGTCAGATTGTTGATGTACTATTTGGTAACAACAAGTTCCCACTATCAGTTAACCCTTCTGTATTACCTGATGGTGTAGCAGAAGCAGTACATATTAATATAGATCCTAAGGCTCAAGCTGCAGGTGATGCACTTAAACCTGTGACTGAAGATAAACCTTCTAGTTCTTATTTGCTCAACGGTGATACTTCTCTAAAACCTGGTGAGACCCTTATGGACTTACAGGCACGAATGGGTGGTTTAAAAAGTAAGCTAGAAGCTGTATCAGATAAGATTATTGAGGGTGATGGCACTACACCATCTACTGTATCGTTCCACCCAGCTATGATTGCAGCTAAGAAGATGGAAAAGAAAATCCATGACCAGCTACAAGAATCAGGTGCATCAACACACTTACGCTCTATGGCGTTTGAGATGGCGCTACTAGGCACAGGTGTTATGAAGGGTCCTTTCGCAGTAGATAAAGAATATCCTAACTGGAATGATGAGGGTGAATATGATCCTCTAGTAAAGACAGTACCTGAGTGTAGCCATGTTTCTTCTTGGGATTTCTACCCAGACCCAGAAGCTAAGTCTATGAATGATGCAGAATATACTGTTGAACGTCATAAGATGTCACGTACACAATTACGTTCTTTAAGAAGTCGTCCATACTTCATGTCTGATTCGGTTCAGCTGGCTGTAGATAAAGGGCCTGACTACATACAGAAATACTGGGAAATGACTATGGAGGACGATGATACACAACCATCCTCTGAGCGTTGGGAAGTACTAGAGTTCTGGGGTTACGTAGACATTGAACTACTTGAAGAGCATGGTGTTAATATACCCAGCGAACTAAAAGAATTAGATGAGGTTAACTGTAACGTATGGGTATGTAATGGTGAAGTACTACGATTTGTACTGAACCCATTCAAACCTACTCGTATTCCTTACTATGCAGTTCCTTACGAGCATAACCCTTACAGCTTCTTTGGTGTAGGTATTGCTGAGAATATGGATGATACACAGACATTAATGAATGGCTTTATGCGTATGGCTATTGACAATGCTGCACTATCTGGTAATCTTATTATAGAAGTAGACGAGACCAACTTAACACCGGGACAAGACTTATCTGTATACCCGGGCAAGGTCTTCCGCAGGGCTGGGGGTGCACCAGGACAAGCCATCTTTGGTACTAAGTTCCCAAATGTTGCTCAAGAGAATATGCAACTATTTGATAAGGCACGTGTACTAGCAGATGAAAGTACTGGCTTCCCTAGCTTTGCTCATGGTCAAACAGGCGTATCAGGCGTTGGGCGTACAGCCTCAGGTATTAGTATGCTTATGTCTGCTGCCAACGGTTCTATCCGTACAGTAGTTAAAAACGTTGATGACTATTTACTACGCCCACTAGGTAAAGCATTCTTCTCTTTCAACATGCAATTTGACTTTGATGAACAAATACGTGGTGACTTAGAAGTACAAGCATCAGGTACAGAAAGCTTAATGGCTAACGAAGTAAGATCCCAGCGCTTAATGCAGTTCTTACAAGTAGCACAGAATCCAGTACTAGCTCCTTTTGCTAAGATGGATTACATTATACGTGAGATTGCTAAGTCTATGGATCTTGATCCTGATAAGGTTACTAACTCTATGGCAGACGCTGCTATCCAAGCTGAGATCCTCAAAGGCTTCCAGCAACCAGCACAGCCTCCAGAAGCACCTGAGGGTGTACCTGCACCAGAGGGGGGCGAACAAGCGCCACAGACTCCTCAGGGAGGCGTACAGGACACATCTGGTGGTGGAGGTGGACAAATAGGTATGGGTACAGCACCAGTTCCAGGCGAACAAGGATTTAGTGGTAATGTCGCTTAAGGGTTTTGTAAACAATCAGATATCGTGGGAATCGTTTCTCTCTGAGTTAGAGGAGCGTATTTCTACACAACATCGTAGTATGGAAACTGTTACAGATACTGCTGAACTATACAGGCATCAAGGTGCTATACGTGCGCTACGTCAACTTCAATACTTGAGGGATAAAGTAAATGGATGACTTAGATAATCAAACTGAAGAAATGTTTCAAGGTGGAACTACAGATCAATGGCGTGATTATGCAGATTCATTACAGGTTAATATTCCTGAGATATCTATAAAGGATGCAACTACTTTTGTTGCTAGTATGACACCTATTATTGGTGATGCTATGGCGGCTAAAGAAGTCTATGATGAACTACAAAAGGTTAATCCTAATTACTATTTAGCTGGTGCTTTAGGTGGAGCTGCTATTGTAGGTCTTATTCCTGGAATAGGAGATGCCGCTGCTAAAGCTATAAAGAATGGTGCTAGAGAAGTATTTGATGTAGCTAAGCGTGTAAAAATAAAACCCAATAAAAGAATTGATTATGGTGTATCAAAGACAGGTGTACCTCAGATAAACATGATTTCAGACACACCAGCAGGTGTATTTGATAAAACTGTAACACAGTCTGCTGTGGATCTTATGGACGAACCTGCTTTTGGTGAAGGCTTTTCACGTAGGTTAGAAAAAGTTGCTCAGGAAAATAGTATAGGAGCAGGTGATACTACGTTTATGCCTATGCAAGTTTATTCAGAATTAGCAGACCGAGTAAAGAGTAAAGACTTTAAAGTAGTACCTAGCAAAACTAAAAAAGTTTCACGTACAGATTTACCACCTGCAGAAAACTCAGCACGTACACAAATTGCTGGTACACTACCTACCTATAAGAAAGCAGATAATCTTTTAACAGAACTATCAGGAAAAGGTAAAACTTTAGACTTTGGAGCAGGTTTAGGTTTATCTAAAAAAGAACTAGGTTTTGATACATATGAACCTTTTCCTAAAAAGGATTTTAAACCTGACTTTACCGATCCGTCTGATATACCTTCTAATTCCTACAAAAAAGTAACTAATCTTAATGTGCTAAATGTAGTACCTAGAGATGTAAGAGATACTATTGTAAAAGATATAGGTCGTATTTTAGAGCCAGATGGCAGGGCTATTATCACTACTAGAGGTAGAGATGTCATGTCTGCAAAAGGTAAGCCTGGCCCAGAAGATATGTCTATCATTACTACAAAAGATACATATCAAAAAGGTTTTACACAACCAGAACTAAAATTATACATACAAGAAACACTGGGTAAAAGTTTTAATATTACTAATAATAAGTTAGGTGCAGCAGGAGTTACTGTACATAAACTACCCAACAAAGGCTATGCAGAAGGTGGCACAATAATGGATGAACAAATGAGAAAAGCTTTCGCATTGGGCGGTAGCGTAGATTTAGATACAGTACCAGACAACACTCAGGGTATTGATCCTGTGTCAGGTAACGAAGTTCCTATGGGTTCTACCCCAAAAGAGGTACGTGACGATATACCAGCACAACTAAGTGAAGGTGAATATGTCGTACCTTCTGACGTAGTACGCTTCTATGGTGTTAGGTTCTTTGAGAACTTACGAGCTAAGGCTAAGTTTGGTTATCAAGATATGGCTCAGAACGGACGTATTGGTGGTGAGCCTGTAGATGAACTTGATGGTATGATGTTTGATGTATCAGAACTAGAAGTAGAAGATGATGGCGAACCTATGGCAATGGCTGAGGGTGGTTATGCTCTATCTCCTGGTGACGAAGGTTATGCAACTATGGGTGCGCTGGGCTTAGGTATTGAAGGTATTGGTGCAGGTTATGATTCAACAGGCGGTGCACCTACTGTAGAAGTTCGTACATATGTTAGCGAATCTGGTCATACTATTTATATAACATTTATTAATGGTAAGCCTCAAACGTCTATACCTCCAGGTTATACACTACAAGAAGAGACTACTGCAGATACTACAAGTACTGCTACTACTACTGCAGCGCAACCAGAACCGCAGGTCGCAACGCCTAGAGGTAGAGATAGAAGTTCTCAACCCATGCCAACACCTAAGGCTATTAACTATAAAACCCTTACTACAGAAGAAATTGCTAAGATGTTAGAAGATCAAACTTCTACTAAATCTACAGCAATAGCATTTGGTGCAGGTGCTATTAATCCTGTATTAGGTCTTTTTGTTAAGGGTGCTATGATGGATAGTGCTAGACGATTAGAGAATGAGATAGAACGTAGGATTGCTTCAGAAGAATATGCAGGAGATAGAGGCGTTCTTGAAGATATGTTAAAAGCATCTAAGGAAGGTAAACCTGGTCTGATCCAGAAAATCTTTGGTGCAGTAAAAGATGCATTCGTTCCTGAGACTCAAGAAGAAGCAGAAGCTCTTGAAGTAGCTATGCAGATGGATACAGGTGACGTATCACAGTTTGAAGGTGATATAAATCTAGATGTAGATCCTATTGTTAAAACTGAGCCAGCACTACAAACAGAAGCAGAAATCATAGCTCCTACAACAGGTAAAGTTTCTACTTATGTAGACCCTGTAACTAGAGAGGAAACAAAGTTTGAATCCTATGGTCAGGTTACTAGGAACGGTGTGTATGCTGGTGACGGGTTTGAATGGTACGAAATGGATGTAAAAGGTAGTGATGGTGCACCTGTCTTAGGTAGAAGGTACACAGGTGAAGGTGAAGATAATAACCTAGGTCAAGATACTATCATAGCAACTGAACTTGGTTATGGAGATCCAGCAGACAGAGAAGTGTTTGTAAAGATAGCTGATATATCTCTGGAAGAAGGTAGTGAGTTTGCAGCTACACAAGGTTCAGCAAATGATGGAGACTTCTTAGAGTTCTTAAAGACAGGAAGCTTTGGAGCTAGTGAGTCTTTTGCAGATCAAGAAGGTAAGGACTTTACTCCAACACTTACATATGGAGATGCTTTAGCTGAAGTTAAAGATACAAAACCTTATATACCAGAAACAGTAGATGCAGGAGCTTCATCTACTTATGTTCCTATAAGTCCTGAGCTAGAGACTCAAATGAGTGATGCCGTTGATGCTGCAGCTTTATCATTCCAACAACAACAAGAGGCTAATCGTAAGCGTATAGCAGAGATTGAAGCTAACGAAGCTAGACTAGCAAAGATTGAAGCTGACAAACAAGCACAGGCAGCAAGAGAAGCAGAGGCAGCTGCTCAAAGAGGTAGAGATGCGTTTAGAAGTTCTATGGTTAAAACAGGGTCTGTTGCATCTAAAGCAAGAAAAAGAGGTGCTTCAGATACTCAAGTAAAAACAATATTAAAAGAGGGTAAAAAAGCGTCTCAGAAAATGTCAGATATAGCAACAGGTAGAAATACTACAGGTCGCGTAGGTTTTAAAGAAGGAGGTTTAGCCTCTAAGAAGAAAACCAAGAAGAAGAAGTAACTACAAAAACTTCATATAACAATAAGGCTACCCAGCTTAGGCTGGCCCCATCATAAGGAGTACAACATGATACAAGAGCCACAAGAAACTACGCCGATTAAAACTACATCGGCTTCACATCAAAGAAATGATGCACGTGTTAAGCGTGATCAAGAAGAACTAGAGGCACTGCTAAAGCAAGCACGTGGCGAGACAGATGAAACAGAAGAAGCTGTTGAGGCGAAACCCAGTAGCGAAGATCCTGTCGAACCCAAAGTTCAGACAGAGAGTAGTACCGAACAAGAAGAAGAACCCGAAGGTGAAGCACAAGAAGACGATGCTGAGTTAAGTGGTGAAGAGAAAAACTTCAAGAAACGGTATGGTGATCTACGCCGACACATGCAGGATAAAGAGAAAGACTTTACTGCTAAGCTTGACAAGCTAGAGAAACAACTGGATCTTGCAACAAAGAATGAGCTTGTGCTTCCTAAGTCAGAAGAAGAGATTGAAGCTTGGGCTAAGAAGTTCCCAGATGTTGCAGGTATTGTAGAAGCTATTGCAGCAAAAGAAGCTGATAAGAAGTCATCTACTCTAGATGCTAGGCTTGCTGAGATAGAAGAGTTACGCTCTAGTGCAAAGCGAGAAAAAGCTGAGGCTGAGTTAGTGCATATGCACCCTGACTTTGTATCTATTAGGGAAGACGATGCTTTCCACACATGGGCAGACAATCAACCTAAGTGGGTACAGGATGCTTTATACGAGAATGTAGACGATGCTAAATCTGTATCTCGCGTTATTGACTTGTACAAAGCTGACAATGGTATCTCTACAAAGAAAGCTAATTCATCTGATAAAGGCGCAGCGAGTTCTATAAAGAGTAAACGCTCAGCTGCACCAGAGTCAGACGACAGTTCATCTTACTTACGTGAGTCACAAATTGCTAAGATGAGCATTAAAGAATACGAAAAGCGTCAAGAAGAAATAATGGACGCTCAACGTAAAGGTAAATTTATTTACGATTTATCAAAGAAATAGTTGACATCTGTTAAAAGATGTGTACAACTAGAGGCATGTGCAGTGAGGGTTTTTGGATTTGTTCCCTGTACTGCACATGCTTATAACTAAGCTCTATCCAAGAAAAAGAACTACCTCGGACTAAAGGCCCAGCGCTCAAAGGATGGCGATCCCAAAAGCAAAGCTGACTACCCTAATAGTAAGAGCCTCTTTAGTTGGTATGAAGCGTATAATGTCACGCCATATCTATAAGGAGATTACACAATGGCTATTACTTCCGCAAGTGGTGGATTTAACGGAAACTTTTCCCCGATTATCTACTCAAAACAAGCACAGATCGCACTTCGTCGTGCAGCTGTAGCTAACGCAATCACTAATAACTCTTACTTTGGTGAGATTGCAAACCAAGGCGACGTTGTTCGCATTCAAAAAGAACCAGATGTAACTGTAAACGCTCTTGAGCGTCACACAGCTATCTCTGTTGAAAAGTTGAATGATGAAGACTTCTCTTTGACTATTGACAAAGCTAACTACTTTGCGTTCAAGATGGATGACATCGAGGACCAATTCTCAAATGTTGACTACGTTAGCCTAGCTGCTGACCGTGCAGCGTTTAAGATGGCTGACTCAATGGATGCAGACATTCTATCATACATGTCAGGTCACACAACTGCAGGTGCTTTTATTACCGCAACATCAGGTGATGCACAGCACGACACAGCTGGTAACCTAACAGGTGAATTTTTAACTGCTAACCATTTGGACGCAACGGACTTCGGTTCATTGGGTTCTGCTGACTCTGCTTCAACAGCATATGCTGCTGGTGATTCAATCCCATTGGCTCCACGTCTTCCAGGCGCAACAGCGTTGTCTACAGCGACTGTTTCACCTTTGACAGTGGTTGCTCGTATGGCACGTCAGATGGATACAGCAAATGTTGATTCAAGAGGTAGATGGCTGGTATTAGACCCGGTATTTATTGAGATGCTCAAAGACGAAGATTCACGTATGTTGAATGCTGACTTCGGTGGAGCAGGTCTACAAAACGGCTTGGTCTTAAACAACCTACACGGCTTCCGTATTTACCAATCCAACTCTTTACCTGCTAAGGGTACAGGTGCTGGAACTTCTGGTGCACTAGCACAAGACGTAAACTTTGGTGTTATCGTAGCTGGACAAGACGATGCAGTTGCATCTGCTGAGCAGATCAACAAGGTTGAGAACTATCGTGACCCAGATTCATTCGCTGACATTGTTCGCGGTATGCATCTTTACGGGCGCAAGATTCTTCGCCCAGAAGCATTAGTCACAGCGCACTACAACGCTGCGTAATAAAACTTAATATTGGGGCTGGTTTTGTACTGGCCCCTTTATACACATTTGAAATTCTGTAGGAATTAACATGGCGACTTATATAAACTTAGTGAACGAATTACTTCGTCGTCTTAACGAAGTCGAAATTAGTGAAGCAGATTTTACTACAACTAAAAACGTTCAGTCTCTAGCTAAAGATGCTGTTAATTCTTCTATACGTGAAATATTACAAGATGCACAAGAGTGGCCTTTCACTTTAGTAACATATGAACACACACTAGCTTCTGGTACTAGCACGTATGAATTCCCTGCTGATTATTCAAAAGCTGATTGGGAAACCTTTTATCTAACAAGTGCACAGTCTGCCCAGCCAACACATCTACCTAGTATTTCTTACGAAAGTTATGTATCCGAGAAGAGAAGCATAGATGATGTAGCTGGTGTAAGTGGTCATGGTAAACCTACTACAGTATATAAAACACAGAGTACTAAGTTTGGAGTTACACCTCCCCCTGATGCTGCTTATGTTATAGAATACAGCTACTGGAAGTTTCCTGCAGACCTAACATTAAGCACGGACACTTGTATAATACCAGATAGATTTAGACATGTAGTACTTGATGGTGCTATGATGTACTTAATGCACTTTAGATCTAATGAACAGTCTGCACAGCTACACGCCGATAAGTTTAAAAAAGGTATAAAGACTATGCGTAGACTATTAGTAGATACTAAGGACTACCTAAGGTCTACTGTAATAAACAGAATGGGTAACTCTTTCTATAAGAATGATGTCTAGATGGTAGATAAACTAAATACATACCTGTCAGTTTGTGCTGGAGGGTTGATCACTAATGTTGATCCCTTGACCCAAGCTTCAAACCTATCAGGTAGTGCTATACGTATGATAAACTATGAACCTGCCCTAGCTGGTGGGTATCGTCGTATTAGTGGGTATGCTAATGACTATGGTACTGTTCCCGGTACAGGTGCTGTACTAGGTGTAGCAGTAAATGGTAACTTAGACGATGGTATATTTGCATGTAGAAAACCTACATCAGGGCATGACTACTTGTATAAATGGCAGGACTCCAATGATTCTTGGGTAGCTATACCCGAAGCTGGTAACCCTGACATGACCAATGTTAGTAAAGTAAGATTTACTAGCTTTAACTGGTCAGGTGAAGTGATGCTTCTTACTGATGGTGTAAATCCTGCAGCTACATATAATGGTACTGCATATTCACAGATAACACATGCACAAGCTCCAAATAACCCTAAGTACTCTGAAGAGTTTGCATCTCATATATTCTTGTGCGGTGATTCATCTGAGCCTTACAATATATACTTTAGTGCTCCACTAAACCATTCTGACTTCAGCCCTGCTAATGGTGCTGGTGTTATTAACGTAGGTTATACTATAACAGCTATTAAAAAGTTCCGTAACCAGTTATACATCTTTGGTGCTAATAATATCAAAAGACTGATAGGTAATAATGCGGCTAACTTTACACTAGAAAATGTTACATCAAATATGGGTTGCCTTGCACCTGATTCTGTGGTAGAGTTTGGTGGTGACTTATTATTCTTAGGTCCTGATGGTATACGTCCTATATCTGGTACTGATAAAATAGGTGATGTTGAACTTGCTACTGTATCTAAAGAAATACAGTCTATATTTGATAACTATTATTTATCAGAACAAATTGAAGACATTAGTATTGTTGTACTAAGAAAAAAGTCACAGTTTAGATTCTTCTTTAAGAATGATTCATCTCTATCTTTGATAGGTGGTATACGTAAGAGTCAGAATAAACAGAGTATCTTTGAGTATAGCCAGTTGATTGGTATAGAAGCTAATTGTGTAGATAGTGGTTACATAGGACAATTTGAACATGTAATACATGGTGATGGATCAGGTAAAGTACATCGTCAAGAAAGAGGTAATAGTTTTGAAGGTGGAGATATATTTAGTTTATACCAAACACCTTACTTTTATATGCAAGATCCAGAGGTACGTAAGGTAGTACATAAAGTAAATACATATCTTAAGTCCGAGGGTAACACAGAAGTTTTTGTTGGTGTATCCTACGACTATGATGATACAAATACAGTAAATCCAACAAACTATGAGTTTAGCACGGAGGGTGCGGCTTCAGTTTATGGTACGGCTATATATGGAGCAGGTGGTATATACGATGGTAACCCATCACCTAAAACTCTTACCAACATATCAGGATCAGGTAACTCTGTTTCAGTAAATTATGTTACCAACAATACAAACGCAAGTCATACTATACAGGCAATAGCCTTGACGTATGAGACAGCCGACAGGAGATGATACTTTGGCAGGTTACGTAAGACAGTCTATAGCAGACATAGTACCAACAGCTACACTACGTGCAGCCCCTATTAACGCTGAGTATAACAAACTCCGTGATGCATTTGCTGTATCAAGTGGACACAAGCATGATGGTTCAACAGGAGAAGGTGGATACATTCCTCTTATCGGTGATGTTGATGCATTAAACAAAGTTTCTATAAACACTAACAATAATACAGTAGGTGTATTCGTAGAAGTATCTTCAGCTGCTGTAGAACAAGTGCGTTTCCAGGATGGTGTTATACTCCCAGTTACTACTAACGACATTGACTTAGGTTCAACTTCAGCTAAGTTTAAAGACTTACACTTACAAGGCACAGCTACTCTAGCTACTGTAGATATTAATGCAGGTAATATTGATGGTACTATCATCGGTGCTTCATCACCTACATCTGCTACATTTACAAGTGCTACACTAAACAATAACCTGAGTGTTACAGGTACATCAACACTTGTAGGCACTACAACTATTACATCAGTAGACCTAAATTCTGGTGCTATTGATAATGCTGTTATAGGTTCAGCTACACCAGCGGCAGGTACATTCACTACACTTAATGCTAACACTTCTTTAGTAGCCGCTACTGCGGATATTAATGGCGGTACGATAGATGGTGCTGCACTAGGTGCAACTACTCCAAGCACAGGCTCATTCACTACACTAGGAGCTTCTGGTACATCAACACTTGCTACTGTAGACATTAACGGCGGTAACATAGATGGTACTATTATAGGTGCATCTACAGCAGCCACAGGTAGCTTCACAACGCTGTCTACATCAGGTCAGGCTACCCTAGCCTCTGCTGACATTAATGGTGGCTCTATAGACGGCGCTACAGTTGGGGCATCAACAGCATCCACTGGTGCATTTACTACACTGTCTTCATCGGGTGGTATCACAGGTAACTTAACTGGCAACGTAACTGGTAATACTGCAGGGGTACATACAGGTAATGTTACAGGTAATGTCACGGGTAACCTAACAGGTAACGTAACCGCAGGTTCTGGTACATCTACATTTACTAACGTAGTGGTCAACGGCAATCTTAATATGAATGCTGGTACATCTGCTACTATTACTAATCTAACAGCACCTAGTTCTGACCTTGATGCCGCCACTAAAAAGTATGTAGACGATGAAATATCTACTCTGATTGGTGATGCAGGTGCAGGTCTTGATACACTAGGTGAACTAGCTGATGCTCTAAATGATGATGATGACTTCAGCACAACTGTAACTAATTCTATTGCGACTAAACTGCCAAAAGCTGGTGGCACTATGACAGGTGCTATCGCAATGAGTACCAATAAGATTACAGGTGCAGGTGATCCTACATCAGCACAAGATGTATCTACAAAAGCATATACAGATGCACAAAGAGATACACGGGTAGCTAAGACAGGCGATACGATGTCTGGTGCATTAGCTATGGGTAACAATAAGATCACTGGTCTTGCTACACCTACTGCTGGTACTGATGTCACTAATAAAACTTATGTAGATGGCATATTAGGTTCAGCTACTGCCGCCGCTACATCAGCTACGAATGCCGCTACAAGTGAAACGAATGCGGCTACTTCAGCAACGTCATCCGCTAATTCAGCGGCGGCGGCCTTGGTTAGCCAGAATGCTGCGGCAGCTTCATATGATAACTTTGATGATAGATACTTAGGTGCTAAATCATCTGCTCCTACTGTAGACAATGATGGTGATGCACTTATTACAGGTGCATTATACTTCAACAGCACAACTAACATCATGAACGTATACGGTTCTGGTGGATGGCAGTCAGCAGGTTCAGCAGTTAATGGTACATCAGAACGTAACACATATACAGCTACAGCAGGTCAAACTGTATTCGCCGCTACATATGATACTGGCTATATTGATGTATTCCTTAATGGTGTTAAACTACTATCTGGCACAGACTTCACAGCTACAAATGGTACAAGCATTACATTAGCATCAGGTGCATCAGTAAATGATGTAGTTGATATTGTAGCTTATGGTACGTTTGAATTAGCAGATCATTATACAAGAACTGCATCAGATGCACGTTATGTTCAGCCAACACATACAGGTAATCTTGATATAACTGGCACAGTGACTTCTGATGGGCTGACTGTGGATGGTTCTTCACAGACCACTTCACTGTTAGTAAATACTGGTTCTACAGCGTGGGCTGATTCAAATGCGGACGACTTAATTATTCGTGGTGCTGATGTCGGAATAACTATTAGCTCATCAGCTACTGGAGGTATAAACTTTGGTGACTCAACATCGGCAACTAAACAAGGTCAAATTACTTACACGCATTCAGGAGATAATCTTGATTTTTACACCGCCACAAATAAGCGATTAGGTATAGCTGGCAACGGCGACATCAGCTTCTACGAGGACACAGGTACTACTGCTAAGTTCTTCTGGGATGCGAGTGCGGAGAGCTTAGGCATTGGGACGAGTTCGCCTAGTGCGCCTTTAACTTTGAGTGGTACAGGTGCTTCTTCCGCATTTGCAACCTTTAACTCTGGTAATACTGCTGATATAACATCGTACTCAGCAAGAGCCGCCTTGGAGTTAATAAGCTATCAGAGTGACGGTGGTAGCCCATACACCAAAACATCTGCAATTATTGCCAATGGGGATGGTACTGTTCCATCTGAGATGCAATTTTGGACAAAGACCAATGGTCAGTCGTCACCAGCAGAACGTATGAGACTGGATTCGTCAGGCAACGTGTTGGTGGGTAAGACTGGAAGTAACTTATTTACAGTAGGTGCTGAATTAACTTCTACAGGTCAAGTGTATGCTACAGCAAGTTCTGCTCCTACAGCTAGATTCAATAGAAAAACATCAGATGGTGAAATTGTAGACTTCCGCAAAGACGACACAACTGTAGGTAGTATTGGGACTGTTGACGGTGACCTTAATGTTTTTGCTAGTGCTTCTGGGCATAAAGGTTTACGATTTGGTAACGGATATATTGCGCCAACATCTAACAGTACTAGCATTCAAGATGCTACAACTGATTTAGGTCTTTCTACTCACCGCTTCAAAGACCTCTACCTATCAGGCTTGGCTTATACTAATAAAGTTGTAACACAAACTGTTTTTAGGGAAGGTTCAGACGGTTCTGGTCTACATTTTACTACTAACGCTATTTATCCAACTGACCAAACTTCTGCTGTTTCTAATGGAACAGAATCGTTAGGTGCAGCAAATTACCGCTTCAAAGACCTCTACCTTGGCGGCGGTGTATACCTCGGTGGCACTGGGTCGGCTAATAAGTTGAGTGATTATGAAGAGGGGACTTGGACTCCTACTTTGCATGATAACGTAGGGGGTTCTATAAGTTTAGGTACTGCGTATTACACCAAAGTTGGAAGAATAGTACAGGTCAGAATTAATAACTATAATAACTCCAATTTTTCTACATTGAATGCGTCAGGCGCTCTTAGGATTTCAGGATTCCCTTTTGCTGGTACAGGAGGGGCAGTACCTTTTGGTACAAATAATCCTAATAACTTAAATTTATTACTTGATATATCAGGAACGTCTTCTTGGCTCTGGAATGGTAATGGAGCAGTAGATTTTAGCTTTGGGAACAAGGGTTCAATAGGACTTGGAACAGGTGCAGCAAGTATGCGTGGAATTGTAACTTATCAAGCATCATAACCCACTCAGAGATTGGGTCGGACAGGTGGCAATAAAGCCACGATAAACAAAGGAGGCCAATATGGCACTAACAGAAACACAAGTAGAAGATAAGATTGAAGTCGTTGGAGATCACAAGCATGTGCAAGTTCGTACAGCTACAGTGATAGCCAGAGATGGAGCAGAGATCAGTAGATCATTCCATCGTCACTCATTATCTTGCTCAACTAAATCAGGTGATACATGGGGTGACACTGACATCAGTGATCAGTCCACAGAAGTGCAAGCTATCTGTAACGCTGTTTGGACAAGCGCAGTTAAGACTGCATACCAGACTGCAATGGATGCACAAACCAACCCGTAACCAAAACTAAAGGAGTTTATGATGGGAAAAACAGAAAAAAACCCAACTATAACGGTAAATGATAAAGAATACGAAATTGAAGGTATGACTGATCAGCAAAAGACTATGATCAACCATATCACCGACTTAGATCGGAAGCTTTCTACAACGCAATTTAATCTAGATCAGCTAGGCATTGGTAGAGAAGCTTTCGTAAAAATGCTTGCTACATCACTGGAAACACCACCAGTAGAAGAAGCAGCTTAAATAATAATAAGAGGGATTAGCCACAATGAGTAAGGCACGTACATTAGCCAATTTAATATCTGATAATGCTGAACTAGCCGATGGTCAGATTTCAGTTGCGGAAGTCGTTGGTGCAGCACCTACGGCTAGTCCCACTTTTACTGGTAACATAGACGCAGGTGATAACGTAAAGATACGTCTAGGTGATTCAGATGATCTACAGATTTATCATAGTCAAACAACTGGTAATAACATTGATTTATCTTCTAACCCTTTGCAGATAAAACAACTTGGTGCAAACTCTGTAACTCAATTTCACAAGAACTCTGCAGGACATGGGCCTCTTGTACAGTTTTTTAATAATGCATCATCTCATGGTTCTATAAGTACTGATACTAATCAGTTTATATTATCAGCAGATGGTGAACTTTTAATTAGGTCAGGTGGAGGCAGTCTTAAACTAGCCACAACCTCAACAGGCGTTGACGTAACAGGCACAGCCGTAACAGACGGCCTTACAGTTGCAGGTAATGTTTCAGTAGACGGCGGCACGATCAAGCTAGACGGGAACTATCCTGTTGGTACAGATAACGTAGCGTTGGGTGATACTGCGTTGGATAGTTTAACAAGCGGTTCTTACAATACTGCTATTGGTAATCAATCATTAACAGACCTTACAGAAGGGATTAGAAATACTGCTGTTGGCTCATTTTCAATTTTTAATAATACAACGGGTAATTATAATGTCGGTATTGGATATGAAAGTATTGGAACAAATACGACTGGTTCAAACAACGTAGGTGTTGGCTATCAGGTATTAAATTCTAACACCACCGCATCT
>Ga0206128_1000367_pt1 | contig 52558 bp, 47 predicted proteins | sample Helgoland_Spring_7_FD_148601 | JGI IMG/M metagenome (GOLD analysis project Ga0206128, IMG submission 148601) | Pelagic subsurface seawater microbial communities from Kabeltonne, Helgoland, North Sea - Helgoland_Spring_Bloom_20160426_1 | ecosystem: Environmental > Aquatic > Marine > Epipelagic ... | reverse complement strand
CTTTGTATGAAAATCCACCCATGCTGGAACCATCTGTCATTAACGAATCTGCTACAGGCGCCATAGTTATAGTGAAGTCTTTTCCGAAATCTTTAATTAATGTATCAATTAATTTTTTTACATCATTAATATTCACACCTTCTTCGATATCTAAATCAATACCAGATATAAATGGATATTTTCTTAAAAGTTTGAATAATAACGGATAATATAAATCAAAATTACTGAATAAAGCACCATAAGCACCACCTTCACCACCAACCATTAATATTATTTCAACTCCTTGTTCATATACTTTTTGTAATTCTATCCATACATTATCAAATCTTGGTGAATCCGGATCATAATTATTCAAATGAATATATGGGTCATTTTTGTATGAGGAAAAATGAATAGATGATAATATAATTGTATCAATATCTTGAATATGTGAATATAGTTTTTCTAATCCACAGAAACTTTGATAATAATAAATTGTTTTCATATTTATAGGTTATATTATAAATATAATATTTAAATAATAAATATCTTTATTCATTGAATAAATTTGAAAATTTTTATTTAGTTCATACAGATTAAAGTACTGATTTGAATATATTTCAACCAGTAACATATACATAAAAATACTCAAAGAAACAAAAGATACCGCCGTCATGAATGTTTTCGCTGACAAGTTATTCAATGTCCTTGATAATTCGATACCATCTCCACCGGTATCCCCACTCGCATCACCAATGGTAATTGTGTCAACACAACCCTATACCAACCACCTAATTAAGGACCCATATACCATCGAACCTGGTAACCTTGTCTCATACAACATGGGGCGCGGATCTACTAAGCGGGAAGTAGTAGCACGTGTTATATCTGTTTCTGATTCCCGGAAGTCTATCAGGACCGAAGATGGCAGCATTGTGGGAGGAGAGTTTATACCTTCGGGTATTCGCAACAATACCACAAATGATTGTCTTAATACGCCCAGGAATGGTACCCGCAAACTTTTCAAGGTCATCGTTAACACAAAATACACCGCCTCTATCGAAACCACTGAACCCATTAGTTCTCTAAAAAAGACGTCCAAAAAAAACTCAAAACTCCCAAATGAAGACTGGATCATCAAAGGTGATGACATATTGAGATACAAGGAACAATCAAACCTCTTTCAAAAAAAAGGTACAGATTGTCACGAGTCAAAAGCAAACACCTTTTTAGCAAAAATATACCGGGATGAAAATTATATCCAACAATTTACGGTCGGATCTAAACTGAAAAAAAGAGGAGCGAACGCTAAGAATTGGAAAGAAAATGGCGAATATATTTGCCCTTCATTGCATAAAATAGATAATGTCTACCAATCAATAGGACAGGCGGGAGAAGGACCCAAGAAATCGAAATTTGCCAATACTTGGCCGACTTCTACTGGTAAGTCTCCAATTCCTCCTGCTCAATGCAAACAAATTACTAAGTTTTCAGGTGAGCAGTGTAAAAGGTCCTCATATAATTCCCCTTGTGGTTACTGCACGCAACATTTTAAAATGTCCATCAAAAAAAAATAACCTGGGTTCATTCCATCAAACTTAAATCACTCGAACCGAAAAAACAAAAAACTTAAAAAACAAAAAAACAAAAAAAGAAATAATAATAATATTTTTTTTATAATAATTTAAATATGCCAACAGAAATTATTTCAGGATTATGGTTTGGAGATATTGATTCATTAAAAAATCCAAATTTTTTTACAGATAATGATATAAATATTATTATAAATTTAACAGATTGTAATTTTAAAATAGATAAAAAAGTTTCATATATCAATGTACCATTATCAACATATAATATTTATTCAATGAAAAATGTTATAGGAAAAATAACAGAGAACATTCATAATAATATTGAATTAAATAATATTTATGTATATTGTTTGAATGGGATAACAATCTCTCCATTAGTATGTTCATTATATTTATTAAAATATGGTAAATTAAATAAATATGATATACCGCCAATATTGAAATCTAAAAATGATCAAGTATTAATTAATATTGATGAATATGATAATTTAATATAATCAACCTATTGATGATATAACAAGTTAATTAATTATTAAAATAATATTTATATATATTATATAGAATGGTAGGATCTGGTACTGGAAATCAAATTCAACTTGTAGCAAGAGGTAATATTGATGCTTCTCTCACTGGTAATCCTTCGATTACTTTCTTTAAATCAGTATACAGAAAACATACTAATTTCTCTATGGAGGATATGGTCGTAGATACAATTTCTAAACCATTGGCAGGTCATAAATATCCCGTTAAAATTCCAACGGGCACAGGTGATTTATTGTACGGAACAAATTATATATTAAAAGGAAATAAAACATATTGCGGTAATGGTATAGGAAATGTTTCTACGGCAGTTATAGATAATATTGCTTTTCATATTAATTCTAGGGAAATTGATAAAACATATGGCCACTATCTAGAAGTATATCATGAATTAAATCAAGAAAATCCAAATTCAACTATTACTAATTTGGGTAGGATTGAAGATTCATCTCTATACCATATAGCCCATAACGCGGCCGCCGCTGCCGAGGTAAAAGTATCCCCAACTCAACTTATGAATGGATTAGGACATCCCCCAACGCATTTTCAGAGGATGTCTAAGTGTGGTGGTACTTATTGTCGCGGAAGGGTGGATTCCGCAGGACCACCGGGCGTAGATATATTAGGCGAGTGTACTGTACCATTAAATTTTTGGTATTGTAGATCACCGGGTTTGGCAATACCATTATGTGCTTTACATAAAAGCACAGATGTAGAATTATATATGCAATTTTCTACAACAACGGATGCCCATTGGGCTTTTGATCCAGATGCAGATGCAGTCGCCTCCATAACATATGATGACGTCGATGGGACGTGGGGCAAAATCGGCAATGTTTATGAGGCGGAGGGGGGGGACGTCGTTCTTACCCCTATATTGGCATCAACGAACAAATTTAGTTTTAATGTAGATATTTCAGTTACATATATATATTTAGATAATATGGAAAGAAAAAGATTTTCACAAAGTTCTCACGAATATTTAATAGAACAATTACAATTTACATATGAAAATGGTCAAAAAAAAAAGGATATAGATATTTCTTCTTTTCAGCACCCAGTGAAAGAATTAATATGGACTGGACAACCATATTTAAAGTCCAATATAACGTCGGCGCCGGAGGCGGCCAGCTACGACGCCGCGACAGGAACCCCCGAGGCCGCCTCAATTTCGGAGACAGTGCAGTATTTAAATAATGGTACTTATGCAGAGCCATCAGGTGTGAGGTGGGTTTTTGGGAATACACGTGATAATGATTGTTTATATGGTGGCGGACACAACCTCGGAGCCGCCAACTTTAGTTTAGGCGTCGCGTCCCTCCCCGCCGCCGGTCCCATTGGACATGGTAAATTTGTACAAGGTCTATTAGGACCCAGTACTCCTGATTGCCTCGATTATGTAACATATAAAATAAAATTTAATTCAACTGATAGATGTCAACCCAGACCATTACAATATTTTACTAGAGAAAATGTTTATAAACACCATAAGGGCGGGTGTATATCTGTTCCAGATAGTATAGCAGTATATTCATTTGCATTAAATCCTACAGATACCTCTCCCAGCGGCACGTGTAATTTTTCGAATATTGATGATATTAAAATTGAAAGAGGCCATTCCGGATCGGATGCCGACGAAAAAAAATATAAAAAAACAAATATTTATGCTATAAATTACAATATTTTGAGAATAGTTAATGGCAAAGCTGGTATATCTTATTTTTAGTTATAGTTTTGTAAATAAAATAAATTATAAATATATATGTCAAGTTGTTCTTCTATTATTCTTAAAAATAATGAAAATGTTACATTTGTTTCAAATCCAAGTATAACATACTTTAAAAGTGTTTATAGAAAACATACTAAATTTAGTATTGATTATAAAGAAGAAGATGCCGAGGGGGACGGGAATTTCAAAGGGGCGGACGACGCTGGAGGTGCCCAAATAAACATACCTTTGGGATGTGCAGCTGATTTATTATGTGATATATCACTACGAGTTCGATTCAGAGGCGGCGGTGATGGATATGTCTTCGCCCCCCCCGATGATATAGCATTACATTTAATCAAGAGCATAACATGTAATATAATACCCCGTCCTATCATTTTTGACAAATTAGATAAAGAATATATAAACTTCAATGCTATGTTAAATAACCCTAAACCGTTGGAGTCAACTTATACTTTGGACGACGGAAAGTTGACTTGTAATAATGGAAATAATTTTCAAAATATGGCATTGTGCGGAGGCGTGACTGCACGTCATGATTTCACCGACCCTATAAAAATCATGGATGCTATTATACCGTTACCATTTGGCTTTTCCAAATCCACAGGGACGGCTATTCCATTGTGTGCTTTCAATCAGAAGACAACACAGCTAAAACTATTGATTTCCCGTGATCCTAATCAGGATTTTGGTAAACTGGGCGAAGCAGAAAATATAATAAAGGCGTTTAAATATTCTGCTGTATCTAAATATATATTTTTATCTGATGAAGAAATTAAAAGATTTAAAACCACAAGGTTATACTATTTATATGAAAGAGTTAATAAGGACGGACCATTTCCGACCGCGACCGGCACCCCAATACATATTAATACTTTAACTAAACACCCAATAAAACAAATTTTTATAAGCGTGCCTGATGGCCAAGATAGGGTGTCAAATACACTTACATATAATGTATCTGTAGGTAATGCTTCAATGTTTTCAGATAAATTTCATCACGAATTCTTCTCCAAAGTAGAAATATTAAATAAATTCAAAGGATGTATTTACTCCAAATATGATAATAAGCGACATACTATAGATGATAAGGTAGGTATAATAGATTTTTCTTTGAAAAATACAGAAGGACCATCCGGATGCATTAGTCCAAGTAATAATTCTATATTGTTGGAAATTGATAACGCCAATATCGAACTAAATGTCAATATATATACAGTATGTTATTATCTATTACGCATATCTGATATGGAAATACGATATGAGTTTGATTAATCTTTTTTTTATAATATATATATATATATATATTATGCCATCGGGGTCTATAGGAACTATTAGTTTAATAACACAACCTGGTGAGTTTGAGAAAAAATATTTTATAAGTAATCCTGATATTACTTTTTTTAAAAGTGTATACAGAAAACATACAAATTTCAGCAAATATTTAAGGCAGGTACCGAATAAAGATATCGCACCGGCGTCGCCGGCAAAGCACAAAATCCAAACCGGATCAGATGATTTATTATCGAAAGTTTATCTTGAAAATAAATACACATTTAAAATGGACCCGGGGGCGGCGGGCACGGACACCGTATGTACGATATATGCAAATTTGGGGTCTAATATGATAGATGCAGATGATGACGATGGTTTATCAATAGATATAAGTGGTAATAAACGGATATTTAAATCGAATGGGATATTCCAAGAAGTAAAGGCAGAATTGGAAAATCAAATGTCATTAACCGTAGATGGCGGAACCAGTGCCTCCCATTACACTTGTGCCCCGTGTTTGGAATTAGACAATAATATTATATCTTGTAAAAATGGATCTCATTATAATTATACTACATTATCTGGTGGAGTTAGGGGTATGATTTTGACCGCGGCCGACTTCACTGACTCACACACCCCGGGTGTCATCGAGACTGAATATTTCTATACAATACCTGAATTTAGTTTTATGAAAGATTATGGTTTAGCCATACCTTTATTATCTTTAAGAAATGAAGATATTACTTTTAATGTCAAATATCAAGTGTTCGATAATGTCTTTGACACTGCAGCAAATATAACGGCCACTCTTGAATCTAATTTTATACAAGAATTAATACAATTAGATACGGCTGAAAAAAGTAGATTTTTAACTAGTCAGTTAACTTATTTGACAGAGGATATAATCCATGCCAAAATCGATAGCATGAATCCGAATATATCCGCCCATTTTAAGTTATGTAAATATTTATTTTTAGTAGGTGAACCAGCGGCCGCCACCATTGCCGTCCCGCACGGCATGCACACATCACGCACCACACCTACAGCGGTGAAATTCACTTACTTAAATATTAGTGTGGATGGGAATTCTATATATCCCGGGGGTACCGACGGGGTACCTGCAGAAATTTTTACAAAACTGAATATTAATAAATATTTTATTGGCTGCGGGCGTGACCTTGGACCACCGACTTCCGGTTCATTAGGTCAACTAGATAGCATTGCGATGATTCCATTTTCAATTGACCCCACTAATTTTACTCAACCATCCGGATGCGTTTCTACATTGGAGACTTCTAATAAAATTAAATTAGACCTGAGACTGAAAGATGGTGGTGAGAACCCCGATCTGAGAATATTTGCAATAAATTATGGTATTTTACAAATTTCTGACGGAAAGGCTCAATTACAAAATTCTTAGACATATTTATGTACTAATTTATTAACAAAGAAAAATATAACAGCTGCCACAAATGTTTTTAACAATATATATATATTATTATTTTCTATAGATAATGCATCACATATTAAAGTATTTACTTGTGTTAAATTTAGTAACATAAATATTATAAAAAATATAATTGAACTTTTAAATTCATCTAATAATGATGTATTATCACAAATACTTTTATTACCGTGCTGATCTCCGATATCCATTCTAATTTTCCCTTGGCCTTGGATTTTTTCAATTTCCATTTGTTTTCTCATCATTTGCTCATGCATTTGTTGCTGTTTAACTTTTTCCATCTGTTGTTGTTGTTGTTGCTGTTGTTGTTGCTGTTGTTGTTGTTGTTGTTGTTGTTGTTGTTGCTGCTGTTGTTGTTGAGCATTCACCATTTGCTCTTTATCAGAATTTATTTCATTTAAAATTGAATTGACAACATCATCATCTTCATCCATATTGGAATTTTGTCCACCACCTCTCATTAATTCCTCTATTGATGTTCCACCACGATTTTCCATTTTATAATTTAATTATTCATTAAAAAATTTTAATTTAAACTAATTAATTTAAACTGACTATAACTAAATCATTATCAAACTTACCATATAAGAAACATCCCATTATAATGCCTATTAATATTGATATAAAATATTTTAAATATTCTTTCATATATATATATATTTATATTACATTTTTATTATAATATTTTCTTCAATATTCTTATCTGTAACATATTTTATAAATATAGTTAATGATAAAGCAATTAATAATACTTTTGTATTGATAATATTATTTAAGTCTAATTTCATTTATATATATTACATATATAAAATAATGGCAGACATGGATAATATTCTTGATTTATTCGATTGTAATGATAATAATAATGATAATGACTCTAATATCCCTATAAATGAGAATTATTTTATCGCTGAAATACTAAAACTTATAAAAGAAAGTAATGATTTCCCATTATATATTTATGTAATGATTAAATCATTATTACAAAAAAAAAAATTATTAAATAAAAATCAGATTAAAGAAATTATAGATATATTAGGAGTGAAACCGGAAATTAAAGAAGTTATTAAATATAAAGAAAAAATTGTTTATAAAGAAAGAAAGAGTAGGGTTTATGAAGGGGATGATTATTAAATATAATATATAATTTTAAAAATAAATTTGAAATAAAAATTAACTATTTTTAAGTTAATTATTTAAGAATAATATATTATAATATATATATATATAAATGGTCTGGAAGTGTGAAATCTGCGGAAAGCAATCTAAACAGAAAAAACACCATGATGAACATATAAGTTCCAATACACACAAACAAAAAGTAGAAATATTTAGATTAGAGTTCATGTCTTCAGACGTAAGTTTCCTTATTAAACGTTATCCTGAATTTGAAGATAATTATAATAATAAAGAAGATTTAGTTAATAAAATTATTATTAAAAAGAGCAATATAAAACAAACTATGAAAGCAATCAAATCTCAAACAATATTAGATTTTATTAGAGAGATTAGTAAATATTCTAATTTTGAAGATATATTAAAACAAATAAAGTTTGAACCTGATAAAGATTCAGATGGTGATGGTATAATAGATAAATCTACCCGAGGATTTTATTATGAAAGATTATGGGATATATGTATTAAATTTGGATTAACAGATTTAACATTAAAACCAAATGAAGATGACTTTACAACGCATTGGGAAGGTAATGCTAATAATGATATAGTTACAAAGGATATGGACTTTTGGAAGAAAGTCAAGTTTGAAAATGAATATTTACAAGGCGGCGTTAGAAGTGGTAGCAGTGGAGGCTACTCAGATATTACATTTTTAAATACAACTAAAGATTCAGAAGAACTTTATCTGATTTCTGTAAAATATTATGAAAAGGCCAAAGGAGTCAAAGAATATGATATACCCGAATTATGTGCTATTATTGAAAAACAAAAACAAACGGATCGTGAGACCAATGTCTGTATATTTGTAAAAGATAAAAAAGAGGTCATTGACAAATTCGAAGCACAAAATTCATCAAGCGATATATTAATTAAATATATTAGTCCAGGTGGTAAATATGAAAATATTTACGATTCACAAGATCTTCATAAATATTATTTCAAACTAAGGGAATTATTGTCTCAGTATAATTATTTTGCAACAAGTAAAGATATTCAGAATTTTGAAACTAATTATCTAAAAAATCTAAAACAACCATTCATTCCAAGATTTCATCAGAAACTATTTATTGATACAATCAATGATTTAATTATAAATGAAAAAAAACCAGGTGTATTGGTTGGTGCTATTCCAAGATCTGGTAAATCATTTATCATGGCCGGATCAATTTTAGAGTATGTCAAAGCATATGATATTAAACATCCGCAAGGTAAAAAGTTAAATTTCTTGATAATTACACCAGCCCCAAATGAAACTTTTGGTGAATATACAGATATTTTTGATGGTCATATTGATTTTCAAAACAATAATATAGGATATAAAGTTTTCAAAAAAAAAATAAATTCATCTGATTTAGATAAAACAAAACACAATGTCATAATTATGTCTAAACAAAAACTTGGTTGGGCGGAACCAGGTAAAGAAGGTGACGAAAAAATAGAAGCAATTAAGAAAAGAATAAATGATACATTTAAAGAAATTAAAAAAGATATTACAATGATGTATTTAGATGAAGCTCATTTTGGAATGAGTACTGATAAATCAATGCAGATCCTTAAAATGTTGGAAACATTCGGCAATAAAATTCCAAAAGTATATGTTACTGCAACATATAACAAACCATTAAAGATATATAATATTCAACCTGATTGTAAATTAACATGGGATATAAATGATATTAATACGATGAAAAATTTAAATAAAACATCCATTCTAGATAATCCTATCAAAAAAAGATTTGGAACACAAGTTTATACCAAAGCATTAGAATGGAGAGGTGATAAAACTGGAAAAGATATTGTAGAAAATCTTAAGCAATCATATTCAGTTTATCCAAAACCACATTTAATTACATCTTTATGGCACAAAGATAAATTAAATATGGAAAAAGATAAAGTCGGTAATACAGATTATGGATTTGATATGGCAAAATTATTTATGACTAAGAATGGTTCATTCGAAAATGCTGCGCAAATATATGAAATGTTAAGGTATTATTTTGGTAAACCAGATAAATCTATGAATTATGGAGAACAAGATTTTTATAAAAAGAAAGGGATTATCCCTAGAATTAAAGATATGTGTAAAGGAACGTGTAGAACAATGCAATTAGGTAGAGTAACAAGTCAATTATGGTTTTTACCTGTTGGTTCAAATGGATTAATTGAAGATAAAGTAAAAGCATTACTACTAATATTAAATGACCCAGAATTTAAAAACCAACCAGAAGCATACCATTATTATTGTGCTGTAGAAGTTAAAGATGGTATTTCCGATAATTTTATAACGTATATGAAAGATCCACATAACATTAAAAAAGAAATAGAAACCCTTGAAAATGAAATAAGTATTGGTAAAAAGGGTAATAGGAAAAACTTAATTATACTTACTGGTAATCGTCTTCAATTAGGTATTTCACTCAGAAATGTTGATATTGTTGCTATGTGGAATACTATTCAAAGCACCGATGCAATATTCCAAATGTTATTCAGATCTATGACTGAGGTTGTAGAACCTGAATGTCATGATGATGGTTATTGTAATCAAAAGAAATGGGGTTTCATGGTTGACTTGAATCCACAAAGAGCAATGACAAATGTAAATTTATTCAGTGAAAATATTAATTATGCTAAACAAGATTCAAATAAAGTAAATGAATATAGACAAATTATTGATTTAATTGATATTGATGGAGATATCATTAATGAAGTAGAAAATAAAGATGAAATCATTAATGAACTATTTAACAAAATGTATGAGTCATGGGATCAAGATGTAGAAAGTATCAAAAAAATTACGGAACATTTTAGCTTTTCTCCTACATTTATTAGTCAGATCGAAAATCAACTTCGAAAAATAAAATTTTCAAGTAAAACCACAAAAATATTAATTCAAGAAGCAGAAGATAAAATTGATCCGGGAAAGAAAAAGGAAAAAGTATCTGAAAAAGATAAAAAACAAGTTGAAAAAGAGATAAAACAAATACAGGAAATTCCAATTGAAAAGTTAGCAGCTGAATTAGTTGCCGAACTTATATCATTACTAAATATATTTACACTTTATTTAGATGGCAATTCTAAATGTATATTACTAAATGAATATAAGAAAAATCAAAATGTAAATATCATGTCAGATATAAGTAAATTAAAAGATAAAGTATTCAGTGATGAAACATCTAAGAGTATGTTCTTAAAAATATTAAATGGTCGTTTAGGTGGAGATGAAAATAAAGTTTATTATGAAGGCGTGGTTGATAAAGTAATTAAATCAATTACAGATGCAAAAGATATTTCGTATATGGAAAAAATAATATTTTCTCAAAAGAAACAATATTATGGTATTCGTGATCCAGATAAATTATTGGAAGATATTAATAATAATCTTGCTCCAAAAGATAAAGAAAGGAAAGAAAAGGGTGAAGTATTTACTCCCATTAAAATTGTTGAAGATATGTTAAAAGAATTACCACCAGATGTTTGGACAAATCCAAATCTAAAATGGTTAGATCCTGCAGTAGGTATTGGAAATTTTCCAGTAATTGCTTATCTTAAATTAATGAAAGGTCTAGAACAATGGGAACCAGATGAAGAAAAACGTAGAAAACATATTTTAGAAAAAATGTTATATATGGTTGAAGTTAGTGAAAAGAGTATCTTTATCCTTAACAAAGTATTTTGCGGTATTGATGCTGGTGGTCAATATAAATTAAATATTTATAATAAATCATTTATTGAAAAAGAATATAAACCAGATATAACTTTTGATATAATTATGGGTAATCCACCATATAACCCACCTAAAAAAACTGGTAAATCTGTAGGTAGTGCATTTTGGCAAAACTTTGTTATGAAATCATATTATATGTTATCTGATAATGGTTATATGTTATTTATTCATCCACCTGGATGGAAAAAACCCACATTAGAAATTTTCCAAGAAGATGTATTTTTAAAATCATATGATTTTACTAAACAAATTAGACAAGGTCAAGTTTGGCAAGTTCTTAAAAATAATGGTCGTTTCAATTATATTTATACTAATGATCAAAAATCTAAACATGTTGAATATATTAATTACTTTCCAGCAGTAGATTATTATATTTATCAAAAAAAAGGAACTATTAATAATTGTAATACTAAATGTATATTTAATGGTAAAATATATATATCTGAAAATGTTGAATTAAATTATGATTTAGAATATTTACCTAATCTAATTACTAATGAATCACAAATTATTATTAAAAAAATATCTGAAATGAGTCAATATAAAAAAACATTTAAAAGAGGTATTGGTGAAGGTAGTATTATTAATTGGAATGGACCACAAATTGATTGGTATTATGATGCAAATAAAAAAGGTTTTCAATATAAACAACACGGTAAAATACCTATTATGAAAAAAGCTACACCTATTAATACTGTTGATATTAATAAAATTGTTATTAATTTTGGTGGTGGTATTGATGGATATAAAGTTGATTATGTATCTAAAACTGATAATAAAGGTGTATTAGAAATGTGTATGTATACTGAAGTCAATAATCAAGAAGAAGGTTTACATATAAAAAATTTATATAATTCTGATATTATTAAATATTTATTCTTAATTACACAATATTCTTCTGGTAAAATGACAAAAAATGAAGTATTAGTTGCTAATTCTATTAGTATACCTGATCTAAATTTTAATGGTGATATATATGAATATTATAATATTAAAAAATATGAAAAATATATAAATGATATACTATATAATTATACTGAATCAATTAAACCTAAGAAAAAAGATAAGAAAACTATTTCAAAACAATTAAATAGCAAAAAATCTTCTTCAAATCTAAAAACACCTGATATTACAACACCCATTAAAACTCCCGTTGTAGTAAAATCATCCGCTACTAAATCATCTAATAAACCTTCATCAAATAAATCTTCATCAAATAAAGCAAAATTAAAAGACAAATTTTATGATAAGAAATTAAAATGCGATTCCGAGGGTAAATTATGGAATCCAGATACTAAAAGATGTTTAAAAGATACATCTGCTAATAGGAAAAAATTAAATTTAACAATAAAAAAACCAAAAAGTAATTCAAATTCATTAGATAATATTTTAAATGATATCAAAGGTCCTTCTAATATGTCATTAGAAATTGAAGAACTTGAAAAATAATACAGGTGAAATATTATTTATATTAATCAAAATAAACATGCTTGTTGATATACCGGAACTTCCTTATCTTTCTTAGATTTATAATTACGTTTTTTATATTCTTCTTTTTCTTCATTATCATTTTCATATAATTCATATTTCTTTTTTTTATATAAACTTATTCTTTTCAATGACTGTTTCTCAAAACAATTTATATTCTCATCTATTATATCACATATTAATTTATGATGTTCACCATATTTCCGAAAAATTCGTCCCACTGCCTGCTCTACTGATCCCACAGGACTGGATAATATTACTGTATCTAATGAAGGTATGTCTGCACCTTCAGAAAAGAACGAATATGTCCCTAAAATGACTCGTAAAGTAGCATTATGTTCTAATGTTTCTGGATGGACACCACCTATATATAATCCGGCCTGTTCTGTTCCATAATGTTCATTTATAGTTTCCATCATATCTATTAAATGCTGCCTTCTCTCACTTAAAATTAATATTGTTCTCCCTTCATCGAAATATTTATATAAATAATTTAATACCATATCTGTTCTGGGTTTATATTCACAGATTTGATTAACCATCTTTGGCCGACAAATTGTGCCGTTGAATATAGTTTGTTTTTTGATATATTTAGGGTCATCACATACATATTTAATTAATCTGGTTTCTACTTTATGTTCATTAATTTCATCAGGTGATTCATACACCACATCACCTATATAATATTTAAATACATAATCTGTGCCATCATTTCTTTTAATGGTTGCTGATAAACCCAAAATATATTTAGGGGATACTTTTTTCATTGCTTTTGAAAAAACCTCTGCAGATAAATGATGTGCTTCGTCGAAAATTGCAAACCCAAATGGTTTAAATAAGTCTTCTGGATACTCCTTCATAGAAAGACTTTGTAACATTGCTAATACTATATCTTTCCCTTCTACATCAATAGTTTTACCCTGAATATATCCAACTTTCGCATCAGGTATAAACTGATTTATACGTTCTGTCCACTGATCCAATAAAAATGATTTATGACAAACCACAATTGTTTTCTTTTTAAGTTGACACGCGATATTGAGTCCTAATACTGTTTTACCGCCTCCACATTTTAAAGAAATCATACCAGCCCCTCTAGTCTTAGCAGTTTCTAAATAAGCATCTCGAATGGGTTTCTGAATTTCTCTTAAATCTCCATTAAAATTAATATTAATATCCTCTCCGCCTTGTAATTTATCTTTGACTGGTGGCCCAAAATTATCTATTCCATAAAATCTCGGCAAATAAAATGCTTTAGGAGATTCAGAAAGTATATTGAACTTCTTATCTTTATTTTGTCCACCCTTTATTGGGTCATAGACATAGGGTAATATCATCATATCTTTTTTAATTTTATTACATTGTTCAGGTGTCAGATTTTTTTTTAAAACTTTATATCCATAACTAGTTAAGGATGTTTCCATTTATTATCTATATTAATATGTGATTTTATATTTAAATATCAACATTAACTGCACAATTGAATAAACTATTTAGGGTTATCTATATTTTTGAAAATACCAAGGCGAGATAAAAACACAGTTAATTTATTATTCAAATCTTGATTAACGTAAGATATCAGAGCGAATGATAATAATATGCTCCCACCCATGTCGATCCGGTTACATCCCTTATATGGGATAAAGTTATAGATGTAAAAAGGTACATTTTTTACAATACTTTTTAATAAAAATGTTAACATTGTAATCATTATTACTTCTTTACATAAATGCCAAAATACTTCTATTGTAGGAATATTTTTGAGATCTCTATTATCCATTTCACCATATGTAATTGTAAAATGGCTGACAAGGTGTGATATACACACACCCCCGAAGAAATATATCAAACCAATCAAAGACAAATCTACGAATTTATATAAATGATCCATTATTTATATAATATAAATTAAATTAATATTTATTTAATATAGATTGTTAAGAGGACGGCAACATATATTTAAAAAAATAAATTGTATATAATATAAATGCCTCCTAAAAAACCACATATTTTGAATATATATTTAAAACATCATAAAGAAGCAAACCATAAATATGATAAATCTGTTGTATTAATGCAAGTCGGCGGATTTTCAGAAATATATAGTCCTATAAACACCGATATTGATATTAAAGAATGCCCTGATTTAAAATATTTATCCGATATTACTAATTGTTCTATCGCTATTAAAAATAGAGGTGGAGAGAACGAACATTATATGATTGGTTGGCCTAAAATTGCTGACTCTAAATATATTCCCATTTTAATAAAAAAGGGATTCCATGTTATAATGGTTGAACAAAAAGAAGGTTCTAGCACACACATTACTAGAGAAATTACTAATGTTATATCAGCAGGAACATCTATGGATTATGATAATAATATAAATAATTATTTAATGAGTATTTATATTGAAGAATATGAAAATAATAATAAAACATTTCATGGTTGTGGTGTTTCTATTATTGATATCTCTACTGGAAAAAATTACATTACACATATATTAGATAATCCGCATAATAATCACGATTATGAAGCAATGATAATTCATTTAGTAAATATTTACTCACCCAGTGAAGTAATTATTCACAATATGAATACTGGCATCAATAAACAAGATTATATCCGAATATTTAATATCCCTCATGAAAATGTATTAATTAATTTCTTCCAACAAGATATTAAAAAAATGATTAAAATTGATTATCAAAATAACTTTATAAACGAAATATTCCATTTTAATACCCAAACTTCCCCCATCGAAAATATTCATTGTGAAACTAAACCAGAAACTGTTCTATCATATATTTTACTATTAGAATATTGTCACCAACACCGAAAAAACATTAAAAACAACATTGAATTACCTGAACAAATTGAAAATATTAATTATCTTAATCTTACTAATAACTCTATCAGACAAATTAATATTATCTCTAATTCTAATAATTATAAAGGTTCCAATGATAGTCTATTAACTATTTTAAATAAATGTAAAACACCTATGGGTAAAAGATTACTCAAAGAAAGAATTTTAAAACCATTTATTGAACCAGATAATATTAATAAATCATATGATTATATTGAATTATTTTTAAAAGATAATTTTTATGAAAAGATTAGAAAAGAAATTTCTAAAATTTCAGATATTGAAAAATCTGTTCGAAAAATGGGACTAAATGAATATACATATGATGAATTATTTTCTGATAATATTTCATTTGATTTTATTAAATCTTCAATTGAATTATTAAAATCAGATTCTGAAATTTTTAATAAAATTCAAGAATATTCTCAAGATATTGAATTATTTTATGAATTTTTAAATGATATTAATAATCAATTCGAATGGGACAATTTTAACACAATTAATAGTAATAATATAATTGAACGCAGCTTATTTAAAAAAGGTATTTATTCTGAAATTGATGATATAGATGAAGAAATTTTCACAAATAAAAAAGGTCTAGATTATATCTGTGAAAGATTATCTAGATTTATTGACCAAAAAGGTAATACTAATTTATTACCTATTAAAATTGAATATACTGATAAAGATAATTATTATATTTATACTAGCAGCAACCGTGGCCTGAAACTAAAAGAGAAATTTCAAAACTTAGGGGATCTAAATATTATTGTTAAAGATGATGTAGGAGGTATACTTTATACACTAAAACCACAATCAATCAGTTTTACTAATATTAAAGGATCCGCATGCAAAATAGAATTGAATGAAATAGGAGTCATATCTAATAATTTAATTAAATTAAATAAAACTATATCATACTTGAATCAAAAATATTGGAATAATTTTATTGATGTTTTATATAAAAAATACAATAAACCTTTAAAAAATATTTGTAAATTAATTTCTGAGATTGATTTTTATTCAAATGGAGCATACATTTCTAAGAAAAATAGATATCATAAACCAACTATTATTCAATCTAATAAATCATTTTTAGATGTTAAAGAAATCAGACACCCTATCATTGAACTTATTAATGATAAACATGAATATATTACAAATGATATCAGTTTCGGATTAAATCATGATGGTGTATTACTATTTGGCACGAATTCATGTGGCAAGTCTTCACTTATGAAGGCAATAGGTCTTAATATTGTTATGGCACAAGCAGGAATGTATACTCCATCACTAAGTTTCAATTATTATCCTTATAAAAAACTATATACACGTATCCTAAATACTGATAATATATTTTCTGGTCATTCATCATTTATTGTTGAAATGAATGAACTGCGCGAAATATTATATTCATCTGATGAGTTTTCAATGGTTCTTGCTGATGAACTTGCTGTGGGCACCGAAACTACTAGTGCTTTATCTATTGTCGCATCATCCTTAAAAATTCTATGTGATAGAAATGTATCATTCATATGTACCTCACACCTCCACCAACTTAATAATATTTCTAGTATCAAAGAACTTGATAATCTTAAAACTTATCACCTAAAAATTACAAATGAAAATGAAACTATTATTTATGATCGAGTACTAGAAGAAGGTCCCGGTCCAGCAGTATATGGATTAAATGTTTGTGCAGCATTAAATATGAGTCCTGAATTTCTCTCTATAGCAAGACAAGTACAAATAGAAATTAATAAAGAAAACAATAATATCATTTCTACTAAAAAATCAACTTATAATAAAACTATTTGTATGGGAGAATGTTCAATGCCAATGTGCGACAATAACGCTGAGGAAACACATCATATTAATGAACAGGCTGACGCTGATAATTCAGGGAACTTTGATCATTTTCATAAAAATGCCACACATAATCTTATACCATTATGTAAAGGATGTCATGCTCAAATAACTTATGGTAATCTCCACATATTTGGATACAAAGAAAGTTCTGAGGGAGATGTTTTAGATTTTAAATTTATTGATAAACAAGATATTAAAAAATCTAATAAAAAATTCACGGATATGGAAGTTGAACAAATAAAAAAATATTATAATAAATTTAATGGAATTCTAACTAAACAAAAAATATTAGATAAATTACAATTAGATCATCATATCAAAATAGGTTTACAAACTTATAATAAAATTATTAAAGGAGATTATTAGATTATATAATACATTATTCATCGTCGTTGTAGCCGCCCGGCGGGATGAGAGGTCGTGCACCGAATGGCTTGACATCTTCATAATCTGACATATCAGAATCATTATCATTAATATTTTCTAATTCTTTCAGATAGATTGGTAGTGCTAATATATCATCCTTGCAGTAATATAAGAATGGGTTCAGTGGGTAATTACAATAACTCTTATTAATAATATAAAGATTCTTCCATGTACTACTGATATTTTTCGTAGAAGATAATTCACTTAACCAAGCATCTAGTAAATATGTATGAGCATAAAACATATTTTCATTATCAGAACCTACGGCAAATCCCATATGGAGGGAAGGTGTATTCATATGCATATGGTATCTATTCAAAATATAAGTATGAATGAATGGTGCTAATTTTTCTTTTGGATAATCATATTTATCTATTAATGTATCACAATATTGAATGATAACATTTGAATTTATATAACTATATCCGCTATAAATTAAATGACCAGGACTGAACGCAAATGTTTTGATATTCGAAAGAATATATTCATTTACATCTGTAATTGTTTTTTCCATATTATCATAATCATTCATATTCAATTTATCTAAATTATCATATACATCTGTTGGAAAATTGTCATAAGCATTGACTCCTGTTAGTAACTTATTTGTATAATAAGTGTTTTGTAAGCTTGAATACCCTCTCTTAATATTAGATAACAGAGATCCTAATGTACTAACACTATTAAGTTGGATTATTTTTACCCCATCGAGAGTCTTCAACCATTTATCTGATGTAAATTTAGTAGTATTCACCAGGCTAATTTTACTAGTCAAACTATCTTTTGAAATATTATTAGAAAGCAATGAGAATATTTCTTTATATTCACTCAATCTTTCAATTGATTCTTCCGATTCATTTGATATGTCGGAAATAGTTTCAACCCATTTCTCAATATGTCCGATTATGATATTCAATATCAATTCTTTGTTATTTTTTTCCTGACATTGAATCTGTTCTTGTTTGCGACTTTGTTTTCCGTAGATTTTGTCGCCAAGTTTCAGAGGTTTAGATTTAGAAGTCTTGCGGGGTGGGTCTTGCTTATTATATGTCTCATCAATTACATTGATTTTTGATGAATAATCATTATATAATTTAATTAATTCTTTCATATCATCAATATTTCTTGTAATATTCTTACTTAATACTGATTCCTGACTTAATTCATATTTTAGACGTTCAACTAGAATTCTATATTGATTATTAGGATTCAAATACTTAGTAATTTCTCCTTTGAATTTGTTGTATCCCGTCATTTCTAATGTTTCATTTATATCACACTCGGCAAAGTGGTCTTTGATAAATGCCTTTTTAGTCTTTTCTGATGCCCTATTCCATCTAGTCTTACCTAATTCATTTTGACCAAACTTATTAAGCAATTTCATATCTAATTCAACATCTGGATCATTATCTAGCATCCTATAAATATATGTATCAATTGCGGAGAAAGGAATAAATGGATGTTCTATATCTGACATATTTTTTGTTGTTAGATTATTCTCAGTTGTCCTTACGATTTGTTGGTACATTTCTTCGAGTTCCTCATCAACAAACTCAAATGAATCAGAATCAGCATTGTAATTCATATCATCACATTTGTTGATCAAAGTAAACATAGGAACATTCCTACCGTTCTTTTCTTTTTCTATTTTAATACAGTCAGTAATAAAGTCTAGGATTTTAACTTCACCCTCTGTATTAAGACCCATCTGAATATCTACAACATGAATGATAATATCAAACTTATAGAAATTTTCTTTGCCCCAATTAAAATATATTTCGTGAGTGGTTGCATCATCCAATCCAGGAATATCATAAATATCTAGGAATACATTTTCTGGTAAATCAAGAAAGTTTTCAATACCTGGTACCAGATTAGAAATTTCTTTACAATTTTCATTAGTTAGAACAGTTGACTCAGAATAGATTTGAGCATTCATCATAATATTTTCATTATAAATCTCAGTTGACGTTGGATTAGCCATTATATCTTTGTTTGCCTCTTTGTATACAAATGGTAACATAGTTGCACGTTTCATTTTCATATCGGCATATTTCTTAACATAAATACTATTAAGTAAAGTCGATTTACCACAACTTACTCTGCCTAGGATGGCAATGCTGATATTGTTTCGTTGTTCGATACTGTTAATTGTGGACATAATTCAACGGTTTATGGATTTTGATTTAATTAACAAGTAAAACCCTTTTCAAATTTATTTTTAGAAAAAAAAAATGTATAAATCAAATTTTAGTAAATTATTTAGGAATAGCATCATAAATTTTCTCCATCCTACTATTTACATTATCTGTTCCTCGCAAAGTATATAATTCAGAATCACGAGTTATCCTAATACAATTATTCCATAATGGATTACAATCATTCATACGAATTATTTGATCTTTTGTATAAACTTTTGGCACAGATAGAGGAATATTTCTATTCTCATATCTTTTTTTGAAATCAGCAAAGAAGTCTTTAGTACTCTGAAGTGGTTCCATAATTTATTTTAAAAAAATATTATATAATAATCAAATTTATTATTTATTCACAATGGATCAGGATGCTTACAAATACAACCATTTTGACGAGTACAACATCTACCACGATCAGGGAAGATATTTGGATCATATTTATCATTGTTGATAATATGTGTTTCTTCCCATGCCTGTGATAGTTCATTAATGACAAAAGATTTAGTATCTGGTTCCCATTGTTCATTAAAGTTAAAGAATACTGGATAAACTTTAGTGGGTTTATCTTTCACATATGGTGATTTCATAGGTGTCATATCCACTTCAGGTTCCTTGGATTTCTTAACATGACTCTGGGTTTTGATTTTGAATGGTCTGCCCATATTTATTTATTATAATAATTATTCCAAAAAATTAATTTCAAATTTTATCGAAATTTTTATTTATATAATCTTCTATCGCAGATTGAACAGCATCCTTCGCTAACATAGAACAATGTAATTTTACTGGAGGTAATTTTAATTCGCTAGCAATATCTTTATTACTAATCTTATAAGCATTATCAATATGCATATTTTTAATATGTTCTGTTAAATATGATGATGATGCAATTGCTGATCCACATCCAAATGTTTTAAATTTACTAACTATTATTATATTATCTTTTATCTTAATAGATAATTTCATGACATCGCCGCACGCTGGTGCACCTACTAATCCAATACCGACATCTGTATCTAATTTATTAAATGATCCAACATTCCGTGGATTTTCATAATGTTCTATTACTTTTGTATGATACAATTTACTTATTATATTTCTAAACATATATATTTAATTTAATAAAAAAATATTTAAATAGTTATTTATATTTATATTAAGTTATAATATTTCTAATATGATTGGACAGTGATCTGATCCCATAATACTCCCATCTATTTGACAGGATTTTACCATATCTAAATATTTATCTTGTAAAAGGAAATAATCTATTCTCCAACCTTTATTAGTATCCCTTGACCTTGAACGCATATTCCACCATGTCCACTCAGATTTACCAGGGTTCATATATCTATATAAATCTGAATAATTTTCAAGAAATGCTTTGAACATATCTCTTTCTTCTTTGAATGCTCCTGGTGATCTAGCCTTATCAAGTGTGGTTGTATTCCATATGTCTGACGCTTCTGATACAACATTAAAATCACCAGTTGTGACCAACGGTTTATCCATATGACAATCTATAATTTCTTTAATATTCTTATCCCATGTCTGAGTTCGATAATCAAAGTTCGTCCCAGAATTAGGCACATACATATTTATCAGCGAAAAATCATTAAACTCAGCATACATAAATCGTCCTTCTGAATCATTCAAACCTTTATATTCATATGAAACAGATAGTGGTTTAACTTTAGACCAAATACTTGTTCCAGAATATCCGGTTCCCCTATGACCTGTTCCCTTTGACTCATTCCAATATTTATATGGATACATCTTACAATCTGGGCATATCTTTTCACCTAATTTAATAGGACATTTAGTTTCTTGGATACAAATTATGTCTGGATTATGTTTCTCAATTAATATCTTCATATTACATTCGTCTAAGACAGATACACCCGAAGCAGCAATCTTACCATCACAGACGATATTACTTCGGATTCCGTTCACGTTCCAAGAAATGATCTTCATACTTAGATTATTGAATTATAAAAAAATAATAATATTATTTCAAATTTATTACAATGATATAACAGACCCGTTCTCTCTATCAGGAACAACCCTATTATCCTTATTACGCCATGCCTGGTATCCACCGAAACAACAACATATCCCCACAACCGCCATTATTATCAATGATATATACAATACAATCAAAAGAACAAGCATTTCATCCTCCATTTTTATACTAAATTTTACGTATAATAATAGTAATAAATCAAATTTATTGTAAATATGGATACTCCAAGAATGAATGCTTGAATTACAGGGAATAATATATTCTTTTTCATATATAATCCTTCCAATTTATATCCTAATTTATTTTTATAATATTCTCTTACACCGATTCCAGAAGTAATACACATATTAGTATAACCATTCTCTAAACTGATCCATTCTGCTTTTTTAACTAATTTCTTTCCTAATCCTAAATGTTGGATACCTCCTGATTTACTATTAACTAGAGTTGTCTTTCCATATACGTGCAGTTCCCTAATTATAGCACAATTATATAATTCAGGTAAGAATGGATTTTTAGATTTATCTGATAATCTCAATCTACAAAACCCTAATATATTCTTTCTATCTTTTGTTTCATATCTTATGAAATATTCTTTTGTTTCTGACGATTCGAATGAATCTATTACAAGAACAGGATATTCTGTCAATTTAGTATCTTTTATTTCTCTTCCTCTAATTTCAGATGTATCTACTTCTTTATCAATTATTTCTCTAAGATGCCCTTCCTTGTTTCCGTGATGAATATAATCATTAGGTATATCTCTGATAATTCTGGGTACTCTTACCCATGGCTGAACATGTTTCATATAATATCCAATTAGATCTCTTAAATAATAAGGATCTTTATCAACATTATGAGTATATTTTCCTTTATCTGCCCATTTCTTGATTACCGTATAATCCGTTGCGACTGTCGGATATATCTTATATTCATCACATAATAAATTAGGATCATCTAGAATTTTCTGAAACATTTCAAAATCATCTTCCTTTGTAGCATATGGTAAATCAGGCATGAGATGAGCAATTATTTTAAATCCACTATTCTTTAATAATTTAATGGCCTGTATTGAATCTTCAATAGTATGACCACGATTTACAATACTCAATAATCTATTACTTGTGTGCTGAACACCTATTTGCATTCTGGTCACTCCTAGTAATCTTAGAAAATATATAGATTCATAATTAATTCCATCTGGTCTTGTTTCTAATGTTAAACCTATAATTTTTATTTTATTTGTTTCATTTATTTGTTGCTCTTCTTTTAATGATAACATTTTTCTTCCTTTCTTCAATGGGTAAATATTACAAATATAATAACATTGAATACAGAAATATGTTAAATATTCACGTGGATATTCTAATACAGTTCCACCTAATACAATTAATTCTATTTTATCCAAAGGATGACCCATCATTTCTAATGTAGATAATCTATCATATATCTGTTCCATAGGATCGAAATCATTTCTACTTGCTCTTAAACATGCTGGTTCTCTGCTTAAATAACTCCTAGGCATAATCATTTTACCATCTTCTATTTCATTCGGGCAGAAATAACAATTATGCTTACAACTAAATTTCTGAACATGTTCTTTACCTTCTTCATCTATCCATTTAGGGTAGGGTGATGTTAATATTGATACTGATTGTATTCCAGATAAAGACCGTTGTGGTTTCTTTATCAAGAATTTAAGAAAATCACTATCTAATTTACAAATATTATTTTCAACTAAATTCAAATAACTTTTTCTTAAAATAATTTTATTTAATTTTTCTTTGAAAGAATATTCTTTCATAACTATTTTTAATAATTTATTAAAAGAATATTCTGTATTCTTTAAATAATGTTCATAGAAACTTTTAGTAATATTATCATATTTATTAATATTAAATGTCATATCTTCAATATCCATTTTAGAATTATATATAAAAAATAAATTTAAATATCAAATTTAAATAATTTCCCATTCTTGTTTTTGATATAATTTATATATAGGGACTGGTTTTTTATAAATTATTATTTTATCAGAACTTTTAATATCTTTATCTTTATCTCTATCTAATTTAGTATTTTCTTTTGAATCGATTACTAAATCTACCACAGGATTATTTAAATCTATTATTTCATCAATATTATTTATTTTGTTATAACAATAATAATAAGAATAAAAAAGGGCGGTGGTTGATATTAAGGAGGCAAATATTAATTTCTTCATATATATAATGTATATAATATATCACCTTATATTCCCACAATTTTTACATACATAGTACCTTTCTCCATATTGACATGATTCTCTTTCCATTACATAGTCATGGTTACATTCTGCTATAATTTTACTATTTAATTTACTCTCGTGTGCTGCCAATATTTGTATTCTATTTAAATAATCTTGTTTTAAATCTCCTAATTTATGTTTTTTAATTTTATCTGAGAGTTTAGTATCACTCAAGAAATTCAAATCCATTATTATTATTATTATTATTAATATATAATTATATAGTTTCAAATTTAATTATTAATATATTATATATGGATGATTTATTATTATTTATTATAATATTGTGTGTGTTTTTTTCAGTAATGATATTTTTTAATAAAGATTTATTTGATAAAGATGTTATTAGAGTAAAATCAACAATAGATGATCAAGTTTATTTAGTAAGAAAATTACCAAATTCACAAGAAGCTGCTAATTTACTTGCAAGTTATAAAAAAGATATACTTAAAATATCTCAAAAATTAAGAGAAAAATATATAGATAATGCTGATAAAAGTGATTCAGAATATGAATATAGAAAAAATGGCGTCGAAAGATTATTAAATAATTTTAAAGTAGATAATTTATCTGAATCAGATCCATATCACAAATATAAATCTTATATGATAAATAAAGGGGAAGAATTGTATTTATGTTTGAGACATACAAAAGATAGAAATTATGAATTTAATGATAGAAATTTAGTTATTTTTACAATATGTCATGAACTATCACATGTCTGTAATGTAACTTTACAACATCCCCCTGAGTTTTGGGATTGGATGAAAGTATTATTAGAAGCAGCTGAAGAAATTGGATTATATAAACCTGTTGATTATGCCAAATATCCTGCTCAATATTGTGGTATGGCAATAAGAAGTACTCCATATATTTTTAACTAATTCTGTTTATATTAGGGATTGAGTCCATTACATACATGACCACCAAATGCGCCGTTATTATTTGGTCCGATATGGTAAGGGCAAAAATGTTTCTTACAGAATATACACTGTATTTTTATACCCTGACAATTACTTTGATTGACCCGGACACCAAAAAAACCAGCATCTAATTTTGTTTCTAATATTTCACAAGGACCTTTATATTCTTCAATAATATCTAAATTTATATCTGCACTTTTCGATTTATCAATATCTAAATTAGGACTTTTTAATGGAGAAGTTTTCCTCTTACTATCTTCAACTAATTTTGCTTTGACTTTAATGTTTTCTTTTTTTTTGTCCTCTACTTTTTTAGTAGAATGGTAATTTTGGTTTAGAAAAACTCCACATAAAGTCAGAACTGCTGTGCACATACTCCCTGTTAAAGATATCAATGCTATAATAATTTCTTTATCAATACCGTCATTATTCTCATATATAATTGATGTATTATTACTCATAGTATATAATGTAAATATTTTAAAATTTGATTTTTATAAAAAAATTATTTATTAAATATAAAATAATGATTGTATTCTGTTCAATTCATGGTGAAATTAATATCTCTGAATATGCTAAAAGGATCATTGATACTCCAGAATATCAGCGATTAAGAAATATAAAACAAGGAGGTGCTGTATATTCTGTATGGATTGGTTCATCACATCACAGATTTGAACATTCAATTGGTGTATACCATCTATCATGTAAGCTTATGGACTTATTAAATCAAAAGGGTCTATATTTTAATGAAAAAGAATATAAATTAGTTTCTGTTGCTGCTCTTATACATGATTTAGGACATTCAATTTCATCTCATCTATTTGATGATTGGTTGAATGAAATAGGTATATATTCAGAACATGAAGAAAGAAGTATTGAAATATTTAAATATATGAATGAAAAATATAATTTAGGATATAATAGTAATGATATATCATTTATTAGTAATATAATTAATCCTAATTATGATGAACTAGAATATAGTAAAAAATATTTATATCAAATTGTATCATCTGAGAATGGTATCGATGTTGATAGGATGGATTATATTTTAAGAGATTGTAAATATTCAGGCATGAGATATTCATTTGAACTAGATACTATTTTACAGAACACATTTATTAGTGTGACAAATGAAATTGTATATTCAGAAAAAGCAAAATGTTCTATTGATTCGTTCTTTCATTCTAGATATTCATTATATAAACAATTATGTAATCATCCTACAGTACTTGCTATTGAATATCACATTAAAGAAATTTTAACTGAAATTAATAATGTATTTAATATTTCAGATTCTGTTATAAATGACGATTGGATAAAATTCTGTAAATTTACTGATGATATATTCTCTACAATAGATTTCATAGAAGACCCACGATTAGATAAAGCAAAACAATTATTAAATAATATTAAAACTAGAAATATTCTTAAATTAGTTGGCGGAGTTATTTCTAATAAGGATTTAAATTTAGTATCTGAGAATGAGAATGTAATAGTTATCAAAAAAAAAATTTCATATCATAGTTATTCGTTGCCCCAATATATTTCAAATAGTAAAAATAAAACATTATTAAATTCTAATAAATATCCTGATGAATATATTATTAAAATTATGTGTAAAAATCCTAATGATCCATATGCTTTATCTTTATTAGAATCTATTTAATAATTTAATGGATGATATATAATAAATTTTTTTTATTCTTTATTTTTAAATAATATATTATATATATTAATATAATGTCTAATACTACTCCTCCTCCAACATTATATGATACATTACCATTACAAAAACAATCATTTGTCTTTACAAATATAATAACTAATGATACTTATGATATAGAATTATATCCCGATGATACTAATTTAACTGTTTTAAATAAATTATGTGTAAAATTAAACATTTTAACCGATGAAATATGTGCTTATGTTAATGATTATAAACTTATAGGTTTTTCATATGATAATATAAATATTAAACAAATATTTAATAAAAACAAAATAGATTTATCCAAAACTTATTTAGATGAAAACTTTGTAGACAAAATTGGTAATAAGATAAGTGTATATAAAAATAATTTAATGAATGAACTATTTGAAGAAAATTTTACATCACGGCACCCCGCCGATAAAAATATTTATTATTTTACATTAAATGATTTAAAAAAATTAAAACCAGAGATTTTTGGTGATGACAAATTTATATATTCAGTCGTGTATAAATATTTTCCAAATATTAAAAAAGATTACATTGATAATTACCAAAATAAATCTAATTCAGACTTAAGAAAAAATCATATTAAAAAAATTAATAAACTATTATCTTCTAATAGTCATTATTTAGATATATTAGATAATAATGTAGATAATCTGCTAAATGAAGATAAATTTACTAGTACATTATTAAATTTCAAATGTATTAATATTGAAAATAATATAAATATTATAAAACTATTTTCAGATTATGAATTATCATCTGAAAGGTTTTACACAAAATTAATTCTAGAAGATTATAATAAATCATTTTTTAAATTATATAAACCTGAATTAAAACTACCCCACTCTGATGAGAGTAATTTTTTAAAAAAAGATATATGTGGTAAGCTATTAAATGATTTCTCTGATAATATGTCTTTGCCATATGAATTCGGTGAATATATGCCTCCATCCATACAACCTCGAAATTGTATAATTTTCAAAACATATCTAAAGAGTCATACTCTATTTTATTCATTTATTCTTTTTATGAATGGAAATTATGATTTTATAATTAATAATTATAATGATATAAATATTGATGATGATATTTTAAAAGAATTAAATAAAGATATTAATACTTTAATAGGAGATATAAACAGACCTAGAATTTACACTATTAATGAAATACCTGAATTAATTAAATATGATGATAAAATATGTTTTATAAATAGTAAAATTGAATTCTCAATAGATAAATTCCGCGTCAAGGGCGACTCCATATATGAAAAGTCAAACCTATTAAAATATTTATCTAATTTTTACACACATATCAGAATTGTTAAAGAAAAAATGGATTTAGATCCAGATACCATTATTTTTAAATATAAACGTGTAAGCAATTATGAAAAAACAAATCCAACACAAAGCATTATAAATGTATTACATGATCCAAATATAGATATACCACTTGAAGAGTTTATAGAAATTATTTCAAAAAATACAGGTATAAGTATCGAGGAGGCGACTTTGGAACACCAAAAATGGAGCGAGATGAACGAAAAAAACAAATTTAAGAAAAACGCAAAAACAACTGAAACGGGTGCAGAAATCAGAATAATTAAATACCGGGAAAAATATATTCATTTCACTATTTATAATGTACAATCCAGAGAAGAATTAAATCGAATTATACAATTTATAAAAATATTTATGGAATTGTATAAACAATTTATCAATAACCCCAAACCTAAATGCTCAAAAATCATAAAAGATTTATTTACAAAAGATATTGATAAAAATGAAATAGATGATATAGAAGAAGAACATTCAAAATGGCAATTTATTGAAGATTTGGATCCATCAGGTATGCATAGTTCTCAAGAAGATGATTCGACTTCAGAAACAGATAGTAGTTCAAGTGATTCTGAATATGAAGGCATTGGAGGCAGTAAAATAGGGCTGCCGGGAGGTTATCATGTTATTGAGAATTTAAAAGGTTATGATGATAAATTATTTAGTAAAAACTCCGAAAAATGGAACTACCCCGGAAAATGCCAAGCGAGTTTATTTAGGGTCCCTATACCTCTTCATATTGATGAGTTAGAAAGATTAGAAAAATATGATATTTTGAAAACTGTCAAAAATCCCCCATTAACACAAAATGAAATATGGGAATATATAACCGAAAATACCACGGTCGCAGATCTAAAGAAGGTATTACACGCGCAAAAAATCTTATACTCTGAAAAATTTCCATCTTTTTCAAAACATATCAAGCAACCTAAAATTGGCAATGAAGAAAAAGAAATTTATTATATTTGCCCTAAATATTGGGATATTTCTAAACGTGTTTCTATTCATCCAAGAGATATATATGATAGACTAGATGATATTATCCCTCCTAAATTCAAAGGAGAAACTGAAAAACATATAATGTGCATGCATGATAGTACTAAATACTTTAATAAAGTGAAGGATAAAAAAATAAAAGAAATCATAATCAATTTTTTGAAGTGTTATGATATATATAACCTATTAGTCGACAAACTTAAAAACCCTGAGCATGTCAAGAAGTTAAAAACGTCCTTGGAAGATAGTATGTTAATTATTGAATCGGACAGAAAAGGTCCCGTCGGTTTTATGGACAAAACTAACCCCTGGTTCGCCCCAGGTACCCCTTGCAAAGATACGAAGAAAGACGGCGCCAAAAACATAAAAGATCTCAAAGAAGAAATTGAAAAAAGAAAGAAAAAGAACTACGATGAATTAATCGATTTAGATATGAAATCTTTCAATGACCGAATTATAAAAAAAGTACCTGAAATTTATTATAATTTATTACATCAACAAATAGTTGAATATATAAAACCATCATTTCTTCCGGATGTGAATGTAGATGGATTTTCATTGCCGTGCTGCGGTCAGCACAGTAAAAAAATTCCCAAATTAGATAAAGATAATATTTCAATTACTGATTTGACCCCATCAAATATTAATAAATTCGCTCATATTCATCCGCATCTGCAAACCTTATTTGGGTTCAAAAAAGAATTCCATGATAATAAAAGACATTTGGGAGGTTTTATTAAATTTGGCGTACAACAAAATAACAATTCTTTAATAAATGTACTTAGCAATTTTTACAATAATGATAATGATGATATTGATTTTAAAACAAAAATATTAATAAAATCATTAACTGATGAAAATTCATTATTAACATTTATGAAATGTGGTGATGGTAATATTGTACAATTATTTAAATCCTCTAAGTATAATATTAATGATATTGAATATTTTTTAAATTATATTAAGGAACCAGGAACTATTGAGCAATTAAAAAAAATTAACATTAATAATAGTGAGTTGGGGAATATTAAAGAACATTTTAAAAAATATGGAATGGAAGAGATGGAAGAAAAAGATAAATCTGGTTTTGATAAATATGAATCTATTAATAAATTCAAAGGTTTAATTTATAAGTCTGATATCAATATTAAATTTATATATGATTTAATCATATCAAAAAATAACTTTATCAAATACCTAAATTCAAATGAAATTAAAGATTATAAATATATTTTACCTTTAATGTCCGAAATTAAAAAAGATCATATTTATATATTATTTGAAAATAATGACGATATTATAAATATTCGATTACCATTAAATACATATGATATTTATGAAGATAAAAATAAAGATAAATACATATTTAATTTTATATATAAAGTAGGAGATATATATGAACCTATTTACTATTTTAAAGATAAAGATGAAGATAAAGGAAAAGAAAAAAATAAAAAAAAAGATAAACATAGTACTACAGTTAAAGGCCGTCCTCAGGTTTTGTGCTGTGATATTAAATATTATATGCACGAAGATGATGGCAAAATAAATGATTATATAAATTTAATATTAGATAATATTAGAAAAGAAATAAATGACATAGACTTACTCAAAAGCCTCGAATACTTTTCATTAGTAACATTAATTCCTGAATTAAAACCAGATAATCTGCCTGATAAATTATTAGTTGATCCTTATTGTAAAGTATCTCATGTTATTACTAAAAAAGGATATATATACCCTATAATTCCTTCCAAAATTATTGATGGATATGAATTAATTTATTCATTTGAAACTATTCCTTCTTTTGAAGAATATTTACAATATGGAAACGAGGAAATTATTAAAGAGAAATTTAAAGTCAAAGGGTTCATATTAAATGATAAAAATAATATTATTAATATTGTTTTTAAAAATAATACATATATACCTATTAAAGAAGAAGTATATGATAAAACAAACAAACATATGAGACGTCGACCTATATTAGGTTATAAAGATTTATTTATTATTGATAAAGACTTACAAAATTTTACCCAAGAAACCGATGACAGATATAAATTCACTTCGGATACAGATTACCGAAATTATATCACTAATTTAGCAGTCCAAAACATTATTTATTATATTAAAAATACTTATAATACTAAGGATTATTATACAAATGAACCCGATAAATATAACAAAGGTGGCGAATACGTATTTAAATTAAATCCTAAAAAGGTACCTCGCTGGAAACCAAAAGAGGGACTTCTCTATGTGGAAAAAGATAAGGACACCTCACTCCACCCAGATTACTTCTATGATGAAAATAAATTTTTAGGGACTGTTATAAAAAAAGGCAATGATACCACCACATTGACTAAATTAGAGATAAATGTAACCTTATTAGATGAATTATACTTAATTATAAATAATGGAATACATACGAATTTTACTAAACAAACTAAATTATTTGATTTTATAAAGAAATTTACTGAAGAAATAATTATAGAGTTGTCTGACGATGAATATGAAAAATATAAAAATAATACAGATATTAGTATTTGTTTTAAAAGTAATGATAAATGTTTAGGTTCATGCGAACCGGATAAGAGTGATAATGATAAATGTAAATTATATGTGAAAAAATCAGATATACCGCAATATGGAAAAGGCAAATCATTAATTAATAAAATTATATATAAATTTATTGATTTATTATTAATTCATAAAGATATTGATAAAATATCTAGTCTTTTACAAGAGAATATTAATATAAATGATCTATATAAAAGTGCAAAAAACGATGAAATATTTTTCAATTATTTACAATACCAAAATAAATACATAAATGAATTATTTAAATCAGAATCATCATTTATTAGAAATATTAATTTCTATGATAGAGAAAATACTTATCTAAATCAATCTCGAGAATCTAAACCTATTAAATCTATCATTAAAGGTGTACCTTATATTATTAAAAAAATATTCCCTTATAGTAATGTATTAACATATATTGATGAAAATAATCTAGATTTTAAATCATTAGAATATAGTTTTAAAGAAATTTATACCAATGAAATATCTTCTGAGAAACTTAAAAGTGATATTTTTGATATATTAAATCAGCATAAATCACCCGATAATACTAAACTTACTCGGACACATTATAGTAAATATGATAATGATTTCAGAAATGCCAGTCACCTAACAAATATTGAGGATATTATAGAAAATATTAAAAAAAAGCAATATAAAATCAATCCTTTTGATTTACATATGTTATCACTAAAATCTCCAGACATAGGTTTTTTATTAATATCTAGTAAGTATTCCAACGAGAAAACCCTCAGCAAACTGAAACATACTATACTATTAAAATATCATGAGGAGAATAAAAATAAAGATACTAAATTTATATTATTATATCATTTCTTGAATGAAGATGGCGAATATGATTTAGCTAATATTGTATTTAAAAATAATGAGTCGGATGATGGTGACGGTGATGATGTTGATGGAGATCAATATAAATCATATTTATCACTAGATGAGTTGTTAAAAATACCTGATATAAAAACTATTATTGAAAATGATTATCCAGACCTTATTTAATTATCATAATTTTAATATTTCTTTTAGTAATAATAATGGAGTATTTATCAGAAATTAGAGAATTTAAATTACTTCGCAATTGTATTAATAATGACCCCATTTGTGATTTTTTTCAATTACAATCTTACCTTAATAATGGTTTAAACTTTGAAAAAGACACACATAACTATTTTAATAAATATGTAAATAAAGTATCCTCTGATTTTATAGATGGATTTTTAAATAATATTATTGATAAATCTAAAGAAATTTATCCCAGATTATCTATTAATAAATTTAATAATATAAATCAAACAATTCACAAAATTCAAGAGAATGTTCCATTAATTGTTAATCCTATTTTAATGAATGATAAATATAAATTAATTGTAAAATGTGATTTTATAATTAAAAAAGATTTATTTTTAAAAATATTTAATCAAATAAAAAATATTTCATTTAATTCAATATCGAAAAATGACTATTTAATCATTAATATTGTTCCAGAAATTCTTACATTTAAAAAAGGATGCAGAGAAATATGTAATTCATATAATGTTTTCTATAATAAATGTTCTTTATATTGTTTTAATTCAGCATTGAGACAATATGTAGGTAGAAATAATTTTTATTTTATGTTCGGAAAAGATTATAAATATAATAATGAATTATTAAATAAACAAGAACATATTGGATTAGTTATTTTTGATAACATATATAGAGAAAAAATATATTATTCATTAAATTGGTTAAATAGATTAAGAGAAAATCAATTACAATTATATCCGGCACCATCATGTTTAGAATTATATCCAAATATGAATAACAAACAAAGTTGTTGGGAAACTGAAAAGAAAAAATTAGCAAAAAAAGTAAAAGAAATTACTCTAATATGGAGAATTTCATATGAAGATCGTAATTATCTAATTAATATGGGAATAACTACTTGGGATAATCCCTACTTACTAAATAATTTATATGAATTGAAAGATACTAATACCAGAGATATTCAAGAAAGAATTATCCATATGAATAAACATGAAAATTTAATAATAGAACCACGACACATTTCAAACGATTTTAAAGATATATTAAAACCATCTAAAATTGAATTTGTATTAGATATAGAATCAGTGATAAATTTAGAAACTACTGAAAGTTATTTTAATAATGATGTCAAAAAAGATTCTCCAAATATATGTATAATTGGTTTAATTCTAATTTCAAATAATGGATATATTTTCAAAGATTTTACTATAGATGATTTAACTATTGAATCAGAAAAACGGAATATTATTAACTGGGCATCCTTTATTAGTAAATATGATAATATAAAAATATATCACTGGGGACATGCTGAGAAAACATATTTAGAAAATATTCATAAAAGATTTCCTGATATTAAATTACCTAAAATGACCTTAATAGATTTATTACATTATTTTAGACAAGAACCTATCATAATTAAAGACTGTTTTAATTTTTCATTAAAAACAATTGGTAAAAATATGTATAAACATGGATTAATTAAATCTACATGGTCTGAAACTGACAATGGTTTAGATGCTATGATTAAATTCAAAGAATTATGTTTGAAAAAAGATAAAAATATTCCATTAAAAAGATATAAAGAAATTGCTGAAATTATTGAATATAATAAAATGGATTGTGTAATTCTTATGGAGATATTACAATATTTAAGAAAGAAATATTTGTAAAGAATTATTTTTATAAAATACATTGGTGAGCGACTTTTACTAGGATCCAGTAATTATCTACCTTGAGGCGAAGAGATGCAGCAGGGCGCCATCTCTCCGAGGTCGGTCGCAGTGCAGAACTGCTTCGGGTCCGCGTCCGGCCCGAAGCCCCACCCTTCGCCCGATCTCAAGTGGCACTCCCATCGGTGGTAGTCCAGTCCCAAAGACCAACTTGCGAGCGCCTCCGCCCCACCTTCCCTATAGCCGCAGTCGGTCTTCATACGACCACCGCGTTCATTATTCACAGCTAATTCACCGCATGTAATGGGTGGGAGGATTGTCTCACAGTTGGCACCACCGTACCCTGGCGCACAGTCACATCTGCATGCGTCTGTCACTCCAGTGGCCTTGCCACCGTTCAGACATGCCACTTCATCGAGTTCACCTCCGCCACCAACCCTACAGGGTAATCGTGTCTTGCAGTCGGGACCGTGGTAACCAATTGTACATGGTTTACACGGTTCCTTACTACCCCTTTCCTCACCTTCACCATTCCAATATCCATCCGCACAGTAATATCTTGGTTGTAAATCCGACCCGATATCACACGATTCCACACCCGTGTTCGGACCTCCACATATTTCGTCGCGTCCTCCTGCCTCCGTGTATCTTTGATATATTTCGTTCATTGATTCTGGTTCAGTTGTGCTTTCACCTGATCCATTGATAATTTCGTTACATTGTTTGGTTTCTTTATCATACTTAAATCTGTATGATAAATCATTACACCCTCCTTCGTCGCACATTTTAAAGTCATTTTTATTACATGGATTTGCATTACATTTATTATCACTCCAAAAATATAAATCCTTATCTAAATCATTATTTAATGCTAAACAAGAATCATATTTACATCCTGATAGCATAGTTTCACTACAATCTAATTCAAAATCACATAGCCCATCATTACATCTATTAGATTTACAGTCTAAATCTTTCTCACATTTTTCACCATAACCACAAAATTTTAAAGGCGTTTTCTCTTTGTATAACTCAGAATGTAAACAATCACCATCACCTGGATCCAATATCTTATAAACTCTCTCATTAAATCCATCCCCGCATGTCTTATTTGTTAATTTATTTATAATAAATTCACCCTTACATTTATTCTGATTTTCTATTTTAGACCCAGATAGTTTCTCTAACATTGTTTCTAATATTAAACTAATTTTATCTAATGGTAATCTTAATAGTAGTTTATTTGAATCTACAGAATCTAATGATTCAAATAATTCTTCTTGGTAATTTCCTTCTATTAATTTATTTTTCAAAATCATCATATATGTCAATATAAACATCAATAAAAATATTAACAAAAACACATAAAATAATACTATATTTTTTTTAAATAAAAATGGTAATGATATTATTATTATATTAAATATGATTAATTTTATATAATCATCCATATATTATTATCATATAAAAAAATATTAATTATATTTATCTTCCCTGATCGTCTTCATCCGAGCCCGGGGCTGGACATTTTAAAAAATCCTCAGCGGTGCGATTCCCCTGGGTTGGATCTGCCGCAACGAGTAACTTACCAAGCGAATTACTTATATTATTCCAATCATGGGCATATTTTTCTGTTACTTTGTTGCACTTGTTATGGACATGGTCATAATAGCACGGGATATTATCCTCCTTAAAACTATTACAGACTCCGGGTACGTTCCTATGGTCGTCACAGGTTCCTGATTCCGACGCTACTTTACATATATGTTCAATATCCCTATTAAGTTCCGCGGCCAGCAGTTCATATTTGGCATTCTCCTCTTCTTCTCTCACACTTTTAACTAATTGTGAAACTTCATCTTTTATAGTCAATTCTTTAACATTTAAATCTATAAATTTATTAATACATCTATGTTGTTGAGTATCATATGTATAATCACCATATTTATCCTCTAGTTCTTGACACTGTTCAAAATTACAATTCTGTAATTTATCTCGCTCGCACATATGTGGATATGTACATATTTTTTCAGACTTACTACAATAATTACTTAGGCAATCATGATCTTCTTCACATAATTCATGAAAGTCGCATAATCTATTAAAACATTCTTTATTTTCTCGTTGACCGTTTTCATATATACATTTTATACCGTCTTTACCAGCCTTTCTACGAACATTAAACTTCCTTGACATATTACCCCGCCCGCATTCCCTGCTACATTCACTCCAACTGCCTAGTCCCCCCGCACACATTTGTGCGGCTGGTATTTTACCTTCTGCTTTATCTAATAAATTCAATAATCTTGTAAAATTATTCAATATCTCATCATATAATATATCTTCTTTAAAAGAGGTTTTAATATCCTTATTCAATAAACCGACAAACTCCATTTTATATTCATCTAATGTGGTGTTACCTTCTATAACATTATGTATATTATAATACATATACAACATATACATACTAAATAATATTATTAATAAACATAATAATTTTATATTATATTTTAATGAATATATTAGTAATAAATTTAATAATATAATTTGGAAAATTATATTCATATATTATATATATATATAATAATGCCTCAAAAAAATAAAAACTCTAACAAACTACGGCCAAAAAAAACGAAAAGAAAGAAATCAATAAAATATAAATTATCAGAAAAAAAATACAAAGAATTAATTAAAAACAAACAAAAGAAATCTATCAGTAAAAAAAATAACAATATTTTAGAAAAAGAATTAAATAAAAAATACTGTAAATGTATTAAATCATTTAAAAAGAAATATTCTAAAAAATCTAAATTTTATAAAGGAAAGTTTGGCATTTGTATGAATAGTATTTATAAAAATAGAAGTTTTACAGCCCCATATAATGTTTCTAATTTATGTAAATTTGAAAATAATTATAATTAGTTTAAAATTTATTTAAATAAAATATTTTATATTTATAAAAATGAAACTTATTCCAGTAACCAATGAAAATATTCATACAATTATTCCAAAATATATTGAAGATAATGACATCACCATTAATGATATCGATACAATGATAGATGCTTATATGAAAATGGTTAAAGATAAATATTTATTCTTAATTGATAGAGATTTATTAAAAGATTTATTAGTGGAAATAACTTATATGTATTCTCCTAATGATGATGCGAATAAAGACCGAGTCTTATATCATTTGGTCGGTTCAGATTCTGATGATGATGATGATGATGATTCTGCATCTAGAAAAGTAGATAATGTTGATTAATGTTCTTAAAATAAATTTGAAATTTACATTTAATTTATTTATAAACCAAACAATTTACGAACTCAAATCAATAACAACACTTCGTAAAACATACAAATTTCAAGAATCAATCGTCTCAAGTCAATCATGAATCCTTCCAACACTGAACAGGCACCTGCTCTCGAAGTACATGTCGCGACCGACTCTTCCGAGGAAATTGATGATCAGCTGGCAATGCTTTACCTCCGTACGGTGGATGTTCCTATGAATCTTACATTTATCTTCACAGGTACTAGTAAGATTACAGCTGAACAATCTCTCAAGGAATTTACGGACACCTTCGAAATGCATATTCCCGTTCCCGATGCAAAGAGCGATGTAACTCTCACAACACTGGAAACATACAAGGATTCTGGACCTAAGAATCCTGACTACTTCCTGCAGATTGCCCCTATGTATCTCTACACTGGGGATAATCTTGAAGTTAATCAAAAGTATATTCTTGCTGGTGATTTCAAATCAGATTCCCCTTCATTTAATATGAATGGTTCAGAAGCAATCACACAGAAATTCTTTGATCAGGGAAAACTTGTAGATATCTCATCACCTCATATGGCAACAATGAGATTCAACGGGGAACTTCTATCCAAGTTTACAGGACCATTCAATGAATATATTGTATTCACAGCATTCAAACTTGCATTCGGACGCATGCATCCTAAGTGCCCAGTAGCAAAAAAGTTCGCAGAAGGACTTATCAATCCCAATGTTGGTCGCGGAGTTAACTACAAATCTGTTATGACTATTGCCAAGAATCTGGATCTTCCCTGCACATACGGTCCATCTACACCTAATACTAAAGAATCCAAAAAGTATTTCAACGACATCTTTGGTGAAGAATGGAACGACCCTAATGGTTCTCTATGGAAACTGGGACATATCAACGATGCTTTACATTGGATCAATGTAACGGCAACTGGTAACGGAGATGCAGACCTCTTTCGAGAGAATGGTGATGAAGTATTCTACTCAGATTTCACAGTAGACACCATCCCTGAACTACTCAAACCTTCCTGGGAATACTTCAAGGCAAATGCCAGCAAGCTTATCGATTGCTATAACCCAGTATATGATCTATTCGCAGCATATGTTATGATTGGATACATTAAAGGTGTCAGCAGGGATGATCACCAACCTGAACAATTCATCGCAAATATCGTCAATGAATTTTAAACCATTAAAAAACATTAAAAAACATTAAAAAACATTAAAAAACATTAAAAAACATTAAAAAAACATTAAAAAACATTAAAAAACAATAAGAATTAATATATGAATTAATATTTTTTTTTATAAATTTGAATTTTTAATGTATAGATTTTTAATTAATAATCAATATGATTAAAGAATTAGTAGATTTTAAGTATATTGAATATAATGAATTGTTTATAGATAACCTATTAGATAAAGGTAATGCTGAGGTATTCAAGGGGACATATAATGGAAAAGATATTGCCATAAAAAAATATGAATATGATGAATTTAATATTAATGAAATAATATTTAAAGAACTTGAAATAGGTTCTAATACTAAATCAGAAAGATTAATGAAAACATATGGATATTCATATGATAAAGAAAAAGAATATTTATATTTAATTATGGAATATATTAACTCATCAGATTTAGGAAAATATATTAGTTCATATTATGATAAAGATTATGAATATTGTTTATCCATTGAAACTAAATTAAGTATAATCAAATCTGTCTTAAAATCTATTAGAGATATGTGGGTAGAAGGTATAGTTCATGGTGATCTAAAACCTCTAAATCTTGCTATACACCGGCGTAATGATGAAATTTTCATTAAAATTATTGATTATGGCACTTGTGAATATGACCATCGCAATAAAGGTTTTGACAAAGAATATGTGTGTTCTACTGATGGATACGTGTCTACTGAATTAGATAAAACCAATATTATTAGCCATAAATCAGATATATATGCTTTGGGGGTTATTATATTTGAAATATTATGTGGATTTATTAGCACAGGAGACGATTATAAAACTTCTCGTAATATGTTACTCAAAGAATTACGCACCTTCAAACAAAAATATCCAGATTTAGAAAAAATTATAAGAAAATGTGTGGATATTAATCCCACTAACAGACCAGATATTTATAAATTAATTAAGGTATTTGATAATTACCTTAACCTTAGAACTAAATGAAGTGTCGATTCCTTCTGGATATTATAATCTGCTAGAGTTCTACCATCTTCTAGTTGTTTACCAGCAAAAATAAGTCTTTGCTGATCAGGTGGAATACCTTCTTTATCTTGGATTTTTGCTTTAACATTTTCGATAGTTTCTGATGATTCTACTTCTAATGTAATAGTTTTACCAGTCAAAGTTTTGATAAAGATTTGCATTATTATTATTATATTATATTAATATTTATTTTTTTAAATCACTTGCAATGATTACAAACATAAAATGTATCCTCACAATTTGAAGTTAATATCTCTTCCATTGTATGACTGTGTATATGCCATTTATTTTCATATTTCATTTTCTCTAATAATACTTCAAAATTGTTTTTTTTTAAAACTGATTTTAGTTCACCTATAAATATATCCACAATATCTTGACGTGTTTCTACCATTCTAATATCTACCTCTACTTTAAATCCTGAAAATATCTCAGATGATGCTACAAATATTCTTTTATAATTATGCATTTGTTATATCTAAATTAAATATATATTTATTATATATAATTATGGAAAATGATTTATATAAAATTGAATGTGACGATATAAACAATATTATGTCTAAGATTAAAGATAAACCTTTAAATAATGAAGAAGTGACTACATTAAATGATACTAAATATAGAGAATTAAGAAAGAAAATAATGCTCCAAAATAAAGAATTAGATTCACTAAAATCAAAAATAAAAATATTAGAAAATATTGTTAAAGAAAATTAATATATCCTTTTATTTTAATATATTTTTATATTTTTATATTTCCATATTATATAATGACTGATTATGTTGTAGCTATCCCCACTTTCAAAAGATACAACGAAATTATCAAAAAAACATTACCTACCTTACAAAGGGGTAAGGTCCCTAAAGGAAAAATTCATGTATTTGTTGCTAATAAAACAGAAGAAAAATTATATAGAGAGAAAATGGACCCAAATACATATGGCAAAATAGTTGTAGGTAAAAAAGGTTTGGTAAATCAAAGAATATATATAAGTGAATATTTCCCTAAAGGGACTAATATTGTTTCTTTAGATGATGATGTTGAAAAAATGCAAAAATTAAAAGGATCCACTTTTAAATTGACTAGAAATAATACCAAAACTTTAAAAAATAAAAAAAATAAATCCTTAAAAAGTAATACTAAATCCAACAAAAAGAAAAAAACGATCAAAAGGTCCGTGGGCGGAAAAGCAGTTGATAAAAGTCTAAATCAAATAATCGAACTCAAAAATATTGATGAATTTTTTAAAAAATCATTCGCATTATTAAAACAAACAGGGTTAAATTTATGGGGCGTATATCCCATAAATAATCCATTTTTTATGAGTAATAAAGTAACAACCGATTTAAGATTTGTTATCGGTGTAGTCCACGGATATATAGCATCACATGATCCAAAAGTCAAAATGAGTAAAAAATCATTAAGCAAAGAAGATATTCATCAATCTATATTATATTATTTAAGAGACGGTGGTGTATTAAGATTTAATAATGTGTCATTTAAAACTGTATTTAATGCTCCAGGTGGATTAGGTACTAATAGATATGGTATGAATAAAACAGCACAAGAATATTTATGTAAAACATATCCTAATATGGCTAAAAAGAAATTTAGACCGGATGGCACACCCGAAGTTAGACTAATTGCTAATCCGGAATTATAAAAAAAGTTGTTATTTTTTGTCTATTTATTTTATATTGTTTTTTAGTTTATTAGGTTATTTGATAGTTTGTGTATTTTAAAACTTTATTACCCACGTCTGTGCACCTTGCGTGGGACTAATTGCACGTTTAATCTCATCATATGTCCGTCCACGAGGAGCTCCCACCTTATCTCTGAAGTAGTAGGTGTGACCAGACGGAAGTTTAAGGAATGTTTGATATTTATTCTTCTTAGCGTATTCTATTGCTTCTTCTTCAGTATTACCCAGACAATCAAGGCGGTAGGAATGACCTTTTGTTTGCCCCAGACTACACCAATATGCGTTGTCGTGTCTCTGTACCGTGCCAATGAGTTCCTCTTCAGCATCATCAAATGTTCCAGGTGGAGTATTCTCTACCATTTCTACGGGTGAGGGAGAGAATTTCTGATACTTTTTCGTATCATTCCAGAACTGATTCATGCGTTCATTGCGGCTATTGGAGATAAATTCCTCCATATTGGATGTGACAACCATTGTTGATTGAAAGGTTTGGAGTTGTGTGTAAGTGTTTTGAGTTGTTTTAACTTGTTTCTTGCTTTAATCAATTGATTATTTGCTTTGAATATGAATATGAATATGAATATGAATATTTATAAATAAAAAATCAAATTTATTCTCGGAACAATTGATACTGAAAAAAAGTTGTTGTTTTTTGTCTATTATTATTTTATATTGTTTTTGTATTTTATATTGTTTTTGTATTTTACAGACTCAGGCGTTTGATTATCATATCCGTCATGTCCATTGCGCTCGCATGGATAAAATTGTTTTGGTCAAGAGTTATAGAGATACGTGCTATATCGTCATCAATTGGTTCGATATTAATGCTGGGATAATCATCTGGTGATGCGAATGGGAAGAATTCACGCAACATTGAAGTAAGGTTCTGACCTCCGCGACCAATCACCTTACCAACTATACTACGAGGACACGGAGCAGTATAAGTAACCGTATAAAAATCACGAATACTATGAAGTCCGTATCCTTCTATTACTGACTCTAGCATAGAATTAGGAGTCGCACTTTCATACACCTTTAGTGCTCTCCACATATTTCTCCCGACTGGGTAGTATATTATGTCCATCATATATATACTATATTTAATCATCTGAAAGTTGTCCCCTTCCCGCGGGGGAAGATTTTCAAGAATATTTTTGGGAATACAAACTGAAATATTGTCATCAGTAGTTCCGAAATAGTAATGTCCCTTCTCAGATGTAATACGCACACCCTGTTGGCGTCTCACAGGACAAAATCCCATCTCGCACTGGACTGATGTTAGCAATATTTCCTCTTTTTCGGTCCAGGAAATCCAATCATTCATTTCCTTATCTTCTGATTCAATCCGCTCCTGCATAATTAAGAAGTCGATTTCATCCACAAGAGAGGGTCCGTTTGGGAGATCCCTGTCAGATAGTGAAGTACTTGTAGGTGTAAGAACACCTATCTCACGCGCCTTCTCAATATCTTCAGGTTGAATGAACTGTTCTTGGGAATCCGGTCCAATGATTGAACTGAGTACAAGAGCCATTAAGTATTCTTTAGGTGACTTTGTGCTGTTTGGTTTGAAACACTGTTTGTTCTTGGTTTGAAAGTTGTTTTGTTCTTTGTTCTACTATTTTAAGCAGATAGTTTGATGTTTATAAAAATTTAATTAACAAAATCAAATTTATTCTGTGAATCAATTATCTATTAGAAAAAAAGTTGTTATTTTTTGTCTATTATTTTATATTGTTTTTGTATTTTTGTGTTTTGTATTTTTGTTTAAATCTTACTGTGACCTGCTATGATTTATAGCATTCTGCGCAACATATAGTTTCATATGGTACTCCTTTAGCGAAAGCGCTATCGGACAACTTTTTTACTATTTTACATGTTATTACATTAATTTTTGTCGAGTTGCATATTCCACAAATTGACCGTAATGTATCTCCAGCGTGATCTTGCCATAAACGTAGTTTTTTTTCCTCTTTTGTTTCTTGTAATTTCTCTTTTCTAGGAGCCTGCATAGTAAAATCAGTACGGACAGTAAGTTTTACCAGAGCGGTTATTCGATCAAGTGTGTCTTGATTTCTTAAAGACGACGAAGACTTATTAGGATTCGGCGTGATAAAATTTTCAAAATTATTATCATCAACCTTATCAAAAGTGAGTACAGCTCTTATACTATTTGTACCCAGAGCATCTGGGAATGATACACAGAATATATATATTTTTCCTATTTTAACCCATATTTTCTTGTCTGTATGTTTTTGCCCTTTTTTTACATCATTGCAACCGCCATTGACATCACATATAGTTAATTTGGCCTGCTGTGACCCCTGATCATGATTAACTTTTTCTTTACTTTTAGAAAGACCACTCCCATATTTTTTTAGCATTTTTGACCATGCGGCTTCATCTTCATTTTTTATATATAATTCATTTGGTGTGGCCTTCAGGTCAAATGTTATACTACGCTTTGTACTTGATCCGACTGGTTCCAAAATGTCTATACCGGATACAGTTTCTCCATTATATTTTATTTTAATTGGATAATCGGACTCAGCATTGAGATAGTCAAAATAGTATTTGCCAATACTTTTGGGAATGGGATTAATTGAAGGTACCTGTTTCGCATTGACTGATAAATCGAACCATTTCATTATTTCAACTATAAGAATATCAACCGAAGGATGCTGCAACCTGTCCAATGGCCTGAAAATAAACCAAATACTCCTTGTACCCTTTTCCTCTTTTACCCGTTCTATATCATAGGTCAGACCGCTCAGAAGACCCTGTTCGGTATATATTAGTGGTTCATTTGGATCACCATTATATAAAGATATACTGTAGAAAGAACCATTTGGAGTGTCCTGAATGAAAAAGTTCACAGACATGGAATTCTTTGAAATACATATAGGTGAATATATACCATAACCCATGTTATTGGTTTCAGATCTGTCTGAATCGGCGATCCGGTATGCTTTCTCCAATGCGGGAATACTCTCGAAACCCCTAGGATTTCCAGATCCTTTTTCAATGAAATCAAAACACCCAAAATCTTTAGTGGTTTTGAAGGACATTTCAATCTCATATTCTGAGTTGTTTTCGTTTTTTGGAAGAACATTGTTCAGATATTCTTTAACAACATCTTCATCGGTATAATTCAAAGAAAGAATGTTCTTAATTATCCCGGAAGATGAAGTCTTAACTTCTTCCATAACACAGCACGCCATTGTTTTGTTCTTGGTTTGAAAGACTGTTTGTTCTTGGTTTGAAAGTTGTTTTGTTCTTTGTTCTACTATTTTGAGTAGGTTATTTTGATGTTTATAAAAATTTAATTAACAAAATCAAATTTATTCTGTGAATCAATTATCTATTAGAAAATACATAATTGCTGTATGAACATTAGGAAAAGCATAATCTACATAATAAGGGCAATCCATAAACTTTATATTTACCCATATTGTTATCCACCCTCTACTTTTTGCTGTCTTTAAATTATCCAATAGATCATCAAAAAAATAATATTTATTTCTATCATTATAATATTTTTTTATATCTTGTTCTACAAATTTAAATGACTCTATATATGGTTTCATATATGGAATAGTATCTCTAGCATAAATTTTATTAAAAGTATTTGATAATTCCATATTATTTAATACTTCTTTAACATGTTCGAGTGTTCCATTTGAATATATAAATTTTGGAGAATCTAAATTATTTAATATCTTCGATAGATTTTTATCTATTTTCATTTTATTATAATTAACAATTCCAAATGGATGGTAAATTATAGTATCATCTAAATCAAAAATATATATTTTCATATAAAATATAAATATATATATTTTTAAATTATACTTAAAAATATATTGATAATATTATTGAAATGTCAAATATTAATAATTCTGAAATATTATTATCCGAAGAAGAAAAAAGATATGTTATTTTCCCTATTAAACACGACGTATTCTGGGAAATGTATAAAAAAGCACAAGCAAATTTTTGGACTGCTGAAGAATTAGATTTAACTAACGACCTTAAAGACTATAATAATTTATCAAATGATGAAAAACATTTTTTAAATAATATATTAGCATTCTTTGCTGCTTCGGACGGTATTGTAAATGAGAACTTAGTAGAACGGTTTTGTAATGAAGTCAAAATCTTAGAAGCAAAGTTTTTTTATGGATTCCAGATTGCTATAGAAAATATTCATTCTGAAACATATTCATTATTAATTGATACATATATTAAAGATCTGTCATTAAAAGATAAATTATTAAATGCAATAGAAACTATACCCAGTGTAAATAAAAAAGCACAATGGGCCTTAAAATGGATAAGTGATACATCTGACTTTAATAAACGAGTTATAGCATTTGCGTGTGTTGAAGGAATATTCTTTTCGGGAGCATTCTGTTCTATATTTTGGCTAAAGAAACGTGGGATTATGCCTGGATTATGTCATAGTAATGAATTAATTAGTCGTGATGAAGGATTACATACAGAATTTGCTGTTTTAATGCATCATAATTTATCTAATAAATGTTCTAACTCAGATATTTTAGAAATTGTTAGAGAAGCCGTGTCTATAGAAAAAGAATTTATTACTGAATCATTACCTTGTAAATTAATTGGTATGAATAATGATTTAATGAAACAATATATTGAATATATTGCCGATAGATTATTATTAATGTTAGGTTTAGATAAAATATATAATGCTCAAAATCCATTTGATTGGATGGAAGCAATATCTATTCAAGGTAAAACAAATTTCTTTGAGAAAAGAGTTGGAGAATATTCAAACGTAGCAAATCCAAATTCTAACGCAGATGACAATAGATTTGAACTTGATGAAGACTTTTAAAAAAAAACATATATATTTATTTAAATATTTATTGATTGTTAGTTAACCATAATACGTATAATAAAAGTACCATGTTTTCAACATCAGCATTCATGTATAAGCATACAAATAGCAAGAACAAAAATACTTGACCAACAGATGTGGTAAGTGTATCATGGACTCTGGTCATTACTTGTTTTTGGACATTAGATCTCATTACTAAATTGATAGGAAGCATCGAGAACGCAATTACACAAAATAATAATGTAGTTATTAATGCGGAATTACTTTTTACGACTTTGGCAACCGGCTGGAGTGGAGAAAGAATTTTTTTAATTTGACCAGACATATATTTTTATACTATAACATAGATTTTTTTTTTGAAGAAATCAAAAAATTAATTAAATTTTTTTATTTTCTCGATAATATTTATTGTCCAATCATTTTAAAATATCTTATTTAAGAATATATTAATATAATATATTATATGGATTTAAAGAATATTTTAAGTTCTAATAATAAATCTGATGATATTCAAGTTCACAAAAAATCATCATTCTCACACGTGACAAAGTCAAACACAACCAACTACTCTAATAAAACAGAAATTGATGATCTATTGGAACAAGAAAAAAAAAATCTATACTATAAATCTTGGAATAAGTTAGACAACTCTACTAAGAATAATCTATTCAAAGAATTTGTTTCACTAGAAACGCACGCACACAATTTAAATGAGAAACAATCCCTACTTTTAACAAATCTACTTATAAAAAATATGAAAAAATTGAACAAGGCATCTGATGTAGAATACAACCAAGATGAATGTAAAATTGTTAAAATCCACAACTTAATATTCGATATAAATGATAATTCTTATTCATTAAATATAATTGAAAAAAAACCTAAATCTAATATCTCTAATAAATCTAAATCCAGATTAAATAAATTTATTAAATAATTAATTTATCCAAATATGATTCAATACCTCTTTCTTGTTCTTGGCTCATAAATAATTTATCATGACATTTTACAACCTTTTTTGTTGATACTGTGTGTTTCTCCATATTACCTGATATCTCCTCTACTTTTTTTATTGTTTTTTTATAATATATTATCTGTTTTTTTAATAAATTTAATATTAATAAATAATTTAAAAATATATTTTGAATATTTTCAGGAATATTTTTATCATCTGTCATATCATTAAATTCTAAATATAATCTCTTGTTCTTCATACTCAGATCCAATAGTACACAACTATTTAATTCATTTAAATTTTCTTCAAATCTATCTAATTCACTTGTTATTTCGCCAATATTCTCATTAAATTCGCTTATCAATCCTACAAATGTATCCATACGGTCTACTAAATCATCCTCTTCTACTAGATCAGTAACATTATTAGATTCAACGCTTGTATTTATTTCTTTAAATCCTCTGCACAATTCATTTATATTTTCCATTATATTTTCCATTGATTTGACTTGTTCTTCTGTAAATATATCTTTGAATAAAATATCTGATGAATCATCCCATTCTAATTTCACATTATCAATATAATTTTGAATATTAGAATTTCTCATTAATTTAATAATTTGATTATTAAATATCTCTAATACTTCATTTAAAAATATTAACATTGTATTTTTTTTAACATTATTATATTTTAATATATGTGATAAAAATGATAATTCTTCAGTATTAGTTCTATCAGAACTAGTTATTACCAATGGTTTATTTATTTGAATTTTTCCCTCTATCATCTCTCTAACCAATAATTTTATTTGTAAAAAATCTCCATCAACCATTATATAAATATATTATATAAATATATTATTTTAAATATCCTAATAATTTAACATATTTATTTTTTTGTAAGAAAAACCTATTTAAAACATTCTTATCTTTATGTATCTGATTACCCATGAATACCTCCATTGGTGATTTAGGAGATTTACTCTTATCTTTATAATACATATTTGCTTTTATACCATTATATATTTTATCCCCTCCAGGATGTTCTTTAATCCATTTAGTTAAATCATATATTTTTAATTTATTTTCTATATCCATTATTATCCAATTATCTTCTTTTAAGACCTCATCTATATTATATTTTTTTAATTTTTTTTCTTTTTTAAGTTTAACTTTAATATTTTTTAATTTTAATTTCTTCATTACATCATAACAAGTTTCTAATGAACCTTCCATCCATGCTTGTTTTTTACTAAATGATTCTCCACATATATATAATTCTTTATCATCTATAGGTTTCATTATTTTACCATATACTTCATTCATATCTGCACCGACATCCCAAAAATGACATCCATTTTCCCAATAATGGAAAAATACTTCATCTGGTTCGGGTGGATTAATCCCAAATAATACATTTATTTCTTTATGAATTGCTTTTATTAATTTATCTTTACCTGAATTATATATTGTTAATAACATTTCTGCATATAAATGATCAGTATAACTTATCATTATCAAACCATTATTATAATCAATAGGTATTATATGTCTAATATAATTATCAGTTGTTGTTCTTTTTATATTTTTAAACCATGCTTTACAATCTTTAACAGGATATTTAAAATATACACGTAATAATGGTATACCATTAACTGTATCCAATTCTTTTACATCTTTTAAATATTCTATTTTCTTTAATGATTCTTGAGGTATTGTAAATATAATCTTATCATAATTATATTTATATCCTTTATCAGTTGTTACTAGACTATCTGTGAGTTCTTGTAAACCATCTTCTAATTTTAATGTCACATTATCAGCGCTATCGAATAATTCTACCATACCTTTTATTATCGATGATAATCCATTTTTTAAGGTAAAATAGTTAGTATCACCATGAAATAAATCTTTCTTAAACATATTTATAGCTGCTTCGGCATTCAACTTAAAAAATTCACTATCATATCCAAAACAAGTATTTATATAATCTGCTGTTTTAAAATCATACACTTCTATTAAATATTGATAAAATACTATATTTCGTAATTCATCGTGTGTATATTCTTTTGATTTCAATATTGCATTATTTAATAATTTATTTATATCACATTTTTCCTTTTTACCATCTATAATTGATTCTATTTGATCAGGTAATTCTATAATATCATCTTTTAAATCTAATTCATGAATTAATGTTAATAATTTATTATGTTTATTGCTAAATCTTGCAGCACCACATTCATATTGATATCCATTCTTTTGAATTGTGTGAACTCTTCCACCAAATTCCTTATCCTTTTCCAAAACCAAAATATTTAAATCAGTATCTACTAATTTATATGCTAAAAATAATCCTGATATACCTCCTCCTACTATTACTATATCATAACTATCATAAAAAAACATTTATATATAATATTATTATATTTTTAATACCTTATTAACTATAATTATTTATAATATATATTTTTTATAAAATATCCATGGTGGCATACAGGATCACAAGATATGAATAATGAAAGATGGGTAGAGTTAAAAGAAAAATTAATAGAAGGGATATTGACAAAATAATATATTTTAAAAAAATTCTAATCTAATCTAATATAATCTATTTGTAACTAAGATATCTAACCTGAAACTTTACAGATTGTGGCGGACTGTCCATTGTTTCATACACGGGGAGGATTAAATATCCGCTGCCTGATTTTGTTGAAATACATGTAGAAGAGCCAATTGATGATGCCTTGGTCATATCAACTCTGTCTTCGTCGCCCATCTCTGCAACCTTTTTCAGCTTGGAAGTCACACTATATCCACCAGATGTAGTGTGAATAGCGTTTTTCTTTTGTTCAGTGACTTTGCACTTCATTTCTCTACTCTTAGTCTTAAGGAATGTAATCGCTTTGGCAAATTTCAGGAAGGGTACCGGGTGAACAATGTACTCATAATCTTCACCAACTGTTTTGAACTCATTCTTGGTAATGATAGTAGCCAAGCCATCGGTCTGCTTCTTAAAAGAAAGCTCAGCCAAAGCCCTAGACTTTTTTTCCCACTCATTGGCAATTTTGTCAAACTTTGGTGTAGTAAAGACTACTGGTGGTTTGTATCCAGGCCAAGACTTAATGTTGCCCTTGAGTCTGCCTGCGTCCTGTGATGCTTGTTGTGGATTGTTACAACAAGACAGGATCCCATAGTCAAAGATAAAATCTTTGCTCATCATACTGATACCACGGCCAACACAAAGGTTGCCTGTAATAGCAAGTGGATACTTGTGAAGATCATGTTCCCGGTAGATTTTAAGGAGAATATTGTTCAGTTCATCGGTTTTCTTCTCTACAACCACCAAACGATTTGGAAGGTAAAACTTAACTCCTTCTCCGTTCACAATTACCGTAGCCATTCCGAAAGAACCACAAAGTTCTGCCATAGCTTCATGTGAAATCTTCTTGAATTCAGCCGGGATGAACCACTTGCTACCAGGGACAATAGCATAAGTGTGTTGATCTAGGATATACTCGGCAAATCCAAGGCAATTTGTCTGGATTGCGAATGGCAGAATTTTATTGTCAGTCCATCCATGGTAATCAGGTGAAGTGGTGTTCTCAAGTGGAAACACGTTGAGAGCTTGATACTTCATAAACAAGGGTTTTGGAGTAGCCGTAATGCAATACAATGCGACATTTTCATACTTCTCTACCAAAGGCTTAAAGGTAGTATCGATAAAGTTAGAATATTTATCAGCCTCATCAAGCCACACCTTAAAGAAAAACCTATCACGTGTGGCGGGGTTATTCTGTAATCCCTCAATTATGTCATATATATCATCAACGCGGGTGCCGTTGGTACAGCACAAGATATTGTTGATGTTTAGAATGATTCCTCCAATCACAGCGTTGGCATCGTTATACTCTGTGCGAGTATGTGAAGAAAACTCAAGATACTTCTCACCATTGATCTGTATCTCGGGTTTAGACAGTTCGGATCCAACGCGCGTGGAGGTTTGGCGGGTCAGCAAAAGGTTGTTATCACAAAAGATAATATTGACAATCACCTTGTCACACGTAGGGTATGTGATATCTTTTATGATTTGCTGAATCATTACGAACGTTTTGCCTGACTGCTCTGGCTTACAGATCAGAACAAACCGATTGAGATAGGTCAACTCATCGCGTTCCTGGGCGCAAGTGCTTGACATAACAGCAGGCACCTTTCTGTAGTATGTTGCTTATTCTTTTGTGTTATGAGTAACACAAGTCGTTTTTGTTTTGATAATCTGCCAAACCAAATTTCAAATTTAAAAAGAGAACTTAAAATTGAAATTATACATAAATTTTTTTCAACCGGTTCTATTTTTAATACCTTATTAACTACAATTATTTATAATATATATTATATGAATAATAAAAAGAATAAAACTAAAAAAAAACTTAAAAAATCCGAGAAAAAGATAAAGTTGTCCAAAAGCTCGATATTAAATGAATCCATTAGTGATAGTACAATACAAGTTGGTGATAAAAGAAATAGAATTATTGCCAACAGAGTAGCTGGACAAATAATTAATTTATCCAAAACCGTTATAAAAGATATTAAAAAAT